>OGOD01001230.1_pt1 | contig 17078 bp, 27 predicted proteins | sample 1573631 | NCBI WGS metagenome assembly OGOD01 (sample SAMEA2581895, study PRJEB24529) | metagenome | biome: Human gut stool | place: China | collected 2011
AAGTCACACGAAAGCATATCAACAAATAGGGATAAAGAACATAAAAAGACTGGAACAAGTGATTCTGACCAAATAATGGCAAGAGCATTAATGACACCAGATGAATTAAGAAGAATGGATAATGACTTATGTATTATATTCGAAAAAGGTGTAAAACCAGTAAAGGCTAATAAATTCTATTACTTTAAAAAGCCAATGGCAAAAGAAATGGCAGCTTTAGAAATAAGCCATAATGATATAGGTGAAATTGAAAGAGGAAAATGGAGAAAATATAATCCATACAATCCTTATGTAGAAGAAAAAGACAAAGAACCAGTAAAAGACTTAAAGGTAGAGTCACTAGATGATTTGTTTGATGATCCAGATCCAATCGAAGAACCTAAAAAAGAAAGCAAACCAAAACAAGAAGATAAAAAAATAGAAAAATTATCATTAGAAGATATAGATAATGACGATGCGCCAATGCTTCCAATGAATGAGGATCCGGAAGATGAATATGACTTACAAAAAGAATTAGAAGCAAAATTTGATGAATTATTTGGACCAATAGATGATGATAATTAAACAAAGAAGAAACACTTAATTGCAAAAAAATTAAGTGTTTCTATTGTTTAAAAGCCAAAAACGTAGTATAATAGAAAAGATTTAAGAAAGGAAAGATAAATTATGTTTGAAAAATTAGAATTAGTAGAAAAGAGATATGATGAATTAAATTCACAAATAAGCGACCCAGAAGTAATTGCAAATACTAATGAATGGAGAAAATTAGTAAAAGAACATAGTTCAATGGAAGACGTAGTACAAAAATATAGAGAATACAAAGAAATTTTAAATAATATGAATGAAGCAAAAGAAATGCTAGATGACCCAGAAATGAAAGAACTAGCAGAAGAAGAATATTATTCCTCAAAAGACAAACTTGCAAAAGTTGAAGAAGAGTTAAAGGTGCTATTAATTCCAAAAGATCCAAATGATGATAAAAGTGTTATATGTGAGATAAGAGGAGGAGCAGGAGGAGAAGAAGCCGCCCTATTTGCAGGAACACTATTTAGAATGTATGGAATGTATGCAGAAAGAAAACATTGGAAAATAGAAATATTAAATGAAAATGCTACGGAATTAGGTGGTTACAAAGAAATATCATTTATGGTAACAGGAAAAGGTGCATATAGCAGACTAAAATTTGAAAGTGGAGTACACAGAGTTCAACGTGTACCAGATACAGAAAGTAGTGGAAGAATACATACATCAACTGCAACAGTTGCAGTACTTCCAGTTGTAGAAGATGTTGAAATAGAAATAAACCCAGCAGACATAAAAATGGAAGTATTTAGAGCATCAGGTGCTGGAGGACAACATATCAACAAAACATCATCAGCCGTAAGATTAATACACGTTCCAACAGGAATAGTTGCAGAATGTCAAACTCAAAGATCACAATTACAAAATAGAGAATATGCAATGAATTTATTAAAATCAAGATTATATGATATTGAAAAATCAAAACAAGATTCAGAGATTGCAAATGCTAGAAAAACTCAAGTAGGTTCAGGAGATAGAAGCGAAAAAATTCGTACTTACAATTATCCTCAAGGAAGAATAACAGACCACAGAATTGGATTTAGTGTTTATCAAATGGAGAATTTCTTAAATGGTGATTTAGATGAAATGATTGATAATTTAATTGCAGCAGATAGGGCAGAAAAATTAAAAGGTGATGAAGAATAAAAAATAGTTGACAAAAATGAAAAAACGTATTATTATATTAACATAATACAAAAATAGTAAGAGAAAATTAAAATAGAAAATATCTTTAAAAGAGAAGTTAGTCAAAGGCTGAGAGCTAACCAAAGTAAAACTATTTGAAAACTACCTCTTCATATTTCTGGTGAATAAGCCAGACGATTAGAATACGTTATAATTCTATTAATTAAGAACAAACAAGGATGGAACCGCGTAAAATATATACGCTCCTATGGATGCAAAAAAAGTATCTATAGGAGCTTTTTTGCATAGAAAAAAGCACAAAAAGGACCGGGTCTTTTTGGTGCGAAATAGAGAAAAGGAGGAATAAAAATGATTAAAATAACATTAAAAGATGGAAGCATTAAAGAAGTAGAAGCTGGAAAAAGCGTATTTGATGTAGCAAAAGAAATAAGCGAAGGGTTAGCAAGAGTGGCAACATGCGCAGTAGTAGATGGAAAAGTTGTAGATTTAAGATATATTCTAAACAAAGATTGCAACCTAGAAATACACACATTTGAAAGTTCATTAGAAGGAAAAAAGGCATATTGGCATACAACATCACACATAATGGCACAAGCAATAAAAAGAATAAAACCAGAAACAAAATTAGCAATTGGACCATCAATAGATGAAGGATTTTATTATGATTTTGATGTAGAGAAAAACTTTACAGATGAAGACAAAGAAAAAATAGAAGCAGAAATGAAAAAAATAATAAAAGAAAACTTACCAATAGAAAGATTTACACTTCCAAGAGAAGATGCTATAAAATTTATGGAAGAAAAAAATGAACCATACAAAGTAGAGTTGATAAGAGATTTACCAGAAGGAGAGGAAATATCATTCTATAAACAAGGAGAATTTACGGATTTATGTGCTGGACCACATTTAATGAGCACAGGAAAAATAAAAGCTGTAAAAATCCTATCTACATCAGGTGCTTACTGGAGAGGTGATGAACATAATAAAATGCTACAAAGAATTTATGCAATTTCATTCCCAAAAGCAAGTCAAGTAGAAGAATATTTAGCAAAACTTGAGGAAGCTAAAGAAAGAGACCATAGAAAAATAGGAAAAGACCAAGAATTATTTATGACACATAAATTAGTAGGTTCAGGACTGCCTTTATATTTACCAAAAGGAGCAACAATAAGAAGAGTCTTAGAAAGATATATTCAAGACAAAGAATTAGCTTTAGGATATCAACACGTATATACACCAAGCTTAGCAAATGTAGCATTATACAAAACATCAGGCCACTGGGACCACTATAAAGATGATATGTTTCCAATGATGAAAATGGGAGACGAAGAAATTGTTCTAAGACCAATGAACTGCCCTCATCACATGTTAATATATAAGAATAAAATGCGTTCTTATAGAGATTTACCAATAAAAATAGGCGAACTTGCAAATGACTTTAGATATGAAGATAGCGGAAGTGTTTGCGGATTGGAGAGAGTACGTCAAATGTGTCAAAATGATGCACATTTATTTGTAAGACCTGACCAAATAAAAGAAGAAGTTGGAAAAGTATTAAGTTTGATAAAAGAAGTATATCAAGATGATTTTGGATTCCCTGCATCTGCATTTAGTTATAGATTATCTTTAAGAGATAAGAACAATAAAGAAAAATATATAGACAATGATGAAATGTGGGAAACAGCAGAAAGCCAATTAAGAGAAATCTTAAAAGAACTAAATATAGACTTTTACGAAGCAGAAGGTGAAGCAGCATTTTATGGTCCAAAAATAGACATACAAATAAAAACAGCTCTAAATCATGATGTAACAATACCAACATGTCAATTAGATTTTGCTTTACCTGAAAGATTTGAACTTGAATATGTAGGAGAAGATGGAGAAAAACATAGACCTGTTGTTATTCACAGAGCTATACTTGGAAGTTCAGACAGATTTATTTCATTCTTACTTGAAGAAACAAAAGGAATTTTACCTTTATGGCTTGCACCAGTTCAAGTTGAAGTTATGCCACTTACAGATAAACAAAGAGATTATGCTGTAAAAGTAACAGAAAACCTACGTAGAGAAGGAATTCGTGTAGAGTTAGACGATAGACAAGAAAAGATTGGATATAAGATCCGTGAAGCTCAATTAAATAAAATTCCTTATATGTTAATTTTAGGAGATAAAGAAGTTCAAACTAACCAAGTCGGTGTTCGTGCTAGAGGCGAAGGTGATATTGGTGCGATGGATGAAAAAGATTTTATTCAAAAAGTACAAGAAGAAATAAAAAATTTTGTAAAATAAATAAAGAAAAATCAATGACTGTAAAAGGGTCATTGATTTTTATTTCATAGGAGAAAAAAATATATAAAAAAAGAAAAATAAATAAAATATTAAACAAATGTGCATTTTTTGTCGATATTTGTCATCAAGTTGAAAAATAAAAAGCCCTAAAAATAGGGCTTTTAAAAGATTTTTGTTACTAATATGTTACTAACAAGATGAAATTAGAGGGAATTTAAGCTCTTAAATATGTGATTTTTTCATGTTTTTTCTTTCTATAATTTATCAGTTCAATAGTAGCTTTTAATTCCTCAAATGTTTTTTGATTATATACCTTATTTCCAGCATTTCCACTTTGATGTCCCATTAAAAGATCCATACATCTATCGTCTGCTCCCATTCTATCAAGCTCGGAACGGAAAGTATATCTCGTTTCGTGTGTAGTATAATCATCTTTTAAGTGTAAATTATCCATAAATTCTACATACATTATTCTATATTTGTCATAATATAATCTTTCTCCGTTATTCATCATAAATAAATACTTATTGTCTTTATTGAAATATCTTTTTACAATTGGTACTATTTCATGATGCAAAGGTATTAATCTATTCTTACCAGCTTCTGTTTTTAATCCACAAATCCAATATTCATCTTCCATATTTATGCTTGCTGTATCTAAAAATAAAAGTTCTTCAATTCGCATACCTGTGTAAAGAAGAATAAGTTGTATATCTGCGATTAGTTCACCTTCATGTTGCCAAATTCTTTCAATTGTATCATATGTATAAGGTGCTCTTTGCCCATCAGATTCTTCGTATTCGACTTCTAATAGTGATCCATATCCTTTTATTATAATATCTTCTCCTAGGGCATAATCATCTAATTTCATTATAAGATTACGCATATCAACAATTTTAGTCTTTTTTCCATCAGTAGAATAAATAATTTGCTGAAAATCATTCTTTTTTATTGAAGAATATTTCCTATTATATAAGGATTTGAATTTTTTTGCTGCTGCTAATAATCCCATGGAATTTGATAGTCCAAGTTTTCCTTTTATAGTTTCGTGTGTTTTTCTCATTCTCTTTCGTTCTTCCTTTGTAGGAATAAAGATTTCAGACCACTCATCAAATAGTTGCTTAAAAGTATAGGTTAATTTATTTACATTTAAATTACCATGATTTTTGTTCCACCAGATAAGTGTTTCTTCAGCTTCTGGTCTTGATTCAAAATATTTTTCTCCTTTTTCATTACATACTGCTTTTTGAATAGGCTGTCCATTTTCTTTATATCCTACTGTTGCTTTTGCAAACCAAGGCTTTCTACGATTTCCTTTTAATTTAACAATCGTGCCTGTGCCATTTGCTCTTTTCATAATAAAAAACCTCCATTTTTTCAATATAATTTTGCAAATCACTTGAAAAAATTAAGGCTTTTGTATATAATACAAAAGTAATCACTTCAAGTGGTTGCGTCCTTGGATAGAGTGTGTCGTCTCGCAAATGAAACACTTTATCCTTTTTGTTTTATAATTTATTTATTATTTTCTATACATTTGTCTAAAAAACTTATAAGGTTAGTTGACGGATAAGGGACTGATACTTGGAAAGGACCTGATGGAATAGTTAGGTTAATTATTAAAATTGGAATTCCACCAACTGTTTTTGTTTCTTCCTTTGCAGTGGAAGCACCAACTATTGCACCAACTGGACCTGCAACTAAATTGCCAACTAATGCTCTATTAATAGAACCTTTTTTGGTTGTAACAATTTTCTCACCTTTTTTCTCTAAACTATAATTTTTTATTTCGCTAAAAGAAAAAACAATATCAGTAAGTTTTTTAGTTTGCTTACCTATAATAAGTAATTCATTTGTTGAATCAATATAAATAGGTGTTGATCCTAAATTTTTTAATGTAGTTGTTGGAGTAAAAACCGATAATCTTGATTCATTTATACTCCAGTATTTTTTTAATTCTTCAATAGTATTAGTTTGAAAAGAATTTGAAATTCTTATACAATTTAAGCATACTGAACCATCTAAAACTTTATATTTATTTAGGATACTGATTTTATTATTGCAGACATCACATTTTGACATAGTAAATCTCCTTCCTTATTTAAAAGCACTTTCATTTTCTGCTTTTACTACTTTACCTATTATTTGTACTGTGTCATAAAGATTATCAGCAGGAATATCTATTGTTTTACAACAGGTATTCTTTGCAATTAGTTGATACACATTTTTTTCTTTATCTAATACAAATTTTCTTATGGTATTTTTTCCATTTAATTTTATAAGATAGGTTCCTTTATTTTTGTTGTCAGTCTTGTCAATTACATTTTGCTTGTATATTAAGGCAATATCTCCAATATCGAGTATAGGATACATAGAATCGTCTTCAGATATAAATTCAAAATAGTTATTATTGTCGCAACTACCTTCTATTAAATCAGAAACATTTATATTTAAATAATCTGCTAATAATTGTACTTTATTCATTCTAGGAAGTCGTGTTCCATTGCACCAGCTAGAAATAGCAGACTTATTTATATCTAAAGCATTTATAATATCCGTTTGAGTCTTATTCTTTAATGTCATATAATAATTCAAATTTTTTGAAAATAGTTTTTTGTATTTACTATCTTTGTCCATATAAAAACCTCGCTTTCTTTACATTTGACTATATTATAATACTAAAAGTAGAAAAAATCAATAAAAAAGTTTAAAAAATTCTACTTTTAGTATTGACATTCTACAAAAAGTAGAATATAATGTGAACAAATCAAGAAGGGAGTGAATAAAAATATGGAGAAAAAATTACAAATAACATTAACTGCAGCAAGAGTTAACGCAGGTTATTCATTAGATGAGGTGGCCAAGGAAATGAAGAAAACAAAAGGAACTATTATTAATTGGGAAAAGGGAAGAACATCAATTAAAATAGCGGAGTTTGAAGAACTTTGTAATTTATATAAAATTTCAAAGGATTATATTATTTTACCTACTACTCTACAAAAAGTAGATTAAAAGGAGGAAAAATATGAAAAAATTAAAAGAATGCGAGACGACACACCAAAAACAAGGAGGAAAAAATGGAAGTAGAAAAAATGTCACCAACTGAAGTTGGAAAAATTATAAAAATGAGAGCACAGTCTGTTAGGCTTGGTCTACAGCAGGGAAAATTCCCTTTTCGGAGTGGCAATACAAAAACCGGATGGCAGATGGACATACAATATAATAGCGTCAAAGGTTTATGAGTATGCAGGAATTAAAGTAGAAGGGGGAAAAGAAAATGAAAATTACGAATAAGAAAAAATTTATAGTAAGAATATTAGAACTTATTACAATAATAGCAACAGTTATTTTAACAATAGTATCAATCAAATATGCCACTAGAACAAGAGGTTATAAAGCATTTGGAGGGGAATACTTAATACTTGTTTTTGGCTTAATTATAGTATTAGTTTTAGAGAGTTTTTTAGATGAAGATCAAAACTAATAAAGGAGGATTTTACAATGGAAAAAAGTGCAAATTTAAAGGATGCAGAAAGAGAGCTACAGAAAACATTTGAAAAAGAAAAAATGAATGACAAAGATACAAAATTACTATATGCGATAGGATATTTAAAAGCAAGTAAATTAGATAAGGACGATACAATAACAGTAATAAAACATATATTTTTTGAAGAAATATAGGAGGGTATAAATGATTCAATATTACCAGGAGTTATTAAATGAATGTATTGATATTGCAGAAGCTAAAACAAAATATAAAAATATGTTATTAACATTATTAAAGATGAAATATAGATTAAAAAGTTTGAAAGGAGGAAAAAGAAAATGCCAGGGAAACATAGTAGAGAAGCAGTAGAAAATAAGAAACTTCAAGAAATAATTGCAAGAAGGGATAAAGAAATTAAAGATATAAAAACAGAATGTGCAGAACAATTTAAAATGATTAAAGACTTATGTTTTATAAATGAATACAATAATAAAAATATCAAATTAAAGAAAATCTACGAAATTGCTTCAGATAACTTTTCAGCACTAGTAAAAGACATAGTGATAAATGAAACAGATGAAACCGCAAAAATAATAGAACTACCAAATACCGACCAAAGTAAATAAATAGTTCTAAAAAACACATATATAAATGTTTCTTTAAATATTGTAGCATACATATCTAAAGAAATCAAGAGAGGAGTAATATGGAAATACATGAATTAAGGCAGGATTTAATACAAAGGACAAATAATAATAGTTTTTATAATAGGGGAACCAACACTGAACAATGCTACAAAGCATACGCTAATGAAGTTATAGAATGGCCAATATCTGAGGTTAAAAAGCAAAAAATATTAGATAACTTATATAAAAAATATTCAAAAATATTAGAGTATGAATCTCAACATGTACCAGTTATGGTAGCAGGGCCAGCAAAATATAATTCTAAAAGACTTGATAAAAGTGAACAAATATTGAAGGCTTCACATGAATTGAGTGAATGGTTCGAGGACTTAAGAAAACAAGTAGAAAATGCCAAAAAAGATGATTCCAAAGAAGAAAAAGTAAAATATATTATTGATGGAATAAAAAGGCTTATTCAATTAAATTTAGATCCAACAAAAGATATTATGAACCTAGCAACCATTGATAATAAAAAGTTTATAGAGGTATATGAACAATTACAAGAAAAATATAAGTGGAGAAAAAACAGTAATATATATAAATTATACCAAGCATCAATAAATGGCGAAGTAAAAGAAATAAGAAAAGAAATTATTTATGAAGATGAAAATTTTACATCTTATATTGATGGAGACAGAGCATATATAAAATTTACTATGAAATGCAAAAGACAATTAATATATGCTTTAAAGAAAAAAGGCTGGTGGTGGAATTCTTATAAGTCAGCGTGGAGTACATATCTAGATAGAGTAAACACAGAATGGATTAAAAATATAAGTGAAAAATACGAAGAGTATTTGTAAAAGAGGTGACAAAAATGAGAATATGCCCTAGATGTAAAGGAATACTTGGAGAAAGGCCTGCATTGTCCAGAAGAGATGGAAAAACTGATATATGTTCCCAATGTGGACTTTTGGAAGCGTTAGAAGATGTAGAAAAGTTAATGAAAACAAGGAAGGAGAATAAAAATGCAAATAAAGATATCTAATTTAAAACTAAAAAATTTTAAAGGAATAAAAAATTTAGAGATTAATTTCGAAGGAAAAAACGCAAATATATATGGAAAAAATGCAACAGGCAAAACAACAGTATTTGATGCTTTTAAATGGCTATTTTTTGATAAAGATAGTAGCGATAGGAAAGATTTTAATATAAAAACATTAGATGAAAATAATAAACCAATTCATTTTTTAGAACATGAAGTTGAGGCCATTTTACTAATAGATGGAGTGGATATGACTTTTAAAAAAATGTTGAAGGAAAAATGGGTTACTAAAAGAGGAGAAACACAACAAGAATTTTCTGGACACGAGACAAGTTATTGGATAGATGAAGTACCAGTCAAAAAGAAAGACTATGAAGAAAAAATCAATAGTTTAGTTCCAGAAAGTTTATTCAAATTAATAACAGATCCATTGTATTTTAATAAGCAATTAAAATGGCAGGAAAGGCGAGAAATATTAACTAATATATCTGGTAACCAAATAACAGATGAGGAGATATTAAACTCAAATGAAGAATTTAAAACATTACAACAAAACTTAAATGGTAGAAGTATAGAAGATTATAAAAAGGTTATTCAATCTAAAATAAAGGAATTAAATAATCAAAAGGAAAGTATTCCAATAAGAATAGATGAACTTACCAATACTTTAGTAACAGAGCATAATATAAATTATGATGAATTAGAAAAACAAAAAGAAACATACAATCAAGGATTGAAAAAAATTGAAACAGAGATGTTTGATATACAAGCGAGAGCAAAAGAAAATATAGAAAAAGCCGATAAACTTGCGAAGGCAAAAAATGAATTAAATGAATTAAAAATTACACTAGAAAAGGAAAATAAGCAGCAATATGTAGCAGAAAAAATAAAACTAATAAATGATAAGGCCTTAAATGAAAGTATGTTGAGAAATAAAAGACAAGAATTGGATGAGAGACAACTAAAAATAGAGCAAGACAGCAAAAGAAAAAATGAATTATATAAAAAGTGGGATGAAATTAGTAATACAAAACTGGAATTTGATCCGGATTCATTTGTATGCCCAACTTGTAAGAGAGAATATGAGACAGAAAAAATTGAAGAAATTAAAAAACAATTTGAAAATAATTTTAACAATCATAAAAAGGTAGAACAAAATGCAATAAATACAGAAGGACAAGCAATTAATTCAAGAATTAAAGAAAATACAGAAACAATTGAAAAAATAAAAATGGAAATAGCAGATATCGATACAAAATTAAATGAAACAAAGGTCAAAATTGAGAATATTGAAAATGAAGAAGCAAAAAATGCAATTATTGATGTAACAACATTTCCAAAATATCAAGAAAAACTAAAGAAGGTTAATGAATTACAGGAAATAGTAGATAAACTAATAAGTGGTGATACATCAGAAATTCAAGGTAGAAAAAATAAGATTATAGATCTAATTAATAATATTGATAAACAATTAAATGAAAGGGCTATACAAGAAAGAACAAAAGAACGCATAAAAGAATTGGAAAATGAAGAAGAAAATATAGCAAATAAAGTTCAAGAATTAGAAGCACAACAATATCAAATTGAACAATTTACAAAAACAAAAGTTGAACTATTAGAAAGTGCTATAAATAGCAAATTTGAAGTAGTAAAATTTAGACTTTTTGATACACAAATTAATGGGGGACTTGTTGAGTGCTGCGATACATTAGTAAAAGGTGTACCATATTCAGATGTAAATAATGCACATAAAATACTTGCAGGGTTGGATGTTATAAACACATTAATAAAATTTTATCAAACTTCGGCACCAATATTTATAGATAATAGAGAGTCTATAAATGAATTGTATAACATAAATGCACAAGTAATTAGCTTAATAGTAACTCAAGATGAAAAACTAAGAATTGAGGTGATATAAAGTGAGTAACTTAAGTTTATATAATATAACAAATAAATTTGTGGAGCTAATGGATAAGGCACAAGAAGGGGAATTGACGGAAGAAGAATATAATGAATTAGGCAATGAACTAGCATTAGAATTGAAAAATAAAAGTTCAAACATTATTGGATATATAAAAAATAGTGAGAGCTTATTAGAAGCAATGAAAGCAGAAGAAAAAAGGCTTGCTGATATAAGAAAACAGGGAGAGAAAAAATTAGATAAATTTTATAAATATGTAAAAGAAAATATGGAACGCTTGGGATTACAAGAGATACCAACAGAATTAGGAAAATTAAAAATTACAAAAAATCCTATGAGTATCGAAATTGAAAATGAAGATGAAATACCAACAGAGTTCAAAAAAGAAATAACAACAACACAAATTGATAAAACAGCAATAAAAAACCATTTTAAAAATACTGGAGAAATAATACCAGGAATAAGAATAATCAATAATAAAACAAGTTTAAAAATAAAATAGGAGGAAAAGAAAGTGAATAATGAAATTTTAAAAGTATCAAGTAAATCAAATCCAAATGCTGTAGCAGGGGCAATAGCAGGATTAATAACGGAAGATAAAAAAGTAGAATTACAAGCAATTGGAGCAGGAGCAATAAATCAAACAGTAAAGGCAATAGCAATAGCAAGGGGATTTGTAGCACCATTAGGAATTGATTTAATTACAATACCTGCATTTGCAACAGTAGTAGTAGAGGATCAAGACAGAACAGGAATGAAATTTATTGTGAAAGGAATTAAATAATATGAGTAATGAAAAAGTAAATATAACTAAATTAAAAAGCGAATTAGAGTTTTACAGGGGATTTTATGAAGGGGTAAAGGAAATGACAACATTATTAGGAGATGGCCCAATAGATATAAATCATAACTTTAATGTAAATGAAGAAAAGAAAGAAAGACCTAAAATGAAAGTTACAGTAGGAAGCATTGATGGAGAAGCATTTAAGAAAATGTTAAAAGAGATGGGGGTAGAAGAATAGTATGGGAACAGAATTAGTAAATAAAGAAACTGGGGAAATAAAAAAAGCAGAGCCAACAGCAAGTGAAAGATTTACAGCAATGGTAATAAATGAATTTAAGGGAAATGTTGGAGAATTAAATTTAAATGACTATCAAAGACAATTAGTTAGAAATTATTTCATAGGGATAGATAATTCATTAAAGAGTGCGGAAGAAAGAAGAAGTTATAGTAAGAAAAAGGCAGCAGACCCAGCAGTAATATGGCAAAATGTAAATATGAATAAACTAGCCGTTGATGTAGTACAAAATGCAAAATTAGGACTAGATATGGCTGTTGCAAACCATTTAAGCGTAGTACCTTATCTAAATGGAAAAACCGGAAAATATGATTTAACGCTAATGCCAGGATATGAAGGATTAAGATATGTTGCTATTAAATATTCAATATATCCAATAGTTGATATTAGAGTGGAATTAGTACATAAAAATGACAATTTTAAAATGATTACAAAGAATAATGTTGATTGTTACGAATTTGATATATCAAACCCATTTGATAGGGGAGAAGTAGTAGGTGGATTTGGATATATAAGATATAAAGATGAAACTAGAAATAAACTAGTTACAATGTCAAAAGCAGAACTACTAAAAAGAAAACCAAGTACAGCAGCAGCTGAATTTTGGGGTGGAGAAAAAGATAAATGGGAAAATGGTAAAAAGGTTGGAACAGAAACTATTGAAGGATGGCAAGAAGAAATGCTTTATAAAACAATGGTAAGAGCAACTTGTAAAAAGGTACCATTAGATCCTAAAAAGATAAATGAAAGCTATGTATATGTAATGGAAAATGCAGAAGACTATTATGTAGAAAATCAAGAAGACAAAGTAAAGCAAGAAATAGAAGATAATGCTAATAAAGAACTAATAGATGTTACACCACAGGAAATACCAAGTGAAACATTGAATGAAAGTCAAGAAATTTCTCAACCTGTATCTGAAGAAGAAAATATTGATACAACAGAAAGACCATCATTCTAATGAAATTAAAAGTATTAGGTAGCAGTTCAAGTGGTAACTGCTATCTAATAGAAGAAAATGAGAAAGAGAAGTTAATATTAGATGCAGGTGTTAACTTTAAGAATGTGCAAAAAGAACTAAATTTTAATTTTAGTGGAATAAATGGAGTATTGATAACACATGAACATATGGACCATTTGAAATATGCTACAAATTTTGCCATCTATGGAATGGATATATATGCTTCAGCAGGAACTTTTGAAAAGCAACATTTAAAAGGACATAGATTTCATGTAATAAAAGCATTAAAACAATTTGAAATTGGAAATTTTATAATACTTCCTTTTGATACGCAACATGATGCAGCAGAACCATTAGGCTTTTTAATTCAATATAAGCCAACTGGTGAAAAATTATTATATGCTACAGATACATATTATATAAAATATAAGTTTAATAAATTAAATTATTTATTATTAGAGTGTAATTATAATCAAGAAATAGCAAAAGAAAATGTAAGAAATGGAGTAATAAATAAAACTAGATATACGAGACTATTAGAAAGTCATTTTAGTTTAGATAATGTATTAAAGTTTTTAGCATCAAATGATTTGAGATATGTAAAAAATATAATATTATGCCATTTATCAGATACTAATTCAAATCAAATGATAATGCAAAATAGAGTATATGAACAAACAAAGATAAAAACAACTATTGCAAGACCAGGATTAGATCTAGAATTAAAATTATATCCGTTTTAATGTGGAGGGATATTATGAATAGTATAAAAGCAATAACACAATTAGAAGAATTGAGAAGAGATAGATTAAGCTTCATACAAAATAGTGATTCTGATGAAATTTATTTGAATGATATAAAAGCAATAAGTCTAGCAGTAATGGCATTAAAAAAGTGTCCTGACATAAAAGATAGAACATTTAATTGCCGAATGTGTGGAAAAGAACTAAAAACTTGGAGAAGTATTCAAAAAGGATTTGGTCCAGTATGTGAAAAAAAATACATAAATGATGTATATAAAAATCAGCAGTTAACTATGGATGTTATATTACAAAAGAAAGGAGAGGTAACCAATGGCCAACAATAAAGATGTTTACTATTTTAGCCATGATGCAAACGCACTATCTGATCCAAAAATACTAGCAATGAGATGTGATTATGGAATAGAACGGATATGGCTTGTTTTGGGCAATAATTGAAATGTTGCGTAATGAAGCAACATATAAATTACCTCTTGATAAAACTACATTAAGAGCAATAAAAATGCATACAGCGACAACTATTGACGTTGAGCAGTATTTAAAAGACTGTATAAGTGAATATACAGATGGTGAAAGTGGAAATGGCTTATTTAATTCTGATAATAAATTTTTTTGGTCTGCAAGCCTATTAAGAAGAATGGAAAAGTATGAAATATTAAAAGAAAAAAGAAGCCAAGCAGCAAATGCTAGATGGAATAAAGAAAGAAAAAAAGAAAACAAAAGCAATGCAAAAAAGAAACAAAAGCAATGCAAGTACATAAAAGGTTATTGCATAAGTAATGCAAATGCATACAAAAAACGATACAAAAGCAATACAATATTATGCAAATTAAATCAAATTAAATCAAATAAAATAAAATTAAATAAAATTAAATTAAATGAAATCACATCTATCTTTCCATCTAGTTACAAAGCAAAAAAAAACAAGACTTTAGATGAGATGATGGACAAGACTGAAAAGATGGAATATGAATCAATGATACATAATTGCGAAATGAATATATTTACTCCGGAACTAGCTATTGAAATGTCAGAAATTTTGAAAGAAATGTATATGAATCCAGATACAAGAGAAAAAGTGCAAGAAATCAATTCTAAAAAATTGTGTTATGCTTTGAAAAACTATACTATTGCGAACACTATATCACAAATAAAAATTCCAAAAGCATATTTTAAAAAATGTGTATTATCGGCATTAGAGCAAACAGAATTAAGCACACAGTATGATTCAGATACAATAATGATGCAGATATCAGAAGCGGAGGAGTAAAGAAATGGGATTTATTAGAGAAGATGAACTAATATCTAGAGGATTAAAGACATGTGAAAATTGCGAATGGTGTATTCCTGTAATAGAGAAACATAAGAAATTTGAAATAGAAGTACCACGATGCTTATTAAAAGGCAAACAAACAGGCTTATTTGAATATTGTGAGCTTTTCAAAAAGAGAACAGGAATGCACATAAGTATGTAGAAAGGGGGAAATATAATGGCACTTAAAAACTATACAACAACTATAAAAACAGAAAAAACAATTAATGAAATACAACAAATACTTGCTAAACATAAAGCTAAAGCAATTTTAATTGAATATGGAGATGCAGGAAGTGTCGTAGCAATAAGTTTTAAAATAAATACTTCGCAAGGAATAGTTGGAATTAGGCTGCCTGCTAGGCAAGAAAATGTTCTAAAAGTTTTAAGGATACAAAAGGCGAAGAATAGTGTTATTAAGGCAACTAATGAACAAGCAGAAAGAACAGCGTGGAGAAATATTAAAGATTGGATAGATGCACAAATGGCACTAATAGAAACAGAAATGGTAACCGTTGATGAAGTATTTTTTCCATATATTTTAAATGATAGAGGACAAACATTATATGAAACATTTAAGGAAAATAATACATTGATGCTTACCAAATAAGAAAGAGAAAACTAAATATTAGAAACAAACACAACCTAGAAAAAATATACAAAGGAAGGGCGAGAACAATGGTAATTGAAGATATGCAGCAATCATTAGAATTGTTGGAAAATATAAAATATTTTTTCTATAACATAGAGGAAATAGAGAAAAAATTGAATATAGATTTACGAAATAAGGAATACGAAAGAGACGATTTGTTACACGAAATAGAATTGAGTAAATTAAATGCTATTGAAATAATGGCAGTTTATAAAAAACTAGAAAAGGTACTACAGGAAAGAAGAATAATAAAAGATAAAATAGATCTAGTAAGTACAATAAAACCGTATACAAGTAAGTTTATAACAAAGGGGATTTGTGCTGAAACTGATACAACTATAAAAAATATAGAAACATTAAAAAGAAACCAGGAAAATAGGCAATATACACCAAGAGTATTACAAGATTTAAAGTGTGCAAAGAAAAGGAAGGAGAAAGAATAAGATGAATTTCGATGAAATTAAGAAAATGTCAAAACAGGAATTTGAACAATTCATTTTTAAGGTTCAAAATACTAATCAAAAGTTTTGTGCAAAATGTGGAAACTTTACTTTGGACAGAATAACTATATCGGTTGCAAAAGATGGTAAATCGCCAAGAAAACTCTGTAATATGTGCAAAAACTGTTATACTGATATGTTAGACCATTTGGGAATAAGTGATATTAAAAATTAGGGAGAAGAGAATATGCAAGAACATTGGAGTATTGAACAATATAGAGAATATCAGAAAAAGGGTAATAAAAAAAGTAAATATGGGGCAGTAAAGACTTCCGTAGATGGACAAACATTTGACAGTAAAAAAGAAGCGGACTATTATTGCAATTTGAAGTTAAGGCTGCAAGCAGGAGAAATAAAAGGTTTTTGTTTGCAGCCTGTGTTTATACTAGCTCCAGGTTTAAAATATAAAGCGGATTTTATAGTATTTCATAATGATGGGACAGCAGAAATTATTGATACAAAAGGATTTAAAACAAAAGAATATATTGCTAAAAAGAAAGTATTTGAAGATAAATACAACTTAAAAATAAAGGAGGAATAGGATTATGAATCCAGTAAATTTTGAAGATATGAATTGTATATTTAAGGCCGAAGGGTGTGGAGATTTACCAGCATTAAAAACAGATAAACATATAGTTTCGTGTTGGGAAATGACTGAAAAAGAAAAAGAAGAATTTATAAAAACAGGAAAAATATATTTGTCTGTATTGGGAA
>OGOD01001253.1_pt1 | contig 16745 bp, 17 predicted proteins | sample 1573631 | NCBI WGS metagenome assembly OGOD01 (sample SAMEA2581895, study PRJEB24529) | metagenome | biome: Human gut stool | place: China | collected 2011
GTGACCGAAGTGCACACCTGCCTCGAGAAGCTGCTTCATAGAAACGACTGCCATAGTAAAATACCTCCAGATATTTGTTTTGCCTCCGCACACCGTGATCCGGCACCATATCGGACGGCTCCGGACTGCCCTCCACCCAAAAGGGCACAAAAGGGCATAGTGATGCGTGTGTAATGCCTTGTTATCATAGCACAAAAAGTGCACGTTTGCAAGAGTTTTTCTCTGTTTTGTCCAAAAAAGTTTCCGGTTTTTTGCTTATTTGCCTTTGGCGGGCTCTGCCACGCTTTCCAGCCCCATGCGGGTGAGGGCATAGCCCTTGCCAAACATCAGGTCATATTGCAGCATCCAGTGCTCCTGGGTCCAGCGCTGCTGGAACTCGGTGGGTTCCAGCGTGGTGGTGCCGTCCAGGTTCATGGTCACGCCGCGGGTGCAGGCGCGGCTGGCCACCCGGAGCTGCCGGTTCAGGAACTGGAAGTACAGCGGCTGCTGCAGGCCGTAGAGGTTCATCATCACCGGCGAGATGTCGTAGGCGGCAATGGTGCCCAGGTCCACCTGTGCGTCACTGTAGTTGGACCACAGGAGCAGCGTGGTCTGGTGCAGACGGGGGTCCGCGCTGGAATCGCTGGCATAGCCGGTGGTGGTGTACACGTCGTAGTTGGAGTCGATGGGGTTGTAGTGGTCGCCCCAGAACACCAGAATGACCGGCTCATCCACCTGCGAGAAGTACGCCGTCAGCTTGCCCAGCATGGCGTCGGCGTCCCGGATGCCGGTGGCAAAGTCCTCCAGCGCGCCCACCGTGCTGGCCTTCATGCCCGCCGGGTGTTCCAGCACCTTCACGCGCTGGTCGTCGGGGTAGTTGTCCTTATTATAATTGGTATGATTCTGCATGGTGACTGCGTGCAGGAACACCGGCTCGTCGGAGGATGCCTTCATCTTCTCATACTGGCCGATGATCTGGTCTGCCATGGAATCATCCGTGACCAGGCCGCTCGTCCAATAGTGTTTGCGCACCTTGGTCACACCATGCATGTCTTCCAGACTGATAAAATCATCCAGTCCCAGATTGGGGTAAGCCGTGTCGCGGCTCCAGTACTTGGCCCAGAAGCAGTGCACGGCGGCCGTCTGGTAGCCCTGCGTCTTGAGGTAGCTGGGCAGGGCGAACATGGGCTTGGTGACGTGCTGCTGATAGGGCTTGGAGCCGCTGGGCAGGAAGGACGCCGAATAGCCGGTCAGAGCCTCGAACTCCACATCACAGGTGCCTCCGCCAAAGCTGGGGCTGTAGGCCCGGCCATAGGCGCTGGTCTGCTGCAGGGCGTGCAAGTTGGCCGACACATCCGTGTCGAACTTGATGCCGTACTGTTCCAGCTCCGACACATCCCAGTAGGACTCGTTCATCACATAAATAATGGTAGGCTTTTTTACCTGCTCGTCCTTGGCGGTGGTGGCCGCGTAGCTGGTGGGGTACAGCGGGCTGGTGGAGAACTTCCGGCTCTCATCCACATTGTCCAGAATGGCATCCACCGTCTCTTCTGAGTAGTTGTCCGGCTTGTCGATCTCCAGATTGGACAGGTTGGTCATAAAGCCGGTGACAACACCATAGTAGCGGTAATAGCGGTCCTGCATCCAGGCGTCCGGCACGATGCCGATGGCCTGGCAGACGGCCGGCTGCAAATACACGCCAAAAATCAGCATGCACAGGGCCGCTGCGGTGGCCGCACTGCCCGCCACACGGGGCAGCCAGCGCTGTTTATGCCGCCCACGGTACAGGAAAAAGCTGCCCGCCATCAGCGCCAGTTCCACCACGACCGTGACGATCATGCTGGTCTGGATCTTGATGCCGGCAGCGGACGCCACACCGGCGGCCTCCGACACCTGTGCCAGGTCCCAGGGCAGGAAGGGTTCACCGCGCAGCTGCAGGGTATAGAAATTCACCGCGCAGGGTACGCAGCCCAGTACCGCCATGCCCAGCGTAGACAGCGGCGGCAGCTGGAAGATCCAGTCCAGCAGCAGCCAGATCAGAAACAGGAACAGCCATGCCAGCAGATAGGCCTCGGCATGGGGGAAAATAAAGCTCGTAACGGTGTCCGCCGTCAGCGCACCGCGGGCGATCCACTCGCCCAGCAGCACCGTGATCAGCGATGCCGCCAGCGGGAACGCCATGCGGGCCGCCAGAAGCGGCTTGGGAGTTTTCAACGAATTCATGGGTCCGATCCTTTCCACATCTACCAGCAGAATCTCCTCGGTTCGTGCTTTTGCACAAGCCTTCTGCGATTATTATAGTCATTCCTCCGAAAATGTCCACCCCTGTTTTACAAAAAAATTACCCGTTTTTTGTAAAACCTGCTCAGAGCCCCAGCCTTGCGCGCAGGCTCTGCCACAGCCCGGGCTTCGAGGGCGCTGCCGAGGGCAGCTGGGTATGCACCAGCACTGCGTCGGTGCCGATGGTCTCGATCTCCTGCCACGGAATGGTCAGGTTCTCTTCCCTGCCCAGCAGGCCGAACAGCCGGGGCCGCCCCAGCAGGATCAGGCTCTGCAGACGGGCGGTGGCGGGATCAAAGGCCAGATCATCGGCCCGGCCCAGGCACACCCCCTGCTCCAGCTGCACAACTTCCTTTTCACAAAGTTCCCGGATGGTCACAGCACCTCTCCCCTCTCTGCCACCAGCCTATGCGGCCCGGGCCGCGTCCATGCAAAAAGCGGTGGAAAAGCACCGCCGGGTTGTGGTATACTGGAGCTGTTCCCCAACAACTCTGAATAAAGCGAGGCAGCTTGTATGTATAAAAGTATCGTGTTTGACCTGGGCGGCGTGATGATCGACTTTGACCCCAGGGGCTATCTGGTGGACCGCCTGTGCAACGCCGAGACCGAGGAAGAGGTCTACGACCTGACCTTTGGCAGCGAGGAATGGAATCTGCTGGATGCCGGGCTCATCTCCCGCTTTGACGGCAACCACCGGATGCTGGAAAAGGCCCGGGCTGCGGGCCGTGCCTTTGAGGTGCAGGGCGTGCTGGACGACTGGCTGCACATCCTGCGGCCCCGGCACCGGATGGAAGAGCTGGTGCGCCGCCTGAAGAGCCACGGCTACTGCGTGTACTACCTGAGCAACATCCCGCAGGATGTGCTGGATCTGCTCCGGGACCGGGGCGTGCTGGACGGCTTTGACGGTGGTGTGGCTTCCTGTGAGGTGCACGTCAACAAGCCGGACCCGAAGATCTACAAGGCCCTGCTGGACAAGTATTCTCTCAAGGCCGAGGAGTGCGTGTTCATCGACGACCGGCTGGAGAATGTGCAGGCCGCCTTTGCGCTGGGCTTTGCCGGCATCCAGATGAAGGACAGCGTCGGCACTCTGGTGCGCAGCCTTGCCACCTGCAACGTGACGCTGCGGTAACCTTTCTACAGACAAACAGCCCCCGCCGGGCATTCTCGTCCCGGCGGGGGCTGTTCTTTGTGTGCAGAATTACTTTTCCTCGTAGTTCTGGCAGTAGTGCGGGGTGCCTTCCTGCTGCGTATTGCAGGTGCACTGCTCGGTCACTTTGATCTGCGGCAGGTCACATTTGCAGCCGGCCACATTGTGGCAGCATGCGCAGACATCACAGGTAACACCGATGTTTTCCATATTGATCACCTCTCTGCAGACAGGATGCCCCATCTGCCGGGCGATTATGCATCTGTTTTTTGCGCTTCCCGTTTTGCCTTGAGGGTCACCGCCACATGTTTCACGGACAGCACCGGGTGCACCGGCAGCATCCGGGGACCGGCCCAACGCATCACCACGCGGATCTGCTCCCGCATGGCGGGCTTGTAGCAGTGCACTTTGCAGGCCGAACAGAAGGTCTTGGTCTCCATGAACGGGCATTTGTCAATGCGGGCCAGTGCGTAGTCCTGCAGTTCCTGACAGGCCGGGCACAGCTGCCCTTTGGGTGTTTTGTGCTGTTTGCGGCAGTAAAGCGCGATCATCTCGCTCACCAGCAATTTTTCATCGGCACGTTTTTTGTCTAAGCTTTTCGGGGTCTCCTGCATGAGATCCATTCCTCCTGCTGTTTTTACTCCCGCTTCCGGCCTGAGCGCACCGCTGCACGGCGCACTGCATGACGCAGCACCGCAAAGCAGGCTGTCACTCCAACTGCTACCACCACTGCCATACACACCGTCCTTCCAAAACCAAACGGCAGGGGCCGAGAGCGCTGTACCGCGCCCATCTTATCCCCTGCCGCATGTATTCATATTCTTCTGTGCAGGGCTGTCCACAGCAAAACTGCCGGAACCGGTCCTATTAGTTTAGACGAACAAACCTCATTTGTCAAGAGACGCCCGGTCTGTGGTTACCAGGCAGCCAGGTCTGCGCCCAGCTTGCGGCAGGCGGCCTGCACGTCATCGTCCGGAGCCTCGTTGCAGATCAGGCCCTCGCCGCCGAACACCTGTGCACCGTCGCCCTGGGCACGCTCCACCCAGTCGCGCATCCACTGGCCGTCGCCCCAGCCGTAGGAGCCGAACATAGCCACCTTCTTGCCGTTCAGCGAGCCCTCCAGATCCGAGAACATCGGCTCAAACTCGCTCTCCTCCAGCTGCTCGGCACCCATTGCAGGGCAGCCAAAGGCGACCACATCATACTCGCCCAGCTTGGCGGCGTTCATCTCGCTGCAGGGGATGATGGTGGCGTTGGCACCTGCGCCCTCTGCGATGCAGTTTGCCATGGTCTCGGTGTTGCCGGTCTGGCTCCAGAATACGATTGCTACTTTGCTCATTTGAATCGACCTCTCTCAATCATTCTTTCGTTAGTTTATGCTAACTTTCAGCTCCAAAAAAATGCGGCCGGACAATGCCGACGCATTTCTCGCGGTTAGTTTGTTCTAACCATCAATAGAATACCATAGGTTGGCAGGCTTGTCAAGGTTTACTGCTCAAAAACATGGAACAGAAGCAGCAATACCCCATAAATCACCGGCTGATGCAGCAGATAGATCCCCAGCGAATGTCGGCCCAGCCAGCCCAGCGGCGCACAGACCGACCGGCGCAGCGGCTCCATGCGGGCCCGCCCCATGCAGAAATGCAGGAAGTACCCTGCCCAGAACAAAAACAGCCAGGGCAGCAGCGGAAATTAATCCGTGGAGAAAAAGCCCCGCGGGAAAAAGCCGAAGAACGCCGTGAAGAGATTGGCATACCAGACACCCGGCAGCAGCATCTGCCACGGGCCCAGCTGCCAGAAGCCATCCTGTGTGTGGTAGGTTGCCGCAAACAGCAGCAGCGACACCACCAGCCCGGCCCAGGCCGGAATCTTTTGCAGCAGCGGCTGCAGAAGGCCGGTGATGAGCATGGCCGCCCCCAGCAGGGTGAGCACCCCGAACACGACCCGGTCCTCCGGCATGAACAGCAGCGTGACCGCCGTGACCAGCACCCCCGCCCCGGAAACGATCAGCCCGCGCCGCAGTGGGCGATGCCCCAGCGGCAGGCAGAAGCCAGACAGCAGAATGAACACCCAGCAGATGCTCTGCTGCCACAGGTGCCCCTGCCAGCCCGTATACCATGCGGCAGACATGCCAAACAAAAAGATCAGATCCCAACAGGCATGATAGCCGATCATGCTGAGCAGGTCCAGCCCGCGCAGCTCATCCAGCAGCGCATAGCGGCCCGCTGCCGGTTTGTTTTTGGAAGGTATGTCCATTCCCGTCCCCTCTTTTCGTGCAGTTTGTTTTAGTATAAGCCGCCGGGCGGGAGCCTGTCAATACAAAAAGCCCGCTGCACAGCGGGATGCACTGTGCAGCGGGCAGCATAGATAACTGGGGAACCCTGATCAGACTTCGGTGTTGAAGTAGCGCTTCAGCAGGCCCTCGAAGCCGCGGCCATGACGAGCCTCATCCTTCGCCATCTCATGGACGGTATCGTGGATGGCATCCAGGTTCAGGGCCTTTGCCTTCTTGGCCAGGTCCATCTTGCCGGAGCAGGCACCGCACTCAGCCTCGGCACGCATCATCAGGTTCTTCTTGGTGCTATCGGTCACGACCTCGCCCAGCAGCTCGGCAAAGCGGGATGCATGGTCAGCTTCCTCATAAGCGTAGCGCTTGTAAGCCTCGGCGATCTCGGGGTAGCCCTCACGCTCTGCCACACGGGCCATGGCCAGGTACATGCCGACCTCGCTGCACTCACCCTCAAAGTTGGCGCGCAGACCGTCCACGATCTCCTGGGGCACACCCTCAGCCTTGCCGATGCCTACAACGTGCTCGGTGACATAGGTGTTGCCCTTCTTCTCAACAAAAGCGGAGGCAGGAGCCTTGCAGACGGGGCACTGAGCCGGGATCTCACCTTCAGCAATGTAACCACAAACGGTGCAAACATATTTCTTCATAAGAACAGACCTCCATCATTCTCTGATTGATTCATTTTGAAATCGAAGTGCAGGTGTTGGTACTCACCAGCCCTTCTCATGGCTCTATTATAGCGAACAATTCCTAGTTAGTCAAGTATAATTTTAAGAATTATTCTCAATTATAAAAAACTGGCAAGGTCACTAAAAACCTTGCCAGAAAACTATGCGCTTTGCCGGGTTTCCTCGGACGCATCTATTTTATTGTAGGGAGATCAGACCTGCAGGTTGCTGCTGGAAGCAGCCTCGGAGCCGTCGGCAGCGTCAAACTCGTAGTCGTTGCCGGGCAGGATGGCGTTGAGCAGAATGCCGGCAATGGCAGCGATGGCCAGACCGGACAGGTTGATGGTAACGCCTGCGATGGCAAAGCTGACGCCGCCCACCGAGTTGAAGCCCAGGGCGCACACCAGAATGACAGCGGCCACGATCAGGTTGCGGCTGTTGGTAAAGTCCACCCGGTTCTCCACCACATTGCGGACACCGATGGCGGAGATCATGCCGTAGAGCACAAAGCTGATGCCGCCGATGATGCCGGTGGGGATGGTGTTGATGACAGCCTCAAACTTGGGGCTGAAGCTCAGGATGATGGCCAGCACAGCGGCAATGCGGATGACCAGCGGGTCGTAGATCTTGCTCAGGGCCAGCACGCCGGTGTTCTCGCCGTAGGTGGTGTTGGCCGGGCCGCCCAGCAGGCCGGCCATGGTGGTGGCCAGACCGTCGCCCAGCAGGGTGCGGTTCAGGCCGGGGTCATTGATATAGTTGTGGCCGACGGTGGCGCTGATGGCGGCGATATCGCCCACATGCTCCATCATGGTAGCCAGTGCGATGGGGATGATGGTGAACAGAGCGCTGATGAACTCCGGGCTGCCGTCAATGGCAAACAGACCCATGGCCTCCTTGTGCAGGGGGATGCCGAACCAGGCCGCGTCGGCGATCTTCTGGAAGTCCACGGCACCGGTGACCAGAGCCACCGCGTAGGACACCAGCACACCGATCAGGATGGGCAGGATCTTGACCATGCCTTTACCCCAGATGTTGCAGATAATGACCACGCCCAGCGCCACAAAGGCCAGCAGCCAGTTGGTCTGGCAGTTTTTGATAGCAGAGGGAGCCAGGATCAGGCCGATGGAGATGATAATGGGGCCGGTGACCACCGGGGGGAAGAACCGCATGATGCGGCGGATGCCGAAGGTGGAGATGAGCAGGCTGGCCACCAGGTACACCAGGCCGGAGAAGGCAACGGCGGCACAGGCGTAGGGCAGCATCTTGGTGTTGACCACGGTCAGGTTGCCGTCTGCATCAGCCAGCATGGGGGCCACGATGGAAAAGCCGCCCAGGTAAGCAAAGGAGGAGCCCAGGAAAGCCGGGACCTTCTTTTTGGTGATCAGATGGAACAGCAGCGTGCCCAGACCAGCGCACAGCAGCGTGGTGGAAACGCTCAGGCCGGTGAGCAGCGGCACCAGCACCGTGGCACCAAACATAGCAAACATGTGCTGCACACCCAGGATCAGCATCCGTCCGGTGCCCAGCTGTCGAGCGTCGTATACGCCCTTGGAGTAATCGATCTTTTCACTCATGGATTTGTATACCTCCTGCGTCAGCCCAAAAAAAGAGGCATTGCCGTGGTCAACGGCAGTGCCTCCTGAATTGGGAACGATGATTGTGCCCGGAAGAAATGGAAACGGAACAGCGCAGTCGAAGGATCTCCGGCATACTGTTCTCCCCTTTCGTCCGAGTTTTTCCAAACCGCCGGAACCGCTCCGGCCAAAAGCCTGCCCGCCCGCACCGCAGAAACCGGGCCGTCAGGCAGCTTTACTGGATAGTATAGCAGATTTACGCCTGCCCCGCAACCTTTTTTGCCAATTTTCTTGCATTCCGGTCCAAAGCGCACTATAATATTACCTACTATTATAATCTGTATACCGAACAAGATCAGGAGGATCTATGATCTATCTGGACTATTCTGCCAACACGCCGGTGGACGAGGCCGTGCTGGAACGCTTCTGTGCGGTGGAGCGCAGCTGCCCCGGCAACGCGAACTCCCGCCATCAGGCCGGTGCCGCCGCCAAAACCGCCATCGACGAGGCCACGCAGAGCATTGCCCGCAGCCTTCATGTGCAGCCGGCGGAGATCATTTATACATCCGGTGCCAGCGAGGCCAACAATTTTGCGCTGAAGAGCATCGCCCGGCTGGAGCGTCACCACGGCAAACACATCATTTCCACCCCGCTGGAGCACTCCTCGGTCAGCGGCACGCTGACTGCCCTGCAGGAGCAGGGGTACGAGATCGACCTTGTGGACATCAAACAGGACGGCACGGTAGACCTTGCCCACCTGCGGGAGCTGCTGCGGCCGGACACCATTCTGGTGGCCGTCACCGCCGTGGACAGCGAACTGGGCGTGGTGCAGCCGGTGGCCGAGATCGCCGCACTTTTAAAGGACTATCCCCACTGCCACCTGCATGTAGACGCCACCCAAGCCGTGGGCAAACTGCCGCTTCCCTCTTTTGAGGGCATCGACACCCTGAGCCTGACCGCCCACAAATTCTACGGGCTGAACGGCATCGGTGTGCTGGTCAAGCGGCGGGGCCTCGCGCTGGAACCGCTCATCCACGGCGGCGAGAGCACCACCATCTACCGCAGCGGCACCCCCACCGTGGCGCTGGCCTGCTCGCTGGCACTGGCACTGGACAAGGCCGTGACCGAGCTGCCGGAGCGGGTGGAGCGGGTGCGCAGCCTGAACGCCCGCCTGCGCACCGAACTGGCAAGCTACCCCAAAGTGCGCATCAACAGCCCGAAAAATGCCGTGCCGCAGATTTTGAACCTGAGCGTGAAGGACGTAAAGGGCACCGTGTTCCAGCGGGAGCTGGACGCGCATGGCGTGTGCGTCTCGGTCAAGTCGGCCTGCTCGTCCGACGGCCTGCCCTCCCGGGCCGTGTTCGCCGTGAGCCGTGACCGCCGCAACGCTCTTTCCTCCTGGCGCATCAGCCTGAGCCACCGGACCACCGATGAGGAGATCACCGGATTTTTACAGGCTTTCGATGCCTGCTACCGCACTCTGACCCAACTGTAAAACGAGGTGACCCATGAAAAAAACTCTGGAACCCTATCAGCTGATCGAACGCAGCATCATCAAAAAATATCGCAAAGAACTGTGGACCCCCTTCATCGTGGCGGTCAAGCGCTACGAGTTGGTGCAGGCCGGTGACCGCATTGCCGTGTGCATTTCCGGCGGCAAGGACTCCATGCTGATGGCCAAGCTCATGCAGGAGCTGCAGCGCCACAGCGACGTGCCCTTTGAGCTGGTGTTTCTGGTCATGGACCCCGGCTACAACGAGATCAATCGCCAGAAGATCGAATCCAACGCCGAGCTGCTGCACATCCCGGTGACCATTTTTGAGAGCAACATCTTTGCCGTGGCCAACAACACTGACAAGAACCCCTGCTACCTCTGCGCCCGGATGCGCCGCGGCCACCTGTACAGCAAGGCCAAGGAGCTGGGCTGCAACAAGATCGCGCTGGGGCATCACTTCAACGATGTGATCGAGACCACCGTCATGAGCATGTTCTACGGTTCTCAGCTGCAGGCCATGCCGCCCAAGCTGCACAGCACCAGCTTCCCCGGCATGACCCTCATCCGGCCCATGTACTGCATCCATGAAGAGGATATTCTGGCCTGGAAGCGCTACAACGAGCTGGAGTTCATCCAGTGCGCCTGCCGCTTTACTGAGAACTGCACCATGTGCGACAACGGCGGCGGTGGTTCCAAGCGGCAGGAGGTCAAGACCCTGCTGCGCCGCCTCAAGCGCGACAACCCCAACATCGAGAACAGCATCTTCCGCAGCATCCATGCGGTAGCACTGGACACCATGCCCGGCTACAAATCCGAGGGCGTGGAGCACAGCTTCCTGGAGCGGTTCAACGCCATGGAAGCCGCATCCGACGAGAACGAATAAAGCTCCTTTCATAGAAAAACGGCACAGTGCATCGCTGCATCGTGCCGTTTGTTTTTTGTTTATCTGCGCAGAACTGAGACTTCCGTCACGCCATAGCGCTGCATCAATTCCAGTGCCGCCGGGGTGATCTCTTCCCCGCTCACCGCGATGGGGATGGCCGGCGGGCAGGACACCGTGGGCATCGCGCAAATGCGGCCCAGCGCCTGCTGTGCCGGGATGCGCTCCTGCGGGGCAAACACTGCCTGCCGGATGGTGCAATGGGCCCGCGCCTGCTGTGCCAGTGCCACGAATTCCCCAGCCAGCTCTTCCGGCTGCAGGAGCCCGCCCGCTGCGGGCAGGCTGTGCAGACACTGCCGGAGCACTATGCGCAGGCGCGCGTAGTCCTGCGGTGGGTTGCAGGGGGTGAACATCAGCACCACATAACGCGGGTCGGCATATTCACACTCGAGCTGCCCGCCGCGCAAGGCATCCGCCAGCGCGGTGCCGGTCATGCCAAGGGCCGCAGCGTCCAACGTCAGCTTCAGCGGTTCCCGACCCGGACCGTCCAATGCCAGCGGCACCGGGCAGCCCGCCGCCTGCGCCGCTGTGTTCAGCTCCCCGCGCAGAGCAGAAAGCCGAGAACAGCACCGCTGCAGCCCGGCGGGATAGCTTTCCGTCAACTGCCGGTTGCAGGCGTCCAGCGACTGCAAGATCAGGTAGGACGGGCTGGTGGAGCCGAACAGTGCCAGTGCACCGCGCACTGCAGCTTCCTCCTGTACCGGGGCGTTCTCCCCCAGATGCAGATATGCTCCGCCGGTGACCACCGGCAGGGTCTTGTGGGCCGAGTCGCAGCACATAGCCGCCCCCAGTGCAATGGGGTGCAGGGGCTCTCCGGGCAGAAAGCGCAGGTAGGCCCCGTGGGCGTTGTCCACCAGCAGCGGCACCCCAAAGGTGTCGCACACAGCCGACAAGGCCCGGATGTCCTGCATGCCGCCCAGATAATCCGGACTGGTGACGTAGACCCCAAAGGGGGTACTCCCCTGCCCGGTCAGCTCCTGCAGCGCTGTTGTCAGCATCTGTGCGGAGATGGGGCAGCTGCACAGCGCCCCGGCATTCTCTGCTGCAGGCCAAAGCCACCGGATGTCGAAGTCCAGCAGCGCGGCAGCGTACAGCAGGGCTTTGTGCGCGTTGCGGGCCGCCAGCAGTACCGGACGTTTTCCGGTCCGGGGTGCGGCCTGCAGTGCCAGACACAGCATGGCCCGGATGCACTGGGACGAGCCCTCGGTGCTGTAATAGGTGTGCTGTGTGCCGAACAGCCGGGTAGCGTTTGCTTCGCTTTGGGCAATGATGCCCTCCGGCTCGTACAGCTCATCGGCGCCCCGGATCTCGGTCAGGTCCAGCGGCTCAAAACCTAACAGGCTCTGGCCCTTGTGGCCGGGCATGTGCAGGCGGGATGTGCCGGACTGTGCATAGCCGCGCACAAAATCCACGATGGGTGTGTCCATGCTTATTCGCAGGCTTCGCCGTCTGCGCAGGCGTTGCAGGTGGAACCCAGCTCAATGGGCACCTCGATGCCCTGGGCAGCCAGCTCCTGGTTCTCCGCCACCTTGATCATGATGGCGCACTCCATGCGCTTCTTGAACAGCTCACAGCCGTACTCGTACACACCGGTAATGCTGCCGGTGGCATGATAAGAGTTGGCAGCGCAGCCGCCAGAGCAATACAGCTTGGCCCAGCAGTCCTTGCACTCCTTGCGGGCGTAGGCGTTGCAGTGCTTGAACTCATCCCGCACGGCCGTGTTGGTGACACCCTTCCAGATGTCGCCCATCAGGTACTTGGGGTCGCCCACGAACTGGTGGCAGGGGTACAGGTCGCCCCAGGGGGTCACGGCCATGTACTCGGTGCCGGAGCCGCAGCCCGAAATGCGCTTATAGATGCAGGGGCCGCCGGTCAGGTCGATCATATAGTGGTAGAAGGTGAAGCCACGGCCCTCGCGGTCGCGCTTGATCATCTCCTTGGCCAGGATCTCGTACTGCTCCTTCAGGATGGGCAGATCTTCTGCGGTCAGGGCGCTGGGGTCACCGGGCTTGGACACCACCGGCTCCATGCTCAACTCGGTAAAGCCGAGGTCCGCCATATGGAAGATGTCGTTGGTAAAGTCGGTGTTGTAGTGAGTGTAGGTGCCGCGCATGTAGTAGTTCTTGTCGCCGCGCTTCTTCACGAACTCCTGGAACTTGGGCACGATGGTGTCGTAACTGCCGCGGCCGGCATAATCCTTGCGGAAGCGGTCGTTCACTTCCTTGCGGCCATCCAGGCTCAGCACCACGTTGTGGCACTCCTTGTTGCAGAAGTCGATGACATCGTCGTCGATCAGCACACCGTTGGTGGTCATGGTAAAGCGGAAGTTCTTGTTGTGGATCTTCTCCTGCTCACGGCAGTAGGCCACCAGCTTTTTGACCATGTCAAAGTTCATCAGAGGTTCGCCGCCGAAGAAGTCCACTTCCAGATTGCGGCGGGTGCCGCTGTTCTCGATCAGGAAATCCATGGCGCGCTTACCCACCTCAAAGCTCATGAGCGCGCGGTCGCCGTGGTAGCGGCCCTGGGAGGCAAAGCAGTAGGAGCAGCTCAGGTTGCAGGTGTGCGCCACATGCAGGCACAGCGCCTTGACCACGGTGCTGCGGTTCTTGAAGTCGAACGCCATGTTTTCGTAGACATCCGGGCTCCACAGCTTGCCGGCTTCCTTCAGGCTGGTCACGTCGTCGATGCACTGGCGCAGATCCTCTTCGGTGACGTCCGGGCGGCTGCCGTATTTGTCCATCATAGCCGAGACGATCTGGTCGGCAGTGTGATCCTGATACATGGCAATGACGTCATAGGCCACGTCATCCACCACATGCACCGAACCGCTGCAGGTGTCCAACACGATGTTATAACCGTTCAATTGATACTGATGTACCATGTTTTACTCCATTCCAGTTTGATACACAAAAAAATGCCGCCCGGCAAAGGCGGCATAGGGTTTGCAGAAATTACTTGTTGCTGTTCTCGCACTGCTGGTTAGCCACGCCGCAGGAGGTCTTGCAAGCGGACTGGCAAGAAGTCTGGCACTCGCCGCAGCCGCCGGTCTTCACGCTCTTGGTCAGGTCACGAGTAGCAATCGTCTTAATACGTTCCATAGTAGAAACCTCTCTAACTCTCAAAATTTCCTCATGCCGGGGGACTGCCCCACCATGCATTTATCTTGGACTAGGATAACACATCCGACGCCTTCTGTCAAGATTTTTGTTCCGATAAATCGCCCCGTCATATCTGCGGCTGATATTTCGTCAGCACGGTGTGCAGCCCCAGCTCCCGTGCACGGGCCAGTAAGTACCGGTAGCGGCACAGCAGTGCCTGCCGCTCATAAATGCGCTGCTCGATCAGGTCGGTGTCCACCTCCAGATCAAACATCATTTCGTTGCGCTTGAGGCAGAACAGGCATTCCTTCAGCTCCTCTTCCAGCTCCGGGTGGTAGCGCTCGTGTTCCGTGTCACGCGGGATGCGCGGCGACAGCAGGGTGTGGTCGTTTTGCATCGGTCGAAGTTGTTCCAGCATAGGCAGCATCCTCCTCTTTGTGCGTCTTTGCATTGTTCTGATTTCCAGTATATGCAAAGACCACGCAAAGGATGCCGGTTTGTGGGGTCAGGCAGGCAGCTGTTTTATGAATCGTTACAGTACCGCCACACACAGAAGCCGATCGCCCTGCTGCGCGATTCCAAACGAGATCAAGTCTCCCCGATGAATACCAAAATCAGAATCCGGTTCATTATCGGATTCTGCCATTTTCCACCAAAAAACAAAACCCCAGGAAAGCTACGTTTTTTCGTTTCTTTCCTGGGATTCTTAACAATTTTTCAATTACTCGAGCTCGATCGTGGCCGGCGGTTTACCGGTGCAGTCGTAGAACACGCGATTGACGTGCTTGACCTCGTTGACGATGCGGCTGGTGACGGTGCCCAGAACGCTCCAGGGCATATCGTAGCTCTCGGCGGTCATGAAGTCGGTGGTGGTGACGGCACGCAGAGCCACGGCATAGTCGTAGGTGCGCTCGTCGCCCATGACGCCCACGCTCTGCATATTGGTCAGGGCAGCGTAATACTGGCTGATCTCCTTATCCAGACCGGCCTTAGCGATTTCCTCACGCCAGATGGCATCGGCATCCTGCACGATGGTGACCTTTTCCGGGGTCACTTCGCCGATGATGCGGATGCCCAGGCCCGGGCCGGGGAACGGCTGGCGGCTGACCAGATACTCGGGCAGGCCCAGCTCACGGCCGGCCTGACGCACCTCGTCCTTGAACAGGTTCCGCAGGGGCTCCACCAGTTCCTTGAAGTCCACAGTGTCGGGGAGGCCGCCTACGTTGTGGTGGCTCTTGATGACGGTGGACTCGCCGCCCAGGCCGCTTTCCACCACGTCGGGGTAGATGGTGCCCTGTGCCAGGAAATCGACCTTGCCGATCTGCTTTGCCTGCTCCTCAAAGACCCGGATGAACTCCTCGCCGATGATCTTGCGCTTGCGCTCCGGCTCGGTGACGCCCTTCAGCTTGCTGAAGTAGCGGTCCCGGGCGTCCACGCAGATGAAGTTGATGTCAAAACCGTTGGCGTTGCCGGGGCCAAAGACAGAGCAAACCTCTTCCTTCTCGTTCTTGCGCAGCAGGCCGTGGTCCACGAACACGCAGGTGAGCTGCTTGCCAATGGCCTTGGCCAGCATGGCAGCCAGCACCGAGGAGTCCACGCCGCCGGACAGGGCGCACAGCACCTTGCCATCGCCGATGCGCTCCCGGAGAGCCTGGACGTTGTTCTCCACAAAGGAGTCCATCTTCCAGTCACCGGAGCAGCCGCAGACGTTGTACACAAAGTTCCGCAGCATCTTTTTGCCCTCAGCGGTGTGCAGCACTTCCGGGTGGAACTGCACGGCGTAGAGGCCCTTTTCCGCATTTTCCACAGCAGCCACAGGGCAGTTTGCGGTGTGGGCGGTGATCTTGAAGCCGGGGGCAGCCTGCTCAATGTAATCGTTGTGGCTCATCCAGCAGATGGTGGAGGGCTGCACATCGGCGAACAGCTTGCTCTGGGTGTCCACGAACACCTCAGTCTTGCCGTACTCACGCTCCGGTGCACGGCAGACATGGCCGCCCAGCAGATGCATCATCAGCTGGCTGCCGTAGCAGATGCCCAGCACGGGCACGCCCCAGCTGAAGATCTCCGGGTCGATCGTGGGGGAATCCTCCAGGTAGACGCTGTTGGGACCGCCAGTAAAAATAATGCCCTTGGGATTCTTCGCCTTGATCACCGACAGGTCGGTTTTATAGGAATAGATTTCACAGTAGACATTGTTCTCGCGAACACGGCGCGCGATCAGCTGATTGTACTGGCCGCCAAAGTCCAGCACGATGACAGTTTCCTGCTGCATGATGTTCTCCTCCTGTTCCGTTCATAGATGTGTTACAGATATTGTTAGTATAGCACATCTTACAAACAAAAGCGACATCCTTTGTGGATTTTCCTGTTTTTATTTTTTCCGTACCGGATGCCGCAGCACGGTTTTAAGTTTTTCTGGGGCTGTGCGGCGCGGGTCCCCCAAATAGATCTCATGATGCAGGCGCCCTGCCGTAAAATCTGGCACATATCCCTGCTCTGCCGCAAACGCATCCATCTGCCGCAGAGTCTCCGGCTCTGTGTCGTAAGGGCCAATATGCATGCACTGTACGCATAATCCCTCGTCATAGGTCCGGAATTCCGCCGCAGAAAAGTCCCATTTCTTTTTGGCCGTGGCTTCCTGCACGGCCCAGTCGAACTCTTCCCGGGTCACAAACTCCGGCAGGCGGATCATGGAGGTCCATTCAAAAGTCTCCTTGTGGGCATAGTCCACGCCGTCCACACCCTGCTGATGCCACAATCCTTCCAGCGGAGGCACCACATACTCAAAAAAACCTTCCATCCGGTGGCTGCCCTTATAGCTCATTTTGATGGTATAAGCAAGTCCGTACAGCACTTCCATAGCGGCCTGGTATTCCCCTGCCGGGTCGTTCGGGTCACCCTTCCCCTGCACTGCCACAAAGTTCATGGGCGGGACCATGATGAGATGCGGTTTCCTGGATGGCAGATAGAATTCCTTGTATTCTTTCTTGTAATCAAATGCCATTACATCGTCCTCCGTTCCACAGTGGCTTATCCTTCTGATTTCCAGTATAGCAGAACAACTATAGTTTGTAAACCATAAAGTTGTTCAGTTGGCACAAAAAATCCTCTGCCCTTTCAGACAGAGGATCTCAGAACGCAAAAAGAGCCTTCCCACTCTCCGGAATGGGAAGGCTCTTCGTAAAGTTAACCTTTAGCCACAGGAATGGCGCGAAGGGTCAAAATCACTCAATGATCTTGCCAACAACGCCGGAACCAACGGTACGGCCACCCT
>OGOD01001265.1_pt1 | contig 16604 bp, 17 predicted proteins | sample 1573631 | NCBI WGS metagenome assembly OGOD01 (sample SAMEA2581895, study PRJEB24529) | metagenome | biome: Human gut stool | place: China | collected 2011
GGGAGCAGGAAGAACAGTCAGAAGAGCAGGCAGAACAGCCCAGGGAGCAGGAAGAGCAGTCAGAAGAACAGACAGAGCAGCCCAAGACAAATGCAGGGACACCTGTACAGAAAGAACCGGAACAACAGGAAGAGCAGAAGCAGGAAGATGGTCCAAGTTACCGGGTCGTAAATATCATGGAGGAGATCCTTACTCCGGAACTGATCCTTGACGCCTTAAAAAGCAATGGCACCTGTACCTGCAGCCGCTGTCAGGCAGATGTAAAAGCGCTGATGCTTACCAGGCTGCCGCCCAAATATATTGTAGCAGATAATACGACAGTCCCGATGCTGTTAACCTTTTACCGCAATAAATTCCGTGTGGCTGTTTTAAGTCAGTCCATGAGAGCCTGTATGGAAGTAAAAGAACATCCACGCCATATCTTATAAATTTTCATGCTGCGCCGAAATATGTATATAGAATCTATAGGATCACAGGGATAAAGTATACAGAAGCGGCGCATTTTATGTACACCGCAACATCACATGACTGAAAGGAGCAGCAGATATGTCAAGTGTATCAAGTACAAGCAGCAGTCTTGGAAATACAGCTTTAAGAGGATATGGCGGTTTAGCTTCCGGTATTGACAGGGATGCACTGATCGAACAGATGACAGCAAGAACAACATCCAAGATCACATCCAAGAAACAGGCTATGACCAAACTGGAATGGAAGCGGGATGCATATCGTTCTATCAGCAATAAGATCATAGATCTTCAGGACAATTACCTTAGCTATTCAGCAACAAAGAGCTTAAAAAACAGTGATTTCTTTGCAAAAAACCAGGTCAGTGTACAGGGAAATCCTGACTATACAAAATATATATCAGCGACAGGAAACGCAGACACTGCATCCAGAGTATCAGTTCTGGGAGTAAAACAATTAGCAACATCTGCCACATTGATCTCCGGCGAAAAGAAAACAGATTCAGCTATTACCTTAGGCGGCATCAGCGAGTCTGATTTTACCAATAAAAAAGTAAAGACCTCCAATCTTTCCGGAACGAAGCTGACATTTGGAACCTACAGTATTACAGATAAGAAATTCACAGAGGAAGCAACCTTTACGTTCCCCACCAGTTATGAAAAAAAGCTGGACGGTGGAAAAACAGAGACAGTTACCATTGATTATACGGCTAGTTCTGACAATCTAGTAAATCTAGTAACACAGCTGAATGAAGCCCTTGATTCCCAGGGATTTCTCGGAAAAGATGGAAAGAGCGGCATTAAATTTACACTGAATGGTGATCAGATCCAGATCAGCCAGACAGACAGTATTACCGATAAAGGAAAAAGCTGTGTGATCAGGGAAACATCATCTGCTTTAAAGAGTCTTGGCTTTAATTCCGGCAACATGAATCAGGATGGCATTTCATTTGATGAATTTAACAAACCTAAATCTTCATTCAAGGCTGCAGCTATAACAGAGCAGCCCCTTTCCGCCTATCTTAAGGGAAAATCAATTTCTGTTTCTTATGGCGGACAGACAAAGAATATTGAACTGATCGGCGATAAGGAAGCGATAACAAGTTTTGAAACTTTTAAGGATAGCTTACAGAATAAGCTGAATAAAGCCTTCGGTTCAGGAAAGGTTACTGTAGGTAAGGATGGCAGCCTGACGTTTACTGCAACAGACAGAACTGCAAAAGACAGCACTGCAACAGACAGCACTGCAAAAGACAACAAACAGACATTACAGATATCCGCAGGCTCAAAGGAACTCCAGAATGCCCTGGGTATCCCATCTACCCAGTCAAACAAGATCAGTACAGGAAGCAGCCTGTGGGAGAACAGGAAAAAGCTGGGACTGGATAAGAACCCTCAGTACACTACAAAAGAAGAATTAAACAAAGCATTAGAGAACTTTACAGTCAATGGTACAAAAATAGAAGGCATTACTGCTGATACTACAGTTAGCGAACTGCTTACTGCGATCAATAATAATAAAGATGCGGGAGTAACTGCCATCTATCTGGACAGTGCAAACAAATTTGTTCTTTCTTCCAATGAAAAAGGTGAGGGCCGTAAAATCACCCTTGGTCCAGATCCAGACAATCCAAACAATAAAAAAGATGATGCAGCAAATCTCATTTTCGGCGGGGTTAGCACAGATGGTACAGATGGTGAGATGAGTATTCTCTATAATGGGGTACAGACCACCATTACCAGCAGCAGCAATACCTTCTCCATTGATGGTCTGGATATTAGAGCCACTAATACATTTAATACAGGCTCTGCAACAGCAGAAGGCGGCGTCAGCTTTACTGCATCAGCAGATACAGAAAAGGTGACAGAGACTGTAAAGAAATTCATTGAAGCTTATAATGCCATGATCGATGAGGTCCGCACCCAGGCAACAACCAAGCCGGACAGTAATTATAAGCCTCTGACAGATGACCAGAAAAATGAAATGAATGAAACCTCCATTAAAAACTGGGAGGATAAGGCAAAAGAGGGTATTCTGTACAACAGCAGCGCTTTAAAAGACCTGGATAATGCTACCCAGGGCATTTTCTCTTCAATGATGATAAACGGTGTTTCTTATGACGATCTTGAAAAGATCGGAATTTCCTTCTCAGATGATTACACAGCAGGTGGAAAGATCGTATTTGATGAAGAAAAGTTTAAAACTGCCATGGACAGTGATCCGGAAAAGGTATCAGACCTGTTCACAGGCACGCATGGTATTGTAAACACCATAGACAGTACTCTTTCTACTTATGCCACCAGATATGCAAGCAGGAATGGAAATTCCTATGGTGTGCTTATTGAAGAGGCAGGATCTGAAAAACTAAGCCTGACCCTGACTAACAATAGTATTTATAAAGAATTAAAGGATATGCAGGAAACCATCACAAACCTGCAGTCCCAGCTGTCAACTGAGCAGGACCGTTATATCAGCCAGTTTACGCAGATGGAAAGGCTGATCAATCAGATGAATTCACAGTCCAGCTACCTGTCACAGTTAGGTGGCTGATGGGGGTAAGAAAGCATGTACGAAAAGTTTAAGCAGTACAAGGAAAGTACGATCTATTCTATGAGCAATCTGGAGTTGTTGCTTTTATTGTATGACGAAGCAGTGAAGCGTCTGAAAATGGCACAGATCGCACTTGAGGATAAAAAATATGAGACTTTTGAAGAATGTCTCGAAAAAACAGGACGGATCGTCCGGTATTTAATACAGATACTGGATATGCAGTATCCCATCAGCAAGGATCTGAAACGTATCTATGAGTACCTGATCTATGATATCAGCCGTGTTAAAGCAGGAAGGGAACGCAGGGCAGAAGAGATTCCAAGGATCAGCCACATACTTTCTGAATTAAGAGATGCATTTAACCAGGCAGGAAAGATTTCCGGCGATCAGCATATTGTGAGAGAACGAAGTGTTTTCGGTTAAAGGAGATTATATGAGCGCAGACTTGGAAACAATTTTGATATATCTTCAAAGGAGATATAATATATTAAGAGAAGTTTGTAGTCTGACGGAAGAACTGGCGGAGGCAGTGGAGCGCGGCGACACAGTCTCCGCTTCTCTTCTTTTAGATATGAGGGGAGAACAGCTGCAGCGCCATGCAGACTGTGAAGAACAGATCATCCTGCAGACTGCAGGAAACAGCCTTCAGGACCGGTATCTACGAGATCTGGCTAAAGGTCCATTAATGAATGTAAAAAGCTGTTTTAAAGGAAAGACAGAGCGCGAAAAAATGCTGGAGAAGCGTATTGAGGATCTGCGTTGCCGCACAGAAAAGCTTTTAGATAAGATACGCAGGATCGATGGGGGACTTAACAGAAGAATATCAAAAAACAGGTGAAGTTAAATGGAAAATCAAAACTTTTATGAAGGCCGCATACTGGTAAATATGGCTGCATCTGTTATGCGCCAGGATGATTTAAAGCCGCTTCATGGAAATCTGGACTGGGAAAGGCTGTTCCGGATTGCAGATTATAACAAAATTTCAAACCTGATCTATCTTGCAATCCTTGGAAATAATGAAAAAATGCCGGAACGGTGGAAAACACGCTTTTATGAGCGCTACAGTGATATTCTGAAATTCAACGAAAGCTGCACAGAAGGAGAACGGGAGATACTGGTCCTTCTGGAATTAAAAAAAATCCCGGTACTCGTCCTTTCCTCCAGCAGCCGCAGACAGCTGTATCCAAGGGAGGAAATGGCAGGTGAAAGCTCTTTGAAGCTTTTTTTTCTTGACCCGGAAGATTATCTTTTTGCAAAAGGCTATCTGGTCAATATAGGCTACGAAACGGATACTCTCTATCCGGGAGTGGGTGAAAAGATGCGTATACCAGGCCGCTTTTCTGTGGAGATCTATCATACCTTTCCTTTTAAAACCCAGGTATACCAGAGGGGGATGGAAAAGCTGCTCCAGCGTGCTTTCCTGAAAGAAAATGGTAACTACATTTATGAATGGAATGCCATAGACCAGCTAGTCTATCTGATGATCCAGTCTGCTTACCTATATGTAACAGGACATCTGCAGATACGCCATCTGACAGACTTATATGTATTTTACAGAAAAGCAGCAGAAGAAGACCAGTTTCAGGAGCTTGAGAACCGGCTAAAGGAATTTAAAGTAAATATACTGGCGCAGAAGCTTCTGCATTTAAGCTATATGTGGTTTGGAACACGGGAAGAATGTGCCAGCATGGAGACAGAGGAAGAAGAACCGCAGGTATTTGATATACTGGAGAAAAATGTATTCTACGGCATGACAGGGAAATTTGGGCCGGAAACAGATGAACAGGCGCTGGATCTTAGATCAGACATATTAAAAGAAGAAGAGCGGGAAAACCGCATGGAAAAAAGAGCATTATTTTACCGGCGTCTGAGAGAGTTTTTTTCTCTCGTACGCCGGCAGCTGAAAGAGCTATATGATATTTTGTGTAGCAGATAAGAGTCATTTTATCAGTATTCACCCGTTTGCGGGTCATTAAGCTTATGGTCTATTTCTTCATATAAGAATTCAGTCCTTTTTCAATAGAGCGCAGTGAATCTGTATCAGATAATAAGGCATCCAGGTTGCTGCGTTCTGCTTCTGTCAATTCTTCCCGCAAAATAGAAATATGCTTCGGGGCATTTATAGCCAGGCTGACAGATCCATTGTCGCAGTCAAGTACAGTGATGCGTATGTCATTCCCGATCAGGATACTGTCATTTTTTTTACGTTTCAGTATCAGCATGGCTATTTATCTCCTTTTTTAGTGTCCTGTTCCTTTATCTCTTTACCAAGAAGAGAACGTAAGGTATGGCGGTAATCATAGTCAGCGTTGGATAAGATCACCTGGATCCCTTTGCGGGTATCCGGATTAATGGCAAGAGGACATTTCAAGTTGACGGTTCCATCCAGATAATCCTTCTTTACAGCACATATGACATAATAGGATAATTCATCACTGGAATTTACTTCCAGAAAGGATAATTCTTCTGGTAGAAGAACCGGTGAATAAGAAGGAAAGAGTGCTGCTGCATCGATGAGAAAAAAGGCTACATAAGGTTCGTCTACAGACTGCAATATCAGCAGGGAACTGTCATCTTCCTCCATAGAGAGGGGAAGATAGTCATGGTACTGGGAAAAACCAAATAAACCATCTGGAAATACAACCAGTTCATCTTTTGTATAATCAATTTCGCCGTAATATTTTGTATCAATCTTCATGATTGCATAAGCCTCCGGGGGTCAGTTTTTATATGGTAACATTAAGAGCAGGGGAATCCGGCTCTTTTTTTGGTGGAACATAATTGGGGGTGCCGGTATACACAAACTCTACTTTTGGATAAGAGGTTATGATGGTCATTTCCAGGGCTGGTACGTATTCCAGATTGCCAGATGCCACACGAAATTCAAATTCACCTCTCTGAAGGGTATACAGCCCATTATTGTCAGGGCTGCCAGAAAATGGATCACAAAAGCTGTTTCCTGATCCAGAGACGTTTGCTGTGCCATGTACTCTTTGGACAGTATCCCGGAGATCAAAAGCTTGTCTGATATCCTGGATACAGGTCATGCTTTCCGGAGAACTGATCCCGTAATTTTGAGCCTGACGTACTTTCAGGCGGTATTGGGAAATCGCCTGATGCTGTCTTGCTGCCAGCTGGTCCTTTGAAACCAGACTGGCATTTTGACGGAAACGGACAGATTCAAAAGGTTTAAAATTTGCTTCAATCACAGGTTTCATACATTTTCACCTTCTTCTGACCTGAAAATAGAAAATTATTTTTTGCTTGTTTTTTGTAAACAATGTACCGGTATCATTTTATAAAATCAAAAAGAGATGACTGCATCAGGTTTGACCCCATTTTTAAAGCAGCAGAATAGGAGTACTGGTAAGAGAACATTTCTGTAATGGCCTCATAAGGATCAGCTCCGAGAATGTCTTTGTATTCCTCTGTCAGGTTGTCGCTTAAAGTATCAAGACGGGTTTTTGTAGTTTCTACCAGGGAATATTTATTGCCAAGGTCGCTGTAAATGGTGCTGATGGTATGCTCTGTATTAGCTGCATCTTTAAGTACACTGCCCATAGTATCTGTAAATTGATCAACGGTCGTAGTATCATTGATATAATTATCACAGGCCATAACCGAACGGCTGAGAAGTGCCACAGGAGTGGTTTCCAGGGCAGCTTTGATCGCCTTCTTTGCATCATCATCAGACATGGCATTTAAAGAATCCGAGGTAAGCCCTGTAAGCATATTCAGTCCTCCGGTATAGGTGTCTAAGAGAGACTGACGGTTGGAAATATCGCCATAACCGATATCTACCCGCCCCTGTTCTCTCATGGCTGTAAGAAGGCTGTTCAGGTCATCATCACTTAAATGATAGCTGTAAGTATTTTTGCCCTTATCATAAGCCATGGTCATATTGACCGTCTTTGTGGTACCGTCTGAATACTTATGGGTATAAGTAAGGGTTTTTCCATCTCCGCTTAAAGAAAACGGAGCTGTTGTAATATCATTTCCTCCATAAACATAGAAATCCTGATACTGGCTGTTCAGATTGCTGACCATGCTCTGCACATCCTGAAGAAGAGCATCTCTTTTTGTCTGGACAGAAGTTTTTGAGCTGTTATGGGAGGAATCCAGCACATACTGCATGGAAGTCTTACTGTTGCTTAAAGTTTTCTGGATATCCCTTGCGCCCTGCTCCTGTTGGTACAGACGGTTTTTAATATCACCTAAAATAGAACTTTTACTCTTTGCATCCTGATATAAATGATCCATTTTCTTTCCCTGATAATAAGCAAGAGGATTATCAGCAGCTGTTTCATAAGCAGCGCCGGTAGAAACCTTGTTCATGCTTTTGTTCAGATTGCTTTGAAGATCATTTAAAGAAGAAGTATACCTGCGGTAAACAGATGAACGTACAACTCTCATAATTTATTAATCCTCCTTATATTTATGCACCAGTATTACTGATCAGGGTATTCAACACTTCATCAAGGGCAGTCATCAGACGGGAAGCAGCATTATAGGCTGAAACGTAGGCCATCATATTGGTTGCTTCTTCATCCAGGCTGACACCGGAAAGAGAGTCTCTGGAGTCCTGGATACTGTTTAAAACAGTTGTGCCTGTCTTTAATGCAGTCTGGTTGGAGCTGGAATCAGATGCCAGCTGGGTGGAAAGGTTATTCATATAATCAGCAAATGTTTTCCCGTTCAATTTCTTGGTATCCTTCATAGCTGCGATCATATCAAGGATTGTATCTGTGCGGTTGGTGCCGTCTGTAGAAATATGGATCGTTCCACTGGTCCAGCCTTTGCTGATACCGATATTTCCGGCTGTTATACCAGTTGTTGAGTCATTGGTGGAATTAGATAAAAGATTCTGATCCGTGTGGTTTTTGCCATTGTTGATGTCATTCATGGATTTTGCGAAAGTGGAAGCTAACTGATCCAGTTTTCCTGAGTAATACTGGTATCCACGGACATCATCCACAGCAGTAGATCCATTTATCACATTGCCGGTACCTGTTTTCTGGAGCATATCCAGGCTTGCCTGAAGAGAGCCGCCTTCAAAATGGATCCCTTTTAACTCTGCGTATACATCTGCAGCTGCCTGTCCATTCCCTTGATAGCTGGGGGCTTTTTCAAACTTGATGGAAATGTTTGTAGGATCAGAAACAGAAGCAGCTGGCTTGTGATCGCCATTTAACACACTTAACTGACCGTAGTTTTTTGTGAGACCGTCAGCACCAAGGTCAGATCCATTTACCAGGATCAGCTTCTGGCTCTTTCCCTGGGCATCAATATAATTCATGCTCACTTCCAGGTCATCAGGCCAGTCCTTTTTGCCGATCACAGCACCATTTGCATCATAGTCATAGGCGTTATTCCCGGAATGGGCATCATCCTTGTAATATCTGGTTTCAACAGGAATATAACCGGAAAGCTCATCCAGGAGAAGATTGCGTTCATCCTGCAGTTCCAGAGAAGGATGACCGGCAACCTGGTTACGTTTGATCTGCACGTTCAGGTCGCCGATCTGGCGGAGGATGTCATTGATCTTCTGCACATCGCCCTGTTCACTGCTGCCTTCCCCTGTGAGCCTTTGAAATTCATTCTGTTCGGCCTGTGTGATCTGTCTGGATGCCTGGTTAAAAAGATTACATACAGACTGCATTTTAGTTCGCAGCTCACTTTCATAGATGGGATCGGATACCTTTGCAGGATCCTGCATGCTTGTAAGGGTAGACTGGATATCATCAAATGCCTGACGGATGCCGGAAATGGTTGTTTCGTCCAGTACCTTTGACAGGGAATTAAGGGCAGTCTGTAAACGATTGGTATAGCTGCAGTCAGCAGACTGGCTGCGGTATTGGATATCCAGATAAGGATCTCTGATCTGTGAGACCCGGTTCATGCTTACCCCAAAGCCTACTGCAGTTTCATTCCCATTAGAATAATGGGAAACAGGATTCGTATAATTAAGGCTGGATGCCTCTAACTGCTGCCTGGTATATCCGGCAGTATTCATATTTGACAAATTCTGTCCTGTAATATCCAGACGTTTCTGGTTGGCCTGGAGAGCGGACAGAGCGGTATTAAAACCGGAAAAAGTTGCTCTTACCATAAAATATTATTACCTCCAAAATATAAGTATCCTGCAGTCCCCACAGTTTTATCAGACATATTTGTCATAAACATGAGGATCGCTCTGCTTCGCACCGGAAAGGCGCTGTTCTAACTGTTTCATGCGGATCCGGATCAGACGGTCTGTGCCACCTTTTATCTTTTTCAGCTTTTCAGCCTGGCTGGATAACCGTTCCAGGATCGGAGAGAGAAGTGCCACAACCTCCTCGCTGTCCTCCTGCATCAAAATCTGGCGGAAAGTAAGGCCCTCAAGACCCGACCTGCGAAGAAGATCACTTCGTTTTTTATCTAGTCCGCGCAGCTGCAGTAAAAGCATGTTTTCATCATTTAAAAGAGATTCCAGCTGGTCAGGATGATCAGCTGAAACAACGGTTAGTTTATCAGCCTCAACCCGGCATAGCTGTTCTAATACAGTACACAGCTGTTCTAATACCGGGATCAGGCTTTCAGGCGCCCTCATAGATCATACATGGCCCTTGCAATGGCCATGGGATCCGGTTCGTAGGTTCCTTCCTCAACCTGTTTTTTCAGTTGGGCAACCTTTTCAACGGAAACGCCTTTCTCGCGGCAGACATCTTCTGTAATGCTGTGAGCCAGAGAGCGTGCGAAAAGTGTTTCATCAGCCGAAATACCTTCGGTGTATTCAAAACTGGCTCGGTCAAGATCAGCCGGTTTTGCAGAAATATTATCAGATAAAGCAATATTGCTTTGTCTCATTGATACATGTTCCATGTGTATTTGCTCCTGGATAAAATTTTGAATTTTCATACAATTACTCCTCACCTTAAAATAAAACGGCAGGACCACAAAAGTATCCTGTGATTTTCACATGCTTACTGAATCTATATCTATGTAAATTATCGCCTTTTTTCTTGAAAATATAAGAAAAATAATAATTATAAAAAACGGGAAAACGCCGATTAAATATACATATGAAAGTATGCAGGATAAACTCATATTATTACAATATATAGAATCAAAAAGAAAAGGGATAAAACATGTCTAATATATTACAGGTAACAGATCCTTCTACATATATAGATAATAGAAATGTCCATATAGGCCAGGAGCAGCAAAGCGCCCTGAACAGTTCCCAGATCCAGAATCCTTCTGACCCATCTCGTGTAGTGCGGGCAGATGGACAGAAAAGCGGTACCGCTGGTGACCAGGAAAATGAAAGTGGCTTCAGCGTCCGCAATTATAATGGAAATTATACTGACTTTCTTCAGAAGCTGGGGCAGGAAAATGAAATAAAGGATTCCCTGGGCCGGATCCTGTTCCGGGATGGAGCCTTTATCGCTAAAGGTGATGAAGGTCTGGGTAAAATGGTGCAGCAGCTGCTGGATTCTGCCAGTTTTGAAGATTCTGGCCAGCTGCTGGATTTTTTAAAAATGCAGGGACAGACTAAATTTTCCGGTACTTTCTTTGAAAACCTGAGAACTCTTTTGCAGCAGGAAGGAAACAGAGGCCTGCAGGAAACAGCCCTCAAATTCCTTCAGGTATTCAACAATTATTCCAGCGGTGAGCATCTTTTAGAACAGATGCAGGAACTGACAGATGAAATAAAAGGAATGCTTTACACCTCTGCAAGACAGGAATACGCATCAATTCTGGATCAGCTGGACTGGAAAGCAGAAAATGGGGAAACGAAGGAAAATTCCCAGGTTCTGTTTCAGAAGCTGGTCCCCTTTCTTTCAAGATATATTTCCCGTACCCATGATTATGGCAATGTAAGAAGCAGCGTGATCCAGCTGATCCTTTATGGGGCACGTTATGAAAACGGAAGCAGTGCCCTTCTCAGAAGCCTTTTTGAACAAATGGCAGCTAATAGGGATTTTAAACGTTTTTTTGAAACAGAGCCTGAAGAACTGTATGCTGTACTTACCGGTTCAAAAGGAAAAAAAGGAAATATTTATGGAGATATTTTTGGCTCACTTGTGGAAAGAGGGGCCAAAGGAGAAGCCGGGCTGGAACATGTACAGGATTTTTATCAGCTGATGCGAGGGATGCTGGTAAACGAAAGCGTATATATGTCTGTGAATCATTTTGTCCTTCCTTTTCAATATCAGGGAAAAGAGGCAGTATCTGAATTTTGGATCGATCCGGATGCAGAGAAAAAAGAAGAAGAAAAAGATGGAGGCAGGAAAATACGCCTTCTGGTGGACTTTGAGATCAGGGGATTGGGAGATTTCCAGCTTCTGGCAGATCTCCAGGATCATAAAATATCCATGGAGCTGGGAGTTCCTAAAAATCTTTCTGCCGGAGCCGGAGAGATACAGGCAAAGCTTCAGGAAATATGTACCAGAAACGGGATGCGCGTGAAAATGATGCAGGTGCAGGAACGGAAAGCTCATTACCGTCTGCTGGATGTTTTTCCAAAGATAAGAAAAAAGGAGAATGGTATTAATGTCAGCGTTTGAGCGGTTATTAGAGCAAAAGGCAGTTGCGCTTCAATATTCGCCGGAAAAGGACACTGCCCCGGGAATCGTTGCTTCCGGAATGGGATATATGGCAGAAAAGATCACGGAAGCAGCCAGAAAATCAGGGGTTCCGGTTTATGAGGATGATTCTCTTGCAACTCTTTTAAGCAGATTACAGCTGGGAGCGGCTGTGCCGGAAGAATTATATCAGGCGATCATAGAGATCTATATTTATTTTTTAGGATATGTGCCATCACCGGAGGAAAAAGAAAATGAAGAAAAAGTCGAAAATACCTGACAGAAGATCCAGACACGGACGGGGAATGTTTCTGCTCCTTCTTTCGGGAGCCTTGCTGTTCCAATGGGGAAAGATAGATGCTTTTGCAGCAGCAAAAGAGATTAAAACAGTAAATATCCGTGTTACATCCAAGCTGGAAGTAGGCAGCAAGCTTCCGGATATAAAACTGGAAACGACCACGGTTTCAGATGGAGAAGTGGCAGTAGATGCAAGTGGAGGTAAATACAGCGTTTCCGAGGCCGAATGGACGGATAAAAGCTCCAATGAACTGAAAGCTGCTGAAGAGCCTCAGATGAAAGTCACCCTGGAACCGGAAGATGTCAGTGAAGATTATTTTGTTTCCAGCTATAAAAAAGCGAATGTAAAGATCAGTGGAGGCACATTTGTGTCTGCCAGACGAGATGGAGATGAACTGGTAGTTACCCTGCGGGTAAAAGGGATCAAAGGAGACTATGCTGCCCCGGAAGATGCCTGGTGGAATGAAAAAAGCCTGGGACAGGCTAAATGGGAAAAGCCGGATAACACATCCGGTTATTACGAAGTGCAGCTTTACAGAGGAAAAACGAAAGTTTACAGCGTCTCCCAGACCAGTGCAGTCCAGTATAATTTTTATCCATATATGACAAAAACAGGAGAGTATACCTTTAAGGTACGCACAGTACCGGGAACGGATTCCAAAAAAAAATATGGTGGAAAAAGCGAATGGATAGAATCCGGGGAGCTTTCCATTACAGACCGGTATGTATCAGATGGTAAAGGACAGCAATCAAAAAATCCTTCTGCAAAGCCCGGAACCACAGATACAGTAGGCTGGGTAAAAAAAGACAATATATGGAATTACAGATTTCCGGATGGCTCTATATGCCGGGGTACATGGCAGTCGGTCAACGGATACTGGTATTATTTTGATGTCAATGGCACGATGCTCACCGGCTGGCAGAAGATGGCAAATGACCGGTATTACCTGTATGATACCGGGGAAATGGCAGCCGGATGGGCAAAGATCAATGGACAGTGGTATTATTTCTGGCCATTAACGGAAAATGGGCATACACAGGGAACCATGGCTTATGGAGGCTGGAAGATCATAGGGGCGGATTATTACTTTTTCAGGGAAGACGGCTCCTTATATACCGGCTGGCTGGAACAGAATGGTTCCTGGTATTACCTAAACACACTTGACAACAGCCTTCAGGGAACCATGTTTACCGGCTGGCTGATCCGGGAAGGGAAAACTTATTTCCTGGATGCTGACGGAGTTATGGCTACCGGCTGGTATCAGGTTGACGGGAATTGGTATTATTTTTGGCCGGATTCAGGTGAAATGGCAAAAAATCAGTATATCAATGGATTTTATGTTAATGAGGACGGGATCTGGTACAGGTAAAGATATGTGAGGAATGGAAATGAAAATGATCAGAAAAATACTCCTTTGTGCCGGAACAGGACTGCTGCTTAGCACAGGAAGCTTACAGTCTGTGTCAGGGGGAATCTTTCATATGGATACAGCTTATGGGGCAGAGAGCAGCATCATCGAGACCATGAGTATTAAATTTAACACCACTTTTGGAGATCCGGAGGAAATACCACAGCCCCAGATCACCATCAGCGGATCAGGGGTATCCATTGGGGATATTTATTACAAAACAGAATATGAAAACTGGAAACCTGGTAAAAAGGTACGGATGGAGATCACTGTGGATGCTGCACAGGGAAAGTATTTCCCTGTGTCCCTTGGACGATCCAAATGCCGTGTGACCGGGGCTGATTTTGTATCGGCGAAAGCCCTGGATAATACCACCATGCAGGTAAAAGTGAACTATACGCCGGTCACTGTTCTGGGTGACACAGCTTTAGCAGGCTGGAGCTCACATGACTCAGAAAAGGCAGTGTGGAAGAAGGTAGACTATGCTCCGGGCTATACCCTGACTTTATATGGAAATGATAAAGTGGTGAAACGGATGACAGTTACAAGTAACTCTGTCAGCTTAAAGGAGTACATGACAGATCCGGACAAGATCTACTATTATCAGGTAAAAGCGGTCCCGGTTACGGCAGAACAGAAAAAATACTTAAAAGAAGGGGAATTTATTACATCACAGGAACAGGATATAGATGACAGTGCGGAAGAGGAGAAAGAAAAAGAACATGCAGCATGCGGTACTGGTCCAGGCGTAGCAGGTTCTCTAAAGGGAGACAACTTTGTTATGCCGGATGGGACTCTGGCAGTCAATACCTGGAAGCTGGTGGGAGGTATATGGTATTACTTTAATGCGGAAGGAAACCGTACCAGGGGCTGGTTCCAGTATGGTGGAAAATGGTATTATTTCGACGGAAATGGATATATGAAGACCGGCTGGGTGAACACAGGAAACGGAAAATGGTATTACTTAAACCCGGATGGGGATATGAAGACCGGTTGGCTGTATGATAAAAATATCTGGTATTATCTAAATAACGATGGATCTATGGCAGTAAACCGTTCTCAGGACGGCTGGTACCTTGGAGCAGACGGCGCAGGCCGAAAGGAGTAAGAAATATGAGTTTAGCACCGATAACAGGAGATGGGGGAAAGTTAGCTGCACAGGCAGCGGATCAGACACAGAAGACAACACCGGTCCAGGAATTTCAGGGGATACTGAAAAATGGGCTGAATGCCATAAAAGAAGATATGGATTCTATTTTCGAAGAAGCTTCTGCTTTATATCAGATCCCTTCTAAACTTCTCAGGGCGGTGGCAAAGGCGGAGTCAGGGTTTAATCCAAAGGCTGTATCCAAAGCAGGGGCTATGGGCGTGATGCAGCTGATGCCGGGAACAGCCCGTTCTCTTGGAGTAAGCGATCCTTACAATGCCAGACAAAATATCTTTGGAGGGGCAAAATACTTAAAACAAAATCTGGACCGGTTCGGAGGAGACGTAAGCCTTGCACTGGCAGCTTATAACGCAGGTCCGAACAGTGTGACCAAATACGGAGGCATCCCACCATATAAAGAAACCCAGAATTATGTAAAAAAGATCATGGCGGATTATACGGGAAACAATACGATCCTGGCAGGACGTACGGTAAGTACCGGAACATATGGGAAAACATCCGGCAGTACAGCAGTGAGCAGCCTTATCGGAAGTGGCCTTACAGGAAGCGGTCTGACAGCAGGCAGTCTTTTAGGCAGCTTTGCGGGAAATACAGGTCTGTCCGGCGCCGGCAGCCTTGGTACACTTCTGGCAGCAGGAAAGGGAGAGAACCTTTCCGGGGAAGACTGGTCTAATATGGTGCAGATCCTCCGTCTTCAGATGATGATGAATATGGGTAAGGATACGGGTACGCTGATCTGACAGACAGATACCGGATTGCTGCGTGCTTTGCACTCCCGCAATTCCGGCCTTTTGACCCTGGTATCAATAAAATAAGGCATTTTGCCGATAATAAAAACAAATGGTTATTTGATGATATTCATAGAAGATACAAAGGAAGGTGAAACATCATGCAGGTGCAGAATAACATAGCATCCATAAATGCTGCCAGAAATCAGGGGATCGAAACAGGAAAGCTGAAAAAGTCCCTTGAAAAGCTGTCTTCCGGCTTTCGGATCGTCCGTGCAGGAGATGATGCAGCTGGACTGGCGATCTCGGAAGGTATGCGCAGCAGGATCAACAGCCTGAACCAGGCGATGAAAAACATTGATGACGGCATCGGACTTACCAATGTAGGAGATGGCGCTTTGACAGAGGTCCATTCCATGCTCCAGAGACTGAAGACTCTGGCTTTAAAATCTGCAAATGGAACTTACGATCAATCCAACAGGGAAACCTTGAACATGGAAAAAGACCATATCCTTGAGGAGATTGACAGGATTGGTTCTACCACTAAATTTGGAGAAATCTCCCTGTTTTCCAGGGCAGATGCCAATAAAATTACACCGCTTTGGCAGCCGCCAGAGCTGGACGATACGATCCCGCTCCAGATCGGCGGTTCTGCCCAGGCCGGAGAAGTTCTGGATGTAGAACGCTATTATATAGGAAGCAAGGAACTACAGCTGGATAAGACAGATTTTTCCGATGTAAAAAAGGGACAAGAATCTGTGGGATACATTGAAAACGCGATAGAGGCTGTTTCTAAAGTCAGGGCATCCTTTGGAGCTGCTTATATGCATCTGGATCACACCCACAATAATTTAAGCGTTACAAGTGAAAACATGCAGGCGGCAGAAAGCCAGATCCGTGATACCAATATGGCAGAGGAGATCACAAAATACACCAGCAGTAACATCGTCCTACAGTCCTCTAATATGATGCTTACAAATGCAAATAATCTCCCTCAGACCATACTTGAACTTTTAAAATAAAAATGAAAGAAATAATGAAAAACAGGCTTATGTTTTTTTAACATAAGACGATATATATATATGAAAAGAAAATTCTGCTGTTCCAGAAAGGGCCCTTGGGACAGTAGAAGACAGAGGAAAGGAGTCCACTGCCATATTTTCTTTTATAAAAGGAGGAATTCATTATGGTAATTCAGCATAATATTGCAGCGATCAATTCTTACAGAAACTTAAGTACCAACCAGAACGCACTGAGCAAAAACTTAGAGAAGCTGTCTTCCGGTTACAAGATCAACCGTGCAGGCGATGACGCAGCAGGTCTGGCTATTTCCGAGACCATGCGTTCCCAGATCAATGGTTTAAACCAGGCTGTAAACAACGCAAACGATGCAATTGGTCTGATTCAGACAGCAGAAGGT
>OGOD01001272.1_pt1 | contig 16529 bp, 16 predicted proteins | sample 1573631 | NCBI WGS metagenome assembly OGOD01 (sample SAMEA2581895, study PRJEB24529) | metagenome | biome: Human gut stool | place: China | collected 2011
TTATTCGAATTTTCAGGGTTTTACATACTGTTCAATCTTTGATTTTCAAGGTTCTCGCGCTCTTTCGAGCGAACGCAGAAGGAGGGATTTGAACCCTCGCGCCGCTACTAACGACCTACTCCCTTTCCAGGGGAGCCCCTTCAGCCACTTGGGTACTTCTGCTTGTACCAACGCCTAAACATTGCTTCTTATTTGATTTATTTATCCAACGGAGAGAGTGGGATTCGAACCCACGCGCCCTTTCGGACAAACGGTTTTCAAGACCGCCTCGTTATGACCGCTTCGATATCTCTCCAAACGTGCTTGTCTATTATACTATAGCTTTTGGAGCTTGTCAAGAGGTTTCTTGAACTTTTTTATTTTTCTTTGTTGTGATGTCTTGCACTCACCAGCAACTCTGATAGTCTACCATGTTCATTTCCAAATGTCAACTAGTTTTTTCTATTTTTTCTATTTTTTGTTTTTTCCCGTTTTTCTGGATTATCAGAACAGAAAATCTTCCTGCCTGGTTACTTTTTCTATCGACCAGCATTTTCTTTCAAATAGAGCTCCGCGATTGCCAGGTCCTCCGGAGTAGTTACTTTAATATTCTTATAACTGCCAGGTATCAGCTTCACCTTCTGACTGGTCTCGCGTTCTACTACCATAGCATCATCGGTCACTCCGGTAAATTCCTGCTCGCGAAACAATTTCTCATAAGCCCCATACACCAGATCATAAGAAAATGCCTGTGGTGTCTGAACCATCCAGAGATAGCTCCGGTCCGGAGTATGGGAGGCGTAACCTTCTTTATCTGCTACCTTGATGGTGTCTTTCACCGGCATCCCTACAACACAGGCTCCATATTGCTCTGCTCCAACTGCTGCATGTCTGATGATCTCCTCCGTCACACACGGCCGGGCTCCGTCATGGATCAGCACATAATCGCAGCCAGAGGCCGCCTTCAGACCGGCAAATACTGAATCGTACCGTTCTTTTCCGCCCGTTACTACTGTTTTTACCTTCCGAAAGCCTTCTGCCTCCACGATCTCTTTTCTGCAATATTCCTCTTCCCCGGCCCCGGCTACCAGAATGATCTCATCTACACAGCTGCGTTCAAAAGCCGCCAGAGTGTGCGCGATCATCGGTTTCCCATTCAGGCACATATACTGCTTCTGAATGACACTTTCCATCCTTCTGCCACGTCCTGCAGACAAAACGACTGCGCATATTTTCTTCTTCTGATCATTCATGGTCACTACCTCCGGTGTTTATCGTTCACCAAGTTTTAAGTTTGGTACGGCATTCAAGTCCAAGCCGCTTCTGGTTCCATTGATGTATTCATAATAACCAGCTACACCGATCATTGCCGCATTATCTGTACAAAAAATCGGTGATGGATAGTAAAATTTCAGGCCAGCCTTCTCACAGGCCTCTTTCATTTCTGCACGCAGGGCAGAGTTAGATGCAACACCTCCGGCAATGGCAACTTTGTCATAGCCCAGATTTTTTGCCGCCTCTACCGCATGAGAAGTCAGTACATCAACCACCGCATACTGGAAAGAAGCCATCAGATCTGGTACATTGATCTCTTCCCCCATCATATGTGCATGATTAATATGATTTAACACTGCAGATTTCAGTCCGCTGAAACTAAAGTCATATGGGGCACCTTCTACCCTGGCACGTGGAAATACAACAGCATTGCGGTTTCCTTCTTTTGCTGCTTTATCAACCTTCGGGCCGCCTGGATATCCCAGCCCCACTGCTCTTGCTACTTTGTCAAACGCTTCCCCTGCCGCATCATCTCGCGTTCTTCCGAGAATTTCAAACTCTCCATAATCTTTTACAACCACCAGATGAGTATGTCCTCCCGAAACGATCAGGCATACAAATGGAGGCTCCAGATCTGGATGTTCGATAAAATTGGCAGAAACATGGCCTTCAATGTGGTGTACACCTACTAATGGCTTTTTTGCCGCATAAGCAATGGCCTTCGCTTCTGCCACACCTACCAGTAAAGCCCCAACCAGTCCCGGACCATAGGTCACTGCAATGGCTGTCATCTGGTCTAAGGTCATATCCGCTTCCTTTAATGCTGCCTCAATGACCTGGTTGATCTTCTCAATGTGTTTTCTGGATGCGATCTCCGGGACCACGCCGCCATATAAGGTATGCAGTGCGATCTGGGATGAGATCACATTGGAAAGAACCTGTCTTCCATTTTTCACAACGGCCGCTGCCGTCTCATCGCAGGAACTTTCAATGGCCAGAATGTATACGTCTTCTTCTACCATATGTTTTTTCATAATATTTTCCCGGCTTTCTATATTCTGTCATCACGATCTCTGATCATGAATTTCTCTTTTGTTCACTCGTTATCATCAAATTCCAGTTCTACGGTTCTTCCGTCTTTCGCTGCAATGGTTCTTGGGAAGATTTCCCGTACTTTGTCTATAAATTCTTCCGGTCTGGTTAAAGATGGGCTGTAATGAGTCAGCCACATTTCCTTCGGCTGGGCTTCCCTGGCCAGTTTGGCCGCCTCGTAAAAGGTCATGTGCTTCTTTTCTCTTGCCTTGGCTTCTTTTCCATCTTCTCCATACATTCCTTCACAAATAAACAGATCAGAATCCGCCGCATATTCTGCAATCACCGGAACTGGTCTGGTATCTGTGCAATAAGTAACCTTCAACCCCCGTCTTGCCGGTCCCAGCACCATCTCAGGTGTATAACAGACGCCATCCTGTTCCATGGTTTCTCCCTTCTGGAGGCGGTTCCATAATTTCATCGGAATATTCTGGCTCTTGGCCCGTTCCAGATCAAATTTACCGGTTCTCGGGATAGAAATGGTATAGCCATAGCAGATAACGCCGTGATTTACACGGTATGCATCGATCACATAAGGCCCCACCTTCAGTTGTTCTCTTGGCTCAGAAAGTTCCAGATACCGGATCTCAAATGGAAGCTCCGGCGCAATGATCCGCAAGGCATCGATTACTCGTTTCAGTCCCTTGGGGCCGATCAGCAACAGGGGCTCTGTCCGCTCCGCATTGCCCATGGTCAGTAAAAGTCCAGGAAGACCGCTGACATGATCTGCATGGTAATGGGTAAAACAGATCACATCAATGGGCTTGGGACTCCACCCTTTTTCTTTTAACGCAATCTGGGTTCCTTCTCCGCAATCAATGAGAAGACTGCTGCCATCACATCTGGCCATCATAGCAGTCAGCCACCGGTACGGAAGCGGCATCATGCCACCGGTTCCCAGCAGGCAAATATCTAACATATTGATTCTCCAATCTGTATTCCAGTCATACTCAGCAGCTGCGCGAGCTTGTCAGGCAGCTGCCATATTCGTTACTATCCTAACAGATATCCCGTGAAATATCAAATCATTTCCACTGCCGGTTCTTTTTCCACTGCAATCCGAAATCCGCTAATGATCTCATCATAGCAGTTTTCACACAGATCAAGATGATGGATCTCCCCATCTTTTTCTGAAAAATAGTCCCACGCATGATCGATGTGGATGGCGCCTTCCCGCAGAATCCCATTTTTTACGATCAGCTTTTTTCCGCAGCAATTGCAGATCACCGTCTCTAATTCTTCCTGGCATCTGTATTTTCTCATGTTCCTCTCCTTTTTGAATGAAATAATCTGGCTGATACGGGGTCCCAATGGCAAAAATTCTCCTGCAAGCACGCTTGAGTCGAACTTCTGACCTTTTGACCCTGGTATCATATAATAAAGGATATCTGCATTTTCGCAGATACCCCTTCATTATACTGACTTACAGATTATTTTTTACTGGTAATTGTTTCATGAGCGGTACTGCCACATGATCACGGCGTCATCCTCCGGATCATGATAATAACGCCTGCGGACTCCGGCTTCTTCAAAACCGTAGGATTTGTATAGTTTTAATGCGGCCGTGTTCTGGCTTCTGACCTCTAACGTCACCGCTTTAACCTGGTTTTGAGCGGCAAAGTCTTCCATGGCTTCCATCAGTTTTCTGCCAATTCCAAGTCTTCTATGATCTGGTGCAACGGCGATCCGTTCCAGTTCTCCCTCGTCAGAGAGAACCCTGAGATTGGAATAACCGATCACGGTATCATCCAGAACTGCCACCCAGAAGGTGTCCCATTTGCTATTTAAGCCTTCTAACAAGAGTTTCCCGGACCACGGATCAGAAAAGCACTGCTTTTCCAAACATTCTACGGCCTCCACATCACGGGATTCCATCAGACGGATCTTCATCTCCTCTGTCATAGCTTTATGCCTGGCCTTCACTGGCAGCATCCGCCTGAACTTTATCTGCTTTGGCTGCTTCTGCCTCTTCCCGTTCCCGCTCTGCCTGGGATTTTCTCAAATAGTCCGGTTCAAATTCTTCTGCGGTAACGGTCCTTCCCTGACGGAAATATTCCATGCCAAGGGAAGCCACGCTGGCTGCTCTCTGGCGGTTGTTGGATGCCGGGACAAAATCATATTCGACTGTCAGGTTCTTTTCTGCCATCTCCCGGTAAACCGGAACACCATCTCCCAAAAAGATCACCCGCTCACCCATATCGTTTAATTTCCGGATCAGATCCATCATATCCATGGCACACTGCTCCATCACAATCTCCAGGCTCCGTCTGCAATGATACAATCCCGTATAAACCTGATTTCTTCTGGCATCCATGATCGGACAGATCAGGGCATCGCTGCCCCACAGATTATAAGCCATAGCATCTACCGTCGGCACATGGATCAGAGGCTTCTCAAGAGCCAGCCCCAACCCCTTCGCGGTGGCACTGCCGATCCGAAGTCCAGTAAAAGAACCAGGGCCGCCGGATACCGCGATGGCATCTATCTCATGAAGATCCATTCCAAGCATGGTCACTACTTCATCGATCATAGGAAGCAGTGTCTGAGAATGGGTCTTTTTAAAATCCACCGTATATTCTGCTGTCAGTACATCATCTGTCACTACTGCCACAGAAGCAACCAGTGATGAGCTGTCAATTCCTAATAGTTTCATACTTTTTCCCTCTCCATCTGGATCCGGCGGTAATCAAATCCCTTCTCCAGATCCTTTTCTATGGTAATATGAATAGCGTCCTCCGGCAGAATCTCCTGAATCAGCGTGGACCACTCGATCAGGCATACGCCTTCTCCATAAAAACAGTCCTCATATCCGATCTCATCCATTTCTTCTACATCACCGATCCGGTACACATCAAAATGGTAAAGAGGAAGTCTGCCCTCTTCATACTGCTGGACAATGGTAAAGGTCGGGCTGTTGACCGGCTCCGTAATGCCAAGACCGCTGGCAAAGCCCTGGGTAAATACGGTTTTTCCAACTCCCAGATCTCCATCCAGGCAATATACTTCTCCCGGCTTTGCTTCTAACCCTAATTGTTTTCCGATTTCAAAGGTCTCCTGCGGACCATGGGTTTCCCACATTTTTTTCATATTTTTTTACGCCTCTCTGCTGGCAGATTTGTCCGGATCATCTCCAGAAGCTGCTCTTTACACGCTACTGATGCCTGTTCCGGGATCAGGTATGCATGAACCCGGCCCATGTAAATGATCAGAAGTCCTTTCACCTGCTCCACCTTAACGATCTGGTCCCAGGTGATCTGCTGGCTCTGCTCAGCCTGTTCGATCAGTATCCCTTCTGCGCTGCAGGTCATGTCCATGGGCTCTTTCACGGCTTTGGTTTTTGCCTGTTTGGCCGCTTTCATATAAAGAAGAGCTGGCTGCCACACGGTAAACATCAGCACGCAGATCAGAAGAAGAATCCGGTACGCCACGGTCACATCTGACCATCTGGTAACCAAAAGCCACAAAGATGCCAGGGTAAAGAACAGATTAAATACCCCCAGATATCCCTTGTTGCTGTGGTACATGGAAAACATCCACAGATCCTTCGCAGTGATCTGAATCCGGAAACGGACACTCTCATTCTGTTCCATCTGGTTCCTCCTTTTATAGCCCTTCGCAGGGCGTTTCACACTACAGTTTCATGGTCAGGGAGATCCGCTTCTTGGCCATATCCACGCCAAGAACCTTCACTTCCACGATGTCACCTACACTGACTGCTTCCAACGGATGCTTGATATAGCGGTCCGTCATCTGGGAAATGTGTACCAGACCATCCTGATGAACACCAATATCCACAAATGCGCCAAAATCAATGACATTTCTGACGGTTCCTTTTAAGATCATTCCCGGAGTCAGATCCTTCATCTCTAATACATCGGTTCTTAAAATCGGCTTTGGCATCTCATCACGAGGATCTCTGGCCGGTTTTTCCAGTTCTTTTACGATATCCGCAAGTGTGATCTCACCGATTCCCAACTCTGCTGCCAGCTTTTTTAAGTCACCAGTCTTTTTGCCAATACCTGTCAGACCACCGGCTGCGATCTCCTCCGGCTGATACCCCAGCTTTTCAAGAAGCTTCCCTGCTGCCTCGTAGCTTTCCGGGTGAACACTGGTGCCGTCTAATGGATTCTCGCCGCCCTGGATCCGCATGAAGCCTGCACACTGCTCAAATGCTTTCGGGCCAAGCTTCGCCACCTTCAAAAGCTGTCTTCTGCTGCGGAACGCACCATTTTCCTCACGATACGCCACAATATTCTTTGCCAGCGCCTTGCTGATACCGGATACATACTCCAGAAGCGGGGCAGATGCGGTATTTAAGTCTACTCCTACCTTGTTTACACAGTCCTCAACTACACCTTCCAGTGCCTCACCTAACCGTTTCTGGTTCATATCATGCTGATACTGGCCAACGCCGATGGATTTGGGGTCGATCTTTACTAATTCTGCTAACGGATCCTGAAGACGTCTTGCAATGGAAGCTGCGCTTCGCTGTCCTACATCGAAATTCGGGAATTCCTCGGTAGCCAGCTTACTTGCGGAATACACAGACGCACCTGCCTCATTAACAATGATATACTGGACATGCTGCGGAATCTCTTTTAACAGTTCCACGATCACCTGCTCCGATTCTCTGGATGCCGTTCCATTTCCCACAGAAATCAGGGAAATGTTGTATTTTTCAATTAATTTCTTTAATACTTTCTTGGCTTCTTCTACCTTATTCTGCGGAGCAGTCGGGTAAATGACAACCGTGTCTAACACTTTGCCTGTCTCGTCTACCACCGCCAGCTTACAACCGGTACGGAACGCCGGGTCCCAGCCCAGGACCACACGGCCTACGATTGGCGGCTGCATGAGAAGCTGCTCCAGATTCTTGCCAAATACCTTAATGGCGCCCTCTTCTGCTCGTTCGGTCATCTCGTTACGGATCTCACGCTCAATGGATGGGGCGATGAGGCGGCTGTAGCTGTCCGCAATCACTTCTTTTAATACCGGAGTGGTATATGGATTATCCTTAGTAAGCACTTTCCGCTCCAGATACTGGATGATCTGTTCTTCTGGCGCTGCGATCTTCACAGTCAGGAATTTTTCCTCCTCTCCACGGTTTAACGCCAGAATCCTGTGTCCTGCTGCCTTTTTGATCGGCTCTTCGTACTGGTAATACATCTCGTAGACAGATTCTGCCTTCTCGTCCCTGGCCGATGACTGAACGGTTCCCAGGTTTCTGGTAGTATTACGGATATAAGTCCGGTAATCTACGCTGTCGGAAATCCGCTCTGCCAGAATATCCTTGGCTCCATCTACTGCTTCTTTGACTGTTTTCACGCCCTTTTCTTCGGAAATAAAACCTTCTGCAGCTTTTTCCACCGGCTCTGTCATCGCCTGCAGCATGATCATGTCTGCCAGAGGCGTCAATCCCTTCTCCTGGGCAATCGCCGCTCTGGTTCTTCTCTTCGGACGGTACGGACGGTATAAATCCTCTACTGCCACTAACGTCTGAGCCTGAGCGATCTGCTCCTCTAATTCTCTCGTTAACTTGCCCTGTTCCCGGATGGTCGCTACTACCTGTGTTTTTTTCTCTTCCAGGTTTCTTAAATAGCGCAGCCGTTCATCCAGGTTTCTTAATACCTCATCATCCAGAGAACCGGTAGCTTCCTTCCGGTATCTGGCAATGAAAGGGATCGTATTGCCTTCATCTATTAATTTGACAGCCGCTTCTACCTGGTTGCGGCCGATATTTAATTCTTCCTGTAACGCTTTGATAATATCCATATATCTTTCCTTCCTGTGGTTCTTATCCGGCCGGAGATCATCTGTACTCTGTATAAGCCGACACTGCCGCTGCCATGTCATACAAAAAGGAAAACTCCGGCCTATTTATTATATAGCGAAAGCCCTCTGCCGTCTAGACAGTAATTTGTTTCCGTGATACAATTACATGATACCAGGGTTAAAAGGTCAGAAATTCGATGCAAGCCTGCTTGCAGGAGAATTTTTGAGGAATACAGGACAATCCGGGGTATCATAGCATAATTACGGAGGATATTTTATGGACGATTATCATAACAGTAATCAGAACCAGCCCGAATCATCGGATAACAGCTGGCAGTCTGACAACTCGCAGCCACAGAACAATGATCAGAACAACAATCAGAATGACTACCAGAATAATTACCAGAATAATTACCAAAATAACTACCAATACGAAGCACCTCAAAAAGAGACCAACCGCCTGGCTGTGGCTTCTATGATCGTGGGCATTTTTGCCATGCTCACCTGCTGCATTCCATTTATCCAGTTTCCACTGGCAGTTGTCACCATTGTACTGGTAATTCTTTCTAAAAAAGGGAAGCCATTTAACGGATTCGCTGTTGCCGGTCTGGTTCTTGGCATTCTGGCAGTGATCATCAGCATCGGCATGACCATTTACTGGGGTGTTCTGATTTCACTGATGAAGGATCCGGAATTTATGTCCATCTATAATAGTTTACTGGAATCTTACCACTAAGTAACGTCAAGCCGAACGTCCGTAAGACCTGGCGCATGATTCTGGTCAGCGTAAACTGACACAGTAAAGCGGACATTCGCAATCCGCTTCGCTACTTGCTCATGAACGCAGTCGCTTCGCGATCTGTCAGTGGGAGCTGAAAGCTTCCACTGACAGAAGCATCCCCCCTCACTCGCCGCTTAGTGCTCCGCGCACTTGAAGCGGGGGAATGCTTATCTGCGTTCATAAAATGGCCTGACTGGAGAAAGTCATCATCAGACTTCTTCCAATCAGGCCATTTTCTTATATTCTCTCCGTCAAAAGATCAATCCCATACAAAAGCAGGATATTCTTCAAAACCCAGTTAACCAGAATCACCGCGACTCCCAGATAAACGAACTCTTGATACCGTTTCAGATGGATCTCCGGCTTATGTAACAGCCGTGACAGGCCATACGTAGCAAATTCTGCCAGAATGACTGCCACAGCATAAAAGACCAGCGGGTGGTAACGGATACTTTTTAAGATCTGTCCGTGCAGCAGATACTTCACTGCTCTGGTGCCTCCGCAGCCTGGACAGTAAAAACCCGTGATCAGATGAAAAAGGCAGGGAAGTCCCTGCCTGATATAAATTTCTATAAGTCGAAACATCGATACTCCCATTAATCTGCCAGATCAAAAGCGTCATGAACAGCTCTCATGGCACGCTTCACATCCCGCTCATCAATCAGGGCAGTGATGCGGATCTCAGAAGTCGCAATCATCTCCGTGTTCACATCTGCACTGTACAACGCCTCAAACATCTTGGCTGCAACGCCAGGATTGCTGCACATACCAGCACCGATGACAGATAATTTTGCCACGCCTTCTTCACTGACGATCTCTCTTGCAGTTAAGGACTCCCGGTTCTCCCGTAACAGATCCATGGTATCACTTAAGTCTGTCTTGGCAACGGTAAAGGAAATATCTTTTTTGCCCGGCTCCGTCACAGACTGAATGATAATATCGACATTAATATGATTTTTCGCTAACAGATTGAATACGCGGAAGGTAATGCCCGGCTTGTTCTCCACACCCAGGACAGAAATCCGCGCCACACTGGCATCTGCAGCAACTCCGCTGATCAGCGTTCTCTCCACTTTGGTCTCCTCCTTCACAATGGTTCCTTCTGCTCTTGTCAGACTTGACAGGACCACTAACTTCACGCCATATTTTTTTGCCATCTCTACCGAGCGGTTGTGAAGCACTTTAGCTCCAAGGGAGGCAAATTCCAGCATTTCATCGTAGGAAACCTCTGCCAGCTTTCTGGCGTTCGGTACAACTCTCGGATCTGCGGTATAGACACCTTCCACATCCGTGTAGATTTCGCACACATCTGCATGAAGAGCAGCAGCCAAAGCCACGGCTGTGGTATCTGAGCCGCCTCTTCCCAAAGTGGTAAAATCATCATATTTGTTGATTCCCTGGAATCCTGTCACAATCACGATACGGCGGGATTCCAATTCATGGCGGATCCGCTCCACATCGATCCGTTTCAGTTTGGCAGAACCGTAGGCAGAGGACGTATGCATCACCACCTGGGCTGCGTTCAGGGAAACGGCAGGTACTCCCAGGCTGCTCATGGCCATCGCCATCAGCGCAACCGATACCTGTTCTCCGGTTACTAATAACATATCCAGTTCCCGTTTAGGCGGGTTGGGATTGATCTCATGTGCTTTTGCGATCAGACCGTCTGTGGTCTTACCCATAGCTGACAGGACAACAACCACATCATTGCCTTTCTCATAATCCTCAATACAGCGTCTTGCCACATTGAAGATCCGTTCCTTGTCTGCCACGGAACTTCCGCCAAATTTCTTTACTACTAACATATTGTCAAAAAGCTCCTCTATCTGTATTCCATCTGCTCAGCCTTTTGCAGATACAGGCAAAATCCATTCCTGCCCCATTTTCTCTATGAGATTTTATGCTTCCGCGCGGATCACCTGAAGAACTTTGCCATCAGCAGCCTCAAAAGCAGCTTTTGCATCCCGGAACTGCTTCTCGTTCAGCATCTCTGTTAAAAGAGCGAATTCATCTGTTCCTTCTAAGGTAATGACCTTACAGGTTCCAAAAAGCTCCTGCAGCTTATCCTTCTGGCTCTCATATACGCCGGAAATACGCACAAAATACTTATGGCTGGAATCTTCCATCGGCTGGATCACTTGTTTTTCACTGGTCCATCCCAGCGGAATATTGTGATGCAAGTTCTTTGCCTCTTCTATAATATCTGCTACCACTGCGCTCGCTGTCGGCAGTTTACCTGCGCCGCTTCCATAGAACATGGAGGTGCCAAGCATATTGCCCTTTACCATAATGCCGTTAAAAACATCATTCACTGCGTAAAGTGGATGGGACTTACCGATCATCAATGGAGCGACCCAGGCAAAAACCTGATCCCCATTCATGCGGCTGGTTCCAAACAGCTTAATGGAAGTTCCCATTTTATCTGCATATTTAAAATCAACATCGGTGATTTTTGTGATTCCTTCTGTCTGGATATCCTCAAAATCCACTTCTTTTCCGGTTGCCATGGCAGTTAAGATTGCAATCTTACGGCAGGTATCATATCCTTCCACATCTGCTTCAGGATTACGCTCCGCATAGCCCAGCTCCTGTGCCTCCTTCAGTACTGCATCAAAGGATGCGCCTTCCTTATCCATCTTCGTCAGGATAAAGTTCGTGGTACCATTTAAAATTCCGGTGATTTCCTGAATCTGTTCACCCATCAGACACTCGTATAATGGACGGATGATCGGAATTCCTCCACCGACACTAGCCTCAAACTGGAAGTTTACCTGTTTTTCTCTTGCAATAGCAAGCAGTTCGGTTCCATGAGCTGCTACCAGGGCCTTGTTGGAAGTCACTACATTCTTTCCGACTTCCAGACAGGTCTTAACAAATGGATAGGCCGGATTTAATCCTCCCATGGTTTCTACTACGATCTGAACCTCCGGGTCATCTGCGATCACCTGGAAATCATGCACGATCTTGTCCTCTACCGGAGAACCCGGAAAATCCCGTAAATCCAGGATATATTTCACCTGGACTTCCTGTCCAACATTGGCTGCGATCTTATCTCTGTTACCTGTCAATACCTCATAGACACCAGATCCGATGGTGCCGTATCCCATAATTGCAACTTTGACCATGTCTTCTCACTCCCTGGCTAATATTTTTACGTAATGGATTCCCTTCATCATCTCGATCTCTTCCACCATATTCGAAACATCTCCGGTATCAGACAGCACCTCGACACTTAAGGTCAGGGTTGCTACACCGTTGACTGGAATACTCTGGTGGATAGTCAGGATGTTCGCCTTGTAAACAGCCACAATATGGAGAAGGTCTGACAAAAGCCCTGGCTCATCGTCCATCTGGGTCACAAAGGTTACGGTTTTTCCCTTGGCATTATCATAGAATGGGAAAATATCGTCTTTGTACTTATAGAAGGAGCTTCGGCTGATTCCTACTGCTTCCGTCGCTTCCTGTACCGTGATCACCCGTTCCGATTCCAGAAGTTTTTTCGCCTCTACTACCTTTAAGAGCACCTCCGGCACTGCTTTCTGTTTTACTACAAAATACTTACTCTTCGTCTCCATGACAATTCCTCTCTCGTGTTCGCACAGCAAATACATCTGTGTTCATGTGAAAGATATTAGCACACTTTATGTTTTGATGCAACTATTTTTTCTCTCCTCCGAGACGAATCCATTTCAGATATTCGCTGATAAATGGATCCAGATCGCCATCCAGGACTGCGGAAACGTTACCGGTTTCATAGCTGGTCCGGTGATCCTTCACCATGGTATATGGCTGGAGCACATAGGAACGGATCTGGCTTCCCCAGCCATTGTCCGCCACATCGCCACGGATCTCGGATAAGCTTTCCGCATTGGCCTGCTGCTTCAAAATAAACAGCTTGGCCTTCAGCATCTGCATGGCCTTGTCTTTATTCTGGAACTGGGAACGTTCATTCTGGCACTGTACCACAACGCCTGTTGGAATATGGGTGATTCGGATAGCGGAAGAGGTCTTGTTGATGTGCTGACCACCGGCGCCGCTGGAACGATAGGTATCGATCCTTAAATCATCCGGGTTGATCTCCACATCCAGGTCTTCCTCAATATCCGGCATCACATCGCAGGAAACAAAGGATGTCTGACGCTTTCCAGCCGCATTAAACGGCGAGATACGGACCAGACGGTGAACGCCATGTTCGGATTTTAAATAGCCGTAGGCATTCTCCCCATTGATCTGAACGGTTACAGACTTGATCCCCGCCTCATCACCGTCCAGATAATCCAACACTTCCGTGGTAAAACCCTTCTTGTCTGCCCAGCGGCAGTACATACGGTACAGCATGCTGCACCAGTCACAGGACTCGGTTCCACCGGCTCCCGCATTCAGACGGAGAATGGCATTATTATTGTCATATTCACCGGATAATAAGGTGGTAATCCGAAGGGATTCCAGCTTGCTCTCCAGCTCTTCCAGCATCTGGGCGATCTCCGGGATCAGCTCTGGATCATTTTCCTCATATCCCATCTCGATCATGACGCTGATATCCTCATATTCCTGCTCCAGCGCCTTAAATCCGTTGACGGTATCCTTTAAATTCTTAGCTTCTTTCATCAGTTTGGTGGAACGGTCCGGATCATCCCAGAACCCCGGCTCCTCCATGGACCTGTCTAACTCGGCAATTCGTTTCTCCTTGTTGTCCAGGTCAAAGTGAATCCCTCACTTCCACTAATGGTTTTTCAAAGGTTGAGAGTGTGTACTTAAACTGATCTAATTCTACCATTGTGTCACCTTCTTTCATTTATTATGATGGGTAACTGCCTGGCGTTTCTTCGTGCTTTCCACCAGAATCCTGAATCCAGGATTTCACAGTTACATTATATGAAAACCCCGGCTGCCGGCATTTTCTATCTGCCAAGCAGCCGAGGCTTCTCATCAAACTTATCTTGCGGATCGTGTAACTCAAAAATGAAAGTTTTCTGAGTTACACCGGTTTCCGTCCACAGCACTGTTTATATTTCTTGCCGCTTCCGCACGGACATGGATCGTTTGGATAAATCTTCTGCACTTCTTTCTTGATCGGAGCTTTGGCAGAGCTGTCATCACGGTTAGTTCCTGTTACCTTCGCTGCAGGCTCTCTCTCTACCTTCTGCTCAACGCGGACATGGAACAGAATACGGACCGTATCCTCTTTGACTGCTGCGGTCATGCCATCGAACATCTCGTAAGCACTCATCTTGTACTCAACCAGCGGATCTCTCTGGCCATAAGCCTGTAAACCGATGCCCTGGCGCAGCTGGTCCATATCGTCGATATGGGACATCCATTTATTATCGATCACTTTCAGGAGAACCACACGCTCGATCTCACGGATCTGCTCTGCCTCTGGGAATTCAGCTTCCTTCTCTTCATAGAGTTTTACCGCCTCTTCCTTCAACATATGGCTCAGTTCCTGTTTCTTCATGCCAGCTCTCTGCTCATCAGTCAGAGTAATCGTCTTTAATGGAATGATCGGCAGAATCAGGGAATTCAGTTCTCCTAAATCCCAGTTATCTGCAGTGGTATCCTCTGGAATCGCCATATCTACCGCATGCTCAACAATGTCAGTGATCATCTTTAAGATCACATCGCGCATGTTGTCACCATCCAGTACTTTACGGCGCTCTGCGTAAATCACCTCACGCTGCTCATTGTTAACCTCATCGTATTTTAACAGGTTCTCACGGATACCATAGTTATTGTTCTCGATCTTCTGCTGTGCCTTCTCAATGGCAGAGGAAAGCATCTTATGCTCGATCTGCTCGCCCTCCGGAACACCCAATGCGTTAAACATATTCATCAGACGTTCAGAACCGAACAGTCTCATCAGATCATCTTCCAGGGACAGATAGAATCTGGACTCACCCGGATCTCCCTGACGACCAGAACGGCCTCGCAGCTGGTTATCAATACGTCTGGACTCATGACGCTCCGTACCGATGATCTTTAAGCCGCCTAAAGCTCTTGCCTCATCATCCAGCTTAATATCGGTACCACGGCCTGCCATGTTGGTAGCGATGGTAACTGCCTTATGAACACCCGCCTGAGCGATGATCTCAGCCTCGATCTCATGATATTTCGCATTCAATACCTTGTGCGGGATGCCGCGCTTATTTAACATGCGGCTTAACATCTCAGAAGTCTCGATGGTGATGGTACCAACCAGAACCGGCTGACCCTTCTTGTATGCCTTCTCCACCTCATCCACAACGGCTTTGAATTTTTCTTTCTTGGTCTTGTATACAGCGTCATCTAAATCAATACGAGCAACTGGTTTGTTGGTCGGAATAGCGATGGCGTCCATATAATAGGTATTACGGAACTCTTTTTCCTCAGTCAGAGCAGTACCTGTCATACCTGCTTTCTTCCGGAACTTATTAAAGAAATTCTGGAAGGTGATGGTCGCCAGAGTCTTGCTCTCACGGCGGACATTCACATGCTCTTTTGCCTCGATTGCCTGATGGAGACCATCAGAATAGCGGCGTCCCGGCATAATACGTCCGGTAAATTCATCAACGATCAGAACCTCGTTATCTTTTACCACATAATCCTTATCACGGAACATCAGGTTGTGGGCACGCAGGGCCAGGATGATGTTATGCTGGATCTCCAGATTCTCCGGATCTGCCAGGTTCTCGATCTTGAAGAACTGTTCTACTTTCTTAACACCGTCCTGTGTCAGTGTTACGACTTTATCTTTTTCATTTACGATATAGTCACCAGTCTCTGTGATCTCCTCGCCCATAATGGCTGACATTTTAGTCACTTCACCGCTGGCTTCACCACGCTCCAGCTGTTTTGCCAGAATGTCGCAGACTTCGTACAGTTTTGTGGACTTGCCGCTCTGACCGGAAATGATCAGCGGTGTACGTGCCTCGTCGATCAGGACTGAGTCCACCTCGTCGATGATCGCATAATGCAGATCTCTCTGAACGAGCTGTTCTTTATAAATAACCATGTTATCACGCAGATAATCGAAACCGTCCTCGTTGTTGGTGATGTAAGTGATATCGCAGTTATACTGTTTACGTCTCTCTTCACTGTCCATGGAATTCAGTACACATCCAACGGTCAGGCCAAGAAACTCATGGACTTTTCCCATCCACTCAGAATCTCGATGTGCCAGATAATCATTGACCGTTACTACATGAACTCCTTTTCCTTCCAGAGCGTTCAGATATGCCGGTAAGGTAGATACAAGTGTTTTACCTTCACCTGTTCTCATCTCTGCGATACGCCCCTGATGCAGAATGATACCTCCGATCAGCTGTACACGGTAATGTTCCATATTCAGTACGCGTCGTGCAGATTCACGAACGGTAGCGTATGCCTCAGGAAGCAGGTCATCCAGAGTCTCTCCTTCTGCCAGTCTTTTTTTGTATTCTGCTGTTTTGCCTCTCAGTTCTTCGTCAGAGAGCTCTATCATTGTCGGACGCAGTTTTTCAATTTTTTCAACCAGCGGCATAATTCGCTTTACTTCACGTTCACTATGCGTACCGAACATTTTCTGAAACACATTCATTGTCTATATTCTCCTATCACATTAATTACCTTAAAAAACAGTTCCATTCTATCACTTTATCACTTCATAGACAAT
>OGOD01001278.1_pt1 | contig 16463 bp, 13 predicted proteins | sample 1573631 | NCBI WGS metagenome assembly OGOD01 (sample SAMEA2581895, study PRJEB24529) | metagenome | biome: Human gut stool | place: China | collected 2011
ACGTCCCGTCATCTCCAAGACCGAGCGGATATTATCTTCCACCGTCATTTTCCGGAAAATCGAAGCCTCTTGCGCCAGATAGCCAATGCCGTTGCGAGCCCGCTTATAGACCGGGAATTTCGTAATCTCCATGTCATTCAAGAAGATCTTACCCTCGTTAGGAGTGACCAAACCTACTGTCATATAAAAGGTGGTCGTCTTTCCCGCTCCGTTCGGACCAAGCAAACCAACGATCTCCCCTTGTTTCACGTTAATCGATACATGATTCACGACCGTACGAGTCCTATATTTCTTTACCAAGTCCTCCGTACGGAGCACCATTCGTTGTTCGTCAGACATAAGCTACTTAAAAATTTAACGCGAATGTACGTGATAATCCGCAGATCTACATCACATACATTCGCAAAAAAGCGATAAGAGAATTTAATAACTCCACTCAGATTGCCACTCGATCACGGGTTGCTCCCCCTCGAATCGGATAGGAAGCCAGATATAACGTCCGTCTATAGCGTTCTCCGGAGTCCAACGATCTCCCATATAAATAAAGCGATCCGCATGGCCGGGTACAGGCAATACGTACGTGCTCTGAGAATAAAACGACACCTCCGAGTTCTCTCCCCTAAACGGATTTTCCAATTCCTTCCAAGGTCCCCAAATCGAGGAAGCGACGGCCGATCGTCCCGCATTCGGAGCCCAGCCCGTACAGCCGGACATAATCAAATAATATTTCCCCTTCTGTTTGAACAAGGCTGGAGCTTCCATGAAACGCCCCGGGAAGAAACGGGCGTACTTACCGGAATAACTCGTATAATCATCGGTCAGCTGCGATATATGCAAGGTACTATTCTCTTCCGAGGAATAAATATGATAAGCGATGCCATCGTCATCCACGAAAAGGTTCATATCCCTAGCCATTTGTCCGGAGATCTGGTCACGCCCCAATAAATTCAAGCTATCCGGATGGGCTGGTAACTCTCCACCGCTAAAACGTAGATCTGCGGAAAGCGTACAAGGTTGCTTATGTAGTTCCTGTACATTAACCGGCCAAAAACCGGCATTCGGACGGAAAGCGTTTACGAACGAGTAAGGCCCCGCCACGTTTTTACTGACAGCCACTCCACTCAATGCTCCCGAATAGCCAGCACCTCTCGGCTCTAAATGAAACCACATTACATATTGATCATTCTTTTTATTATAAATCACTTTCGGACGCTCCAACACGCATCCCTTAGCAATATGGCTCGTCGTATCATCCGGCACGACCGATAAGGCGATTCCCTCGTCTTTCCAATTATATAAATCTTTCGACGAATAGCAATGAACGCCTACTTGAGCCAGATTTCCAGCCGAGCCCTCCGTTTTATGCTCACCAAACCAATAATAAGTATCCCCGACCCGTAGAATACCGCCACCATGAGCGTTTATATGTACCCCCTTACCATCCGGCCAAATCTCCCCCGGCTTAAAAGATAGATCCTTCCGCTGGCAAGCGACACATAAACACAGCAAACCGATCACTCCTAAAAGAATTCGCTTCATAAAAGTATTTTTTAGTATTAAAAAAGCAAACATAATTAAAAAAGAGGATGTGGCAAACTTTAATACCAGAGGATTCACAAATAAAACCAATCTTGTTTCTAAGATGTTATATGGTTATTAGTGAATTTTACGCTATCTTTGCAAGTTGAAATCAGAAATTTATCAAGATAAAAATGAATAGAGCATTACACAGAATGGGTGAGTATACCCTACTGATGATGAAGAGTATAACACTTCCAGACCGGTGGAGTATGTTCTTTAAGCAATTGATCAAAGAGATATACAAGCTAGGCGTGGATTCTCTTTGGATTGTCATAATCATCTCGGTCTTTATCGGTACGGTTATCGCCATCCAGATCTCCTTGAATATCAGTTCCCCCTTGATTCCTAAGTTTACGATCGGCTATACCACCCGTGAGATTATCTTGCTGGAATTCTCTTCCTCTATCATGGCACTATTCCTAGCGGGTAAAGTAGGCAGTAATATCGCCTCCGAGATCGGAACCATGCGAGTCACCGAGCAGATAGACGCCATGGAAATCATGGGTGTTAATTCAGCCAACTTCCTGATCCTTCCGAAAATGCTCGGTTTGATGATCTTTATTCCGGTATTGGTTATCTTCAGTATGTTCACCGGTATCATGGGCGGCATATTCGCCAGTTACTCAACGAGTACGGGAATGACTCCTTCCTCGTTCGAGTACGGTTTGCAATTCTACTTCAACGAATTTTACATTTGGTATTCTATTATCAAATCCGTAGTATATGCGTTCATCATCTCATCCATCGCCGCCTATTTTGGCTATAACGTAAAGGGAGGCGCCCTAGAGGTAGGTAAGGCAAGTACGAATGCCGTGGTCATGAGCAGTATCATGATTTTACTTGCCGACGTAATATTAACCCATTTAATGCTTACTTAAAAATGATCGAAGTTAAGAATATAACGAAGTCTTTCGATGGACGTGTCGTCTTGAAAGATATAAGTACGACGTTCGAGGATGGTAAGACGAATCTGATCATCGGACGAAGCGGTTCGGGTAAAACGGTAATGATCAAGAATATCATCGGGTTAATGAAACCTGATACCGGACAGATATTATACGACGGCAGAGACTTGATCACGATGAACAAGCATGAGTTAAATATGCTGCGTCGGGAAATGGGTATGTTGTTCCAAGGTTCCGCTTTATTCGACAGCATGACGGTAATGGAAAACGTAATGTTTCCTTTAGATATGTTCTCTAAAGACTCAACGAAAGAGCGCAGGAAACGTGCGGAATTCTGTTTGGAACGTGTAAACTTGTCCGAGGCTGGACATCTATATCCTTCCGAGATCAGTGGAGGTATGATGAAACGTGCCGCCATCGCAAGAGCGATCTCCCTAAATCCTAAATACCTGTTCTGCGATGAGCCGAACTCCGGACTAGACCCCAAGACTTCTCTATTGATTGATGATTTGATTCACGACATTACGGTGGAGTACAATATGACGACCGTTATCAATACCCACGACATGAACTCCGTGATGAATATTGGTGATAATATCATCTTTATTAAGGAAGGCGTGAAGGAATGGCAAGGAACAAAAGAGCAGGTAATCACCTCTAATAACCAAGCGTTGAACGATTTCATCTTCGCATCCGACCTGTTCAGGAAAGTAAAAGAAGTAGAAATGCTCCAAGAGGAAGGGTAAGTTAACATACTTGGCAAAGCATCTTAACTTAAATGGCAAAGTATCTTAACATACTTCGCCATTTAAGCCAGCTTACTTTTTCCACTTATTTTTTATAGACCAAACACGTCCTTGATCTTATCTGCATAATCCAATTTCTCCCATGTGAATAACTCCACATCACAAATAACCGGCTTCTGCAAATAACGGGAAGAGAATGTCTTCGTCACCGTCTGGGGCTTGCGTCCCATATGACCATAAGAAGCGGTCTCGAAATAAATCGGGTTACGCAATTTCAAACGCTCCTCGATCGCTTTCGGACGCATATCGAAGATATCCCAGATCTTAGCGGCGATCTCTCCGTCTGTCATATTCACCTTCGCACGGCCAAAAGTATTCACGAAAATATTCATCGGTTTAGCCACACCGATCGCATAAGACACCTGTACCAGCATCTCATCCGCCACACCGGCGGCAACCATATTCTTAGCGATATGACGAGCGGCGTAAGCAGCCGAACGGTCTACCTTGGATGGGTCCTTTCCAGAGAAAGCACCACCGCCATGAGCGCCTTTGCCACCGTATGTATCCACGATGATCTTACGACCGGTCAAACCGGTATCACCGTGAGGACCACCGATCACGAACTTACCGGTCGGGTTCACGTGATAAATGATATTATCATTAAACAAAGCCTGTACATGAGCCGGATATTGAGCCTTCACACGAGGTATCAATATCTTCTTCACGTCTAAGGCGATCCTCTTTTGCATAGCCTCATCCGCTTCCTTCTGTGAAATACCTTTCGGACCGATAAACTCATCATGCTGCGTGGATACCACAATCGTATCGATACGCAACGGCTTACCGTTATCATCGTATTCAATCGTAACCTGACTCTTAGCGTCCGGACGTAAATAAGGCATCAAATCCGGTTCTTCCTTACGGATCTTCGCCAATTCCCATAATAAACTATGAGATAAGTCCAACGCCAAAGGCATGTAATTCTCAGTCTCATTAGTAGCATAACCGAACATCATACCTTGGTCGCCGGCACCCTGCTCATAGGGATCCGCACGCTCTACGCCACGGTTGATGTCGCCACTCTGCTCATGGATAGAAGAGAACACACCACATGACTTCGCTTCAAACTGGTACTCGCTTTTCGTGTAACCAATCTTCTCGATCACGCCACGTGCCACTTCCTGCACATCCACATACGCACTTGATTTAACTTCTCCAGCCAAGACAACCTGTCCGGTTGTAACAAGGGTTTCGCAAGCAACTTTCGAATTCTTGTCATACGCCAAGAACTCATCCAGCAAAGCATCCGATATTTGATCGGCTACTTTATCGGGGTGCCCTTCAGACACCGATTCGGAGGTGAATAAATAACTCATCGTTTTAAATTGAAAAGATTACTAATCTACAACTGAATTGAACTTGGAAGGATTTTTCTGCCGGACGGCAACGAAAAGGATATGTTTTTAGCATTTTTTCCCGTGGTTGCAAGCAATACAAATCTATCCACGTCAATTCATTCGCAAAGATACGCAATAATTGAGAACTGAAAGTTTAAAATTGAGAATTATTTCTTCTTTTTGGAATTACGTAAGGCTTTTTTATATTTAAAGCCAGCCTTCCATTTCGCTGAATCAGAGCCATGTGTCCCTTTCAGGAAATCAGAGAACTTGATTTTCTTACCACTCGGATCCGTTGCCTCACCTTTCGCTTTCTTGAAAACGATCCCTTGCGTCATCGCTTTATTAATTTCTTTATTCATAACTCAAATCTCGTAGTTCATAATAAAAACTTATAATTCGGATAAAAGTTCACGCATCGTCTTGCCAAACACAGGATGTTTCACCAACGGAGCTACTTCTGCCAACGGTTCCATAACAAACGACCGTTTGTGCATCAGAGGGTGCGGTAGCGTCAGCCGCTCCGTATGCAGGATTTGCTCATCCACCATTAACAGATCGATATCGATGATACGGTCATGATACGCACCGTCACTTTTTTCGATACGTCCCATCTCGATCTCGATCAAACGGGTAGCGTCTAATAATTCCATAGGGGAAAGTTCCGTTGTCATAACGATCACGGCGTTCAAGAAAGTGTTGTCCGATTCAAATCCCCAAGGCTCCGTCTCATACATATCAGAAAGGGCAAGAACATCTCCCACCCTTTCAGCCAACAGCGCCGCCGCTGTCACCAAATTTTCTCGTTTATTGCCTACGTTCGTACCTAATCCAAGGTAAGCTGTCGCCATAGAAACCGGATTAAAGGATTAGCATAGCGTCGCCGTAAGCACCGAAACGATATTTCTCTTTCAAAGCGATATCGTAAGCGTCCATGATCAACTCATAACCACCGAAAGAAGCTGTCATCATCAATAATGTAGACAACGGCATGTGGAAATTTGTCACCATGCTGGTAGCCACGCTGAAATCATACGGAGGGAAGATAAACTTATTCGTCCAGCCCTCGAACTCTTTCAGATGACCATCCGTACTTACGGCCGTCTCGATCGCACGCATCACGGAAGTTCCGACCGCACAAACCTTGTGCCCCTCATCCTTTCCCTTGTTCACGATATCCACTACATCGGCATTTACGACCATTTGCTCAGAATCCATCTTATGCTTTGTCAAATCTTCCACGTCGATCTCACGGAAATTACCCAAGCCCGAATGCAATGTCAAGAAAGCGAACTGGCAATCCTTGATCTCCAAACGTTTCATCAACTCACGGCTAAAATGCAATCCCGCGGCAGGAGCCACAACCGCACCTTCTTCCGCGGCGAAAATATTCTGATAACGATCCTCGTCTTCCGGTTCCACCTCACGTTCGATATACTTAGGCAGCGGAGTCTCGCCCAAGGCATACAAAGCCTTCTTAAACTCGTCGTGGTTCCCGTCATATAAGAAACGGAGCGTACGACCCCGCGAAGTCGTATTATCAATTACCTCCGCGACCATGGAATCATCCTCGCCAAAGTATAACTTATTACCGATACGGATCTTACGAGCCGGATCCACCAATACGTCCCACAAACGTAAGTCCTCGTTCAGCTCGCGCAACAAGAACACCTCGATACGCGCCCCTGTTTTCTCCTTGTTACCGTACAAGCGAGCGGGGAAAACTTTCGTGTTATTAAAGATAAACACGTCACCTTTTCCATAATAGTCTAGAATATCCTTGAATTCGCGGTGCTCGATCTCACCCGTATCACGATGAACGACCATCAACCTCGACTCATCTCTGTTCTTCGCCGGATGTAAAGCGATTAATTCCGACGGTAAGTTAAATTTGAATTTCGAAAGCTTCATAATGCACTCTATTTATTTTTCTTCTTCTATTTTTACCACATTCTTCTCTAAGAAATCATCAATCTCCTCTGGAGACATACACATATCCAAGGTTACCTCTCCGATGCGAGTCCGTTCCAAACCAATCAAATGAGCGCCGGAATTCAAGGCCTTCCCGATATCACGAGCCAACGCACGAATATAGGTACCTTTGCTACATACCACCCGTATCTTTATAACAGGCAAATCACACTCCAGCAACTCCAGTTCGTCTATAACCAATGTCTTGGATTTTAGTTCAACCTCCTCTCCTTTCCTGGCTAGCTCATAAGCACGTTTACCTTCGATTTTGCAAGCGGAGAACACCGGGGGAATCTGTTGGATCGTACCCACGAATGTCTTTAAAACCTCCTCCACGAGCTCACGGGTTATATGTTCCGTGGGATACACGGCGTCTATCTCTTTCTCCAAATCGAAAGACGGGGTAGTCTCTCCCAACTTCAACGTAGCGATATATTCCTTCGTCTGATATTGAAACTCATCGATCCGCTTCGTAGCCCTCCCGGTACAAACGATCATCACACCTGTAGCCAAGGGATCCAGTGTCCCCGCATGTCCAACTTTAATCTTCTTTACCTTCAGTTTCCGACTTAGCTTATAGCGAAATTTGTTAACTAGGTCAAAAGAAGTCCACGTTAGCGGTTTATTAAAATATAAAATCTCTCCAGCTATAAAATCCATTCTTTATTTAAGTAATGTACAAGCAATTGTCACCAATCCCGCGATCGCGCAATAGATAGCGAAATAAATCAGTTTCCCCTTTTTCACGATGTTGATCATCCATTTACAGGCCACGCAACCGGAAACAAAAGCGGCCACGAAACCTACCGCTAATGATAACGCAGGAATGTCCCCGGCCACATCTTCACCTTTCACCATCTTCATCACATCCAACAACGCCTCTCCCAAGATCGGAGGTATTACCATCAAGAAAGAAAACTGGGCCAGTTTCGCCTTATTATTTCCCAATAACAAACCGGTAGCGATCGTTGATCCGGAACGTGACAAACCCGGCATCACGGCGCAAGCCTGAGCCAGACCGATAATAAAAGCGTCTTTCATCGAGATCGACTCTTTCTGGCGTGGTTTGGCATAATACGAAAATGCCAGCAAAGCCGCCGTCAATAGCAGCATACAACCAACGACCAATAAACCCGATCCAAAGATTTGTTCTAACGTATCTTTAAAGAATACCCCAACGATCCCGATCGGAATCATGGAAATCAAGATATTGATCACATACTTCGTCTCCGCGTTCATCTGAAATTTAAACAAACCACGGAATATCCAATCGATTTCCTTCCATAAAACCACTAACGTACTGAATACGGTCGCCACATGCACGACGATAGTAAACGCGAGATTCTCCTCTCCCTCTATACCAAACAAAGCGGAACCAATCGCTAAATGACCGCTACTGCTCACCGGCAGATATTCGGTCAATCCCTGTACGATACCCAGTATCAAGGCCTCAAACCAACTCATTCTGTTACTTCTTTATCTTTGCTATTCTTCAAGATTCCAAAAATCATCATCACGAAACCAATAACCGTAACCACCGGAGCTACCACGATACGGCGGGCGCTGAATATATCGGGATTGAACGTATTATCCCCGGAACCTCCACCACTCATCAATATGAAACCAAGCACGATGCAGGCAACCGCTACCGCAATCAGTATAAAATTCTCTTTTCCGAAAGCAAAATCTCTTTTAGCCATCTTTCTCAACTCTTTATTATTCGTACATTAAATATAATACAACTTATCGACCCCCATCCGCAAATATTTATTCACGGCAAAAATGGTCGCGATCACGGACAAGACAATACCTAAAGCAAACACTGCCACATAAACCAATAATAATGTCTGCATATCCAATATCTGGATAAAACCTTTCAATTCATTTTGCAAATAATATAACGCTCCGGTTAGCATCAATATTGCCAAGATAGAGGCGAAAATGCCACTTACTATGTTATATTTCACAAAAGGCCTACGTATAAAGCCGGAAGTAGCCCCCACTAGCTTCATCGTATGAATTAAGAATCGTTTGGAATAAATCAACAGGCGAATCGTATTACTGATCAACACGAACGAGATAATCATCAGTACCGCAGCCAAGGTTAGCAGGATCAAGCCCAACCGCTTCATATTATTATGGACCATCTCCATCATATCCTTTCGGTAAAGCAGCTCCGAGACCGACGTATAGTTTCTAATCTTCTTCTCTATCACTTGGAGGCTATCGGGGTTGGCGTACTCCGAATGCAGTTTCACCTCAATCGAGGCCTGTAAAGGGTTAAAGCCTAAGAAGGTTTCCGGATTCTCGCCCAGTTCTTCTTCCAACTCTTTCGCGGCTTGCTCTTTCGATATATACTCGGTTGATTTTATAAAAGGAAGAGCATCCAAGCTCTTCTGCATTTTCTTTATCTCAGTTTCTTTTTGGTTATCTTTCAGCACGATGGAGAAAGATAAGTTCTCTTTCACATAAACGGAGAGTTTATTACCCAACATCCCTATCAATAGAATGAGTCCTAGCAAGAATAGTACCAAGGAGATACTAATAACAGACGTAAGCCGGGAGTTAAAGAAAGAAACAGAACTAACTTTTTTATTTTCAGCCATCAGACTCTCACTTATTAACGTTAAATAAATTAAGGAGATGCGTACAGAGAACACACCTCCCAATTTTCTTGCAAAAGAACGAATAAAATAAGTAAGCCGAAAGGGTTTTAGAATATTTAACCTCTACAACTCTAACAAAGGCTATTCGTACATATACAATATATAGATTATTTCTGATTGAATACCAAGTCCAACCCTTGACTTCTATAGAATCCGAAACGGGTATCACTTGAAATAAGCGGTAGATGTTCCGTTATGGCATGCGCAATAATTACGTGGTCTGAGGGATCTTTGTGTCCCTGCGCCTCATTGATCTCCATATGCGCATACGTTTGCATATGTTCTTTTTTCAATGGCAATATTTTCACATAAAACTCCTTTTCTATGGCGACGATCATCGCTTCTGCCGACTTCCATCGTTTAGAACACAGTCCTTTATTTCGATAAGCGACAATCAGCTCACGTACGGACTCGGCACTTATATAAAGAAGGGTTTCCGGATCTTGGATAATAGCATCTATATTCCTATTTAGATATTCGGGATCAGATGCCATATATACAAAAATATTCGTGTCAATGAGATATCGCATTTACAGTAAAAATTTGGGGTCATTTACAATCAGACTTCCCTTTAACCGCTGCATAGCTTCCCATGTCTTACTTACCTTTCTTTTTCCAGTCTTCGCCACAGTTGTTTTAGTTTTGGCATTTTCTTCCTTTTTCTTTTCTTCATTTTTTTCCATAAGGCTTTCTGTTTTAATTTTCTATGATACAAAGATAACGTTTTATTTAATTATATCAGAACAAAAACAGATAAAGTAAAGCTTCTAGGATAAAAAAGAAGGCCGCCGGAACAAGATGTTCCTAGCGGCCTTCCCCAACATTAAAGACTCAAGGGTTAGTATTTTTTAATGATATTGCTAGCGAACGTTTACTTTCGTAGTCATGCGCTTTCCATTCTCGATAATCTCCACCAGATAGATGCCGGTAGATACCGGGATACGGGTAGTTCCGATAATTGAGTCGCCATACAGGCTAACTCCAGTCACCGCTATGATACGGATCGAGATTGGACGGGCCGGATGAACGGTTATCGCACCTCGCTCGCAATAGATTTGATGATCGTTGATGATTTGCTCGATACCTACCGTACCGGAGACAGTTACCACACAAGACGCCGTCTTGTTGCCGTCATCGGTAGCCACGGTAATCTTACAGGTACCGATCTTCAGCGCAGTAACGACACCATCCGCGTCAACAGTAGCCACCGTCTCGTCGCTGCTGCTCCAAGAGACGGTTTTCATAGTGGCGTTATCAGGGGTAACTTTCGCTTGCAAGGCAAAAGATTCACCTACGGCCAATGCCTTGGACGTGATATTCAAAGAAACTCCCGTAACAGCCACATCTGTTCCCGGAGGTGTAGAAACCGGCTTGAACTCTGCCATAATAGCCAAGGACTTATCGACTTCAATCTCTACAGGCGAAGTCGTATACTTCTCTTCGCCTATTTGAATAACGGCCAATTCATAATCCGGATAGGCTTCCGCCTCAACGGTTAGCTTAGTCGCTTCCGCCACAGCGGTTCCACTCGTTATCTCGGTCTTCTCACCCTCACCCTTCAACATATAGACTTTCAAAGAGCCATTTTCCGGTTGAGCGAACGTGATAACTAACGCATCCGAACTTTTCACCGTAACCTCCGCTTCCGTAGTCGCATCCTCATAATTCGGATCATACGACGTGAAGATCACTTTCTTTTTCTGGTTATCGCCGGGTTTCAATATAGCTGACGCGTCAGCCCATTCAAATTTACCGGATATGGTAGTCCCATCTTTGGCTTTCGCTACACCACCGGACAATACGGACTCTGAGAGGGCTTGGCCTTCCGTGATCTCCGAAGCGGTCGGAGCGGTCAGAGCGTTCAAATCCACTTTCGCCTTATTGATAACCATTCTCTTTCCTTGGATGTCATTAGCGAAAGGTGCCCAATCATCATCACCCGCATACGATACCACTACTAAGTAAGTGCCGGCATTCATCGGGGTTGCCACTGATCCGTCCAGATTCGTATACTTAACCGTCACGTTTTTCGGATATGGTTTTGCCAATATATCATCCAATCCGACCAAATGGATCGAACCGTCGTATGTGAACGACAAGGGCTCGGTATCCTTCATCTTCACCTCCTGCTTTTTTTCAAATAGAGGGGTGAGAGTAATGGCATTACTCATCGTTACCGTCCGCTCAACATTTGTTCTGTTATCTTCCTTCCATTTTATGAACCGCTCGTTTGCGCCCGGGACCGCTCTCAACCTTAACTCCGTACTTTCGGGGAAGGTACGAGTAGCGACCACCAAGCCGCCGTTCGTTACTTCCGTATTCTCCGTGGTTAGCGCAAAGCTGTTTTCGACAGATCCCCTCAGGATCGAGTAATCAACCGGATTGTAATTTTTAGAGTCAAGCGGCATAAAGCGCAAGCGGTTAACCGCATTCTCTTTGAGGCTTCCGGAGATCTCGCTACCTGTGGCCGCACGGAGAGCCGATCTCTGTTCTGATGGATTCCAGATCGCTCCCGCAAAATCTTGGGTAAGCTCGGCTGTTACCGTATTCCCTTCTACGGAAGGTTCCTCCAGCAAGGCCATGTCCGCTTTAGTGATTATCAATTGGGAGGTTACATTTTCTACTTTCTTGTATAAGTCATCCTCGGCGCGACTAATCGTCACGTCATACGTGCCGGCCGATTTCGGGTTGTCCAAAGGCGCTCCGCCTAGGCTATAGGAGACATCGAAATTCAGGCCGGAATATCCCTCCAGCCTTACGCTGAAACTTCTCGATAGCTTATTATAGACAAGCGTCTGGGGTGCCTTCTCTATCAAGCCTGACAAATCCTTCTTCTCCACGAAATTGGCGGTGACTGTCATCGGGCCCGTCACCGTGAAGCTCTCGCCGGACTTGATCTCGGTAGAGTTCACCATCAAGCTCACGAAGCGATACCCCTCATTGACCGTGACCGTGGCGGTCAATGTTTTTTTGTAGTCCATGCCTGAATTCTCATCGACTTCCACACCTTCAGACTTTAATACGATCGTTCCGGCACCCTCAAGATTCATCGCCTTTTTGACCTCGAATTGCGCAAGTCCAAACGTGACATCCACCTTGACCTCTTCCTTGCCTACCGTGAATGTGCTATCGGCGGGCGAGTAAATCGCGCCCTCCACCTTTACGGAGTTCATCTTATAACCATAATCCGCCTTCGTGATCACTTTCACTTTCACGTCCTCATTCACCGCGTCACCCGGAGTGATAGGCGCCTTCGTCTTCGTGTTTATCAAGGCTACGCTACCGTTTAGAGATGAGCCCACCTTTACCAGATGACCGCTCACGATCCTCTCGAAAGTCACAGCGATATCCGCATCTTGGATCAGCGTATACGAGCCGTTATTCACCAACGCGTCGTTTACCTTTACCGCTTGGACCTTGTAGCCGGCCTTCGGCTCGACCGTGATCGTCAATAAGGTTCCTTGCAACCACTTCTTTCCACTCGTGACACGCTCGCCATTGGCATATACATTCAACGAGCCATTCGACGGGGTATCAAAAGTCACCTCATACTCGATCGGGGCGAACTCGGCGCTTATATTACGGTTCTTGGTCGCCTCCAGCGTACGATTGGCGGAGGTATTCCCATCGCTCCACTTCACGAACACATAGTTCTTATCCGCGATGGCGGTCGCTGTCAACCGGGAATAGCCCGCGTACCGGTCATTGGCCGTACGGCCTTCCAGCTTGACACTTCCGTTACTGCCGGCCGTTACCAACATCGTATAGACAGGTACGACGCCTCTCAACTTGATAAACGTATCTTTCACCGCATACAACGGGCTGCTAGGCTCATATATCAACCCATATTCCGTTGACTCCTCCGCGGAGATGGTGTCGTTCGGGTTCTTCCATGAGAACGTACCGGAAGTAGAGCCTCCCGTCAACACGTAAGCGGACAAGGACTGTCCTTCCTCAATACGACCCGAGATAGTGGGCAATACCAGATTTTCCACCTCTTTCTTGCTCTCCACCACTAACGTAACCGTATCAGAGAGGCTACGGTATGTCAAGTCCTCCGCACGGCTCAAACGGGCCTTATAAGAACCCACAGCCAGCGTGGAAGGCAATGTCGTAACCCAAGCCGTACCGCTCAATTGATATTCGATCTTGATATCCTCCACAGCACTTGTTACCGTGACCGGCTTGATGGAGCCGACCGTCTGGACAAGGTTGTTAGCCACGAACCTCACCGTATCCTTGGAGACGAACGCAAAAGTATAGCTATCGCCACTCGTCAGACTAGGAGTCGTGTACGTGTAAGAGGTATTTCCATTAGCATACGTTCCCTTGATCTTCGAGATATCCACGTCCGAAGAGGCTTGCTTAATAGCCCCTAGCCTATAGTTGGCATTCGATACGATCGAAAAAATGACGGGCTTACCGTAAGCGATCTCACCACCGCTAATGATGTCCTTGTTGTCCATCTTGGCGGTAACCGTGCCCTGTCCACCATTGACAGCGTAAGCCAAGGTATTGGCATTACGGATCGTAAACGTTTTAGAGGAATCCTCTAACGCGGCATACTCCATGGTCTCCGGACTAAATAAGACGATCTTATAAGCTCCGACTATCTGCGGTAACGTGGAAGTCTCCGAACCATCGGCCGCACGATATCGAGCCACTTGTCCCGCTATTTCCGGCGTAAACTTAATAACCGGCAAATTCTTCCCGGCCACGATCTCGTCTTTTGTCGCCGAAGAACCTGTTACACTCACGGAAATCGTTTTCTTCGCGGCGAAACCTACTGACAAGGTCGTAGAGGCGGTTAACGAGGCGGTCGTATAGGTATAAGAGATCGTGTTATCCTTATTTAGCGCGCCTTTTGGCAAGGCTGATACCGCAGTTCCATTCACAACAATCTTATTCAATAGAAATCCGGGGTTAGCGATAATTGTAAATACGGCAGGTTGCCCGTTAATGATCTCGTTACCGCTTGCCATGTCCGTAGAGCCCATCTTGGCGGTAACCGTACCTTGTCCGGCCGTTTCCACGTTATAATTTAATACATTCGCTTTAGATACCGTAAACTTCATGTTCTCATCCTTCAAGGCGGCATATTCCGCGGTCTCGGGACTGGTCGCGACGATCGTGTAAACACCATCCGCCGCAGGAAGTTTATCGGATAAAGCTCCGGAAGCGTTCTTATATTGAACCTTCTGCCCCGCTATCGTATTGGGGGTAAATGTGATAACCGGAAGATTCTTACCAGCCAAAACCTCATCCTTCGTGGCAGATAATGGATTGGCTGTTACAGATACGGTTTTCTTCGCGGCAAATCGCACGTCAATAACCGTAGAAGCGGTCAACGCCGATGTCGTATAATCCGCATAGGAAGTCTCATTCGTAGAAGAATTAAAAGTTCCTTTCGGCAAAGTCACCTCATTATTATCTACGGTAAGTCTGCTCAACACATAACCGGGCTTGGAGGCAATCTTCAATACGGCTGGCTTATTATAAACGATCTCATCACCACTGGCGATAATGGAGCCATCCATAGAAGCGGTTACAGATCCTTGCGCCTCCTCAAACGAGTAAGAAAGCGTATGGGGCGGTTGTACCTTGAATAGAATCTCCTTGTTTATGGCGGCTTGCGTATCAGTCTCCGACTTGGTTACGACAACATAATAAAGTCCAGCCTTTTCGGGTAGTTCATCCGTCAAAGCAGCAGAGCCATCCTCCCTGTATTGTACTTTATACCCCGTAATAACCGGGTCAAAAGTAACCTTGGGCAAATTTACCTTCGCCCTTATCTCATCCAAGGTGGCATACTCAGGAGAGATCGTGACTGTCACCTGCTCTTTCGCCTTGAACACCGCCTTGATTTCCGTACTACCGGTCAAAGCGGTGGAAGTATAGGAATAGGTGGTCGTATTATCATTTTGAAAAGTACCGCTCGGCAACGTGCCAATAGTAGCCGTATTCATCGTTATATCCGACAGGACATATCCGGGCTTCGCCGTGATCGTGAAAACAGGTTTACTATTATATGCCACCTTGGAACCCGTGGCTACCGTACTGGTTATGGTTCCTTGATCCGTATTCGCCGAGCTATAATTCAATGTCACCTTGAACGTCGGAAGATCCGGGGCGGAACGTAAATCTGAATCTTGCGCATGTACCTGTGCCATCGCGATGACAGCAAGGAATATCGCTAATATACTCTTTTTCATGTTTATCTTTGTTTTAATCGTTATTTAACCCTTACTAATTGACCGTTCACGGCATAGATGCCCGAAGAAACCATGATCCGCCGGCCGTCCGTAACCTCGCCACGATAAGCGACCTTGCCATTCATTCCGATGATCACCACGTCCATAGGCTCCGGCGTGTGGATCACGATAGCGCCACGATCGGTAGTCACGTAATAACCATCTACCGGCTCGATCGTCTGGTTACCCGTAACCACGCCATCGCCGATACGTAAAGAGCGAAGCGTACTCAATGTCTTGGCGTCTGTCAAGACAAAGCTTTGGAAAGGCTTGATCTCCGGATTTGCCTCTTGCTCGAAAGAGGTTCCATCCGTTGTCAATATATAAGCAGATTGTTTCAAGGTAATCGTAAATGTATTCGGATTCGAGCACATCAAGAAAGTACCTGTTTCAGTTGGAGCGGCAGGTTCTTCCAAAGTCTTGAATTCAAAAGCTCCTTCAGAAGAGATCGTATAGGTATCGCCATTAGCCGCCCAAAGACCAGCCATGCCAAAAGTACTCTCATCCACCACGAACTCCGGAGTCTTGTTATCCTTCAGCCTAGCGAACCAGATACCATTATCAACATTTTGAGCACTTGGAGCCGAGATCTCCTCCTCCGTAGAGTTCTTGATCACGGCAGAGGCTAATGGCATTCCTAACGCCTTCCACTCAGTACCGGAGAGATCCGGAGAGAAACGAAGAGACTTAGTGGTCACGCTTCCTGTTTGATCCGCAAGATTTGACTTTATTTGCGCACCTTCTCTCATGGTAACGGTATCTAAAGACATTGGAACAGACAACGTCAAAGTCGCGCCATCCAAGACGGTGACCTTTTGATTTGGATGCGGAGTGGCCCAGACCGTATCTTCCGAAATCGTTACCATCTTATAGATTAAGGTACCCAAAGCGACATCCGAATAATATGGGAAATAATCTACAGATCCGTTCGGTGCCCTGCTTT
>OGOD01001315.1_pt1 | contig 16056 bp, 9 predicted proteins | sample 1573631 | NCBI WGS metagenome assembly OGOD01 (sample SAMEA2581895, study PRJEB24529) | metagenome | biome: Human gut stool | place: China | collected 2011
AAATGTTTGAAAGTATAGTGTTTATGCGGATAATCAAAAATCAGATATAAAATTTTATCCTTACATACTTTCACATAAATTAATGTTTGATCTGTAGAATCACTTGCTATTTTCTGTAATTTATGGTCCCCAACATTTATTTTATATAGTGAATTTTCTAACTTCCCATCAGGATACTTTTCAATTCCTACAACTCTGTTGCAATAGAAAAATACCTCATTTCCCACAACCACAACATCGCCGGAGTTAATATACGGATCTTTAATACTCCCTAATCTGTATGTCTGCTTATCCGTTATATTGTAATTGTAAAAAACCAAATTTGTAACCCCATTTTCATATTTAGAATAAACAATATTATCATCTACAAGACATTCTATGTTATCTATGTATTCGTTATCCATTCGAAGCGACTTCCACGTATATCCACTATCACTTTTTAAATCCGTTTCAAAAATATGATTATCTATTGTTGCAGTTTTATTACAGCCCAAACTAAAAAAACATATGGTAATGGCTATTAATAATAAGCCGACTCTTTTTTTCATTTTAATAATCCTCCATAACCCCCAAATGCTTCTTTTATCGTATAAATAAAAATAAGCGAAAGTAGTGCAACCGTATCAGGTGGACTTCTTTTAGAGCAGCTTCCGCAGCCCCTTCGGGTAGTGATTCTTCATCACAGAACCTGCAAGTTTGCCCCAGCCGAGGCTGTATCCATCTACCGTGATCAGATACCAGCCCTTCTCCCCTTCTGCCGGAAACGTCTGCCCGGCCAGATACGCGCGTGCTTCATCCACAGACAGATTCCAGCTGTGGCATGCTTCCTGCGGAGAAATTGCAAGCGCCAGTGCGTGTGCCGGTTCCAGCCGGTTCTTTTTAACTGTGCCAAGATGCAGACCCGGACGCAGTACATGCAGCCGTCTGGTTGCCGGCATATGTTCCGGCATCAGATACAGCTGCTCTCCAAAAAGAAGCAGCCTCCCGGCATCATCTGCCGGTATCTTTCCAAGAAACTCCTGTAATCCTGCAAGATACGCTTTTGCTTCTCCCTTTGCCAGCGGTTTTTCTTCTCCATTCGCACAATATCCCCGGTAATTTTCCGAAACGGTTCCCTCTTTTTCCAGAACCGCAACGAAATGTCCCTCTCCGTGCAGATGATGCGGAAATAACCGGATCGTATCGCCAATCTCCGCTGCCGGATGTTTTGTCCATGCCGCTACACCGTCTGCCATTCCCGGATATTTTTTCACCGGCACAATATGAAACTGCGGATGCTGTTCCAGGAAACGGCTGATCGTTCCCTCGTTTTCCTCCGGTGCAAAGGTACAGGTAGAGTAAACCATACGTCCTCCCGGCCGGAGCATGGTGGCCGCACATGCAAGAATTTCCTGCTGCCGCGCCGCACAGACCTGAACATTTTCAGGACTCCACTCCTCACATGCCTGCTCATTTTTACGAAACATTCCCTCCCCGGAACACGGGGCATCTACCATGATCCGGTCAAAATATTCCGTAAACATTCCCGCAAGTGTCTGCGGACTCTCGTTTGTCACCATCACATTTTTTACACCCATCCGTTCCATATTCTCGGAAAGAATCTTTGCCCGCGCCGGATGAATCTCATTGCTGACAAGGAGCCCTTTTCCCTGCATCGCTGCCGCAATCTGTGTACTTTTGCCCCCCGGTGCCGCACATAAATCCAGAACTTTTTCGCCCGGCTGTGCATCCAGATATGCAGCCGGTGCCATGGCACTCGGCTCCTGAATATAGTACACGCCCGCCTCGTGATACGGATGTTTTCCCGGCTGATCTTCCTTTTCGTAATAAAACCCGTTCGCTTCCCACGGCACCGGCTGCAGATGAAAGGAAGTTTCCTCTGTAAGCCGGTCCATGTCTGTTTTTGACGGATTGATCCGCAGTGCCTGATAACGCGTATCTTCGTAACTGTTTAGAAATGCCGGGTATTCTTCCTCCAGCATTTGTTTCATTCGATCTAAAAAAAGTTGTGGAAGCATATCATTTCTCCTAAATTTCTCCTAAAGTTTTCCAAAAAAACTTGGAAAAATATCCAACAAATAGTAAAATATAAATATGATAAAACGAAAGTACATGAGAACAAGACAATTAAAACCGGGCATGAAGCTCGATCATCCGGTCGTTGACCGTCTGGGACGTAATCTCGTTGCCAGAGGTGCCGAACTGGATGATTATATGATTGATTCCCTGTTGAAACTGGGTATTATGTCTGTTTACATCCAGGAGGGGGAAGAAGAGGAAAACCCAGAACAGGTTCCTGCTTCTCCAAAAGCAGAAAAAAATATCGAACGGCTCCGTACCGAAGACCGCGCAAAAGTTACTCTTTCTGCCAGTATCCGTGAACGTGTCTCTACCGGTATCCAGTTTATCTACAACAATACAACCTCCGAGGAAATGGTTGCCACCACAGAGAGCATTGCCGATGACCTGATGCGTTCCATTAAAAGCAATGATGCCATCGCAATTGATATCTCCACACTCAAAACCAGTGACGAATACACATTCAAACACAGCGTGGATGTAGCAACCATTTCCATGATCGTTGCCAAGCAGCAGGGACTCTCTCCCGAAGAAGTACGGGAAATCGGTGTCTGTGGTTTGCTGCACGACATTGGAAAAACCAAAATTCCAAATGCTATCTTAAACAAACCTGGCAAACTCAATGATGACGAATTTGCCATTATGCGGCAGCACTCGACATACAGTTACAACATGATCAAGGATCGTGCGGAATTTTCTCCGGCTGTCTGCCTTGGTGTTTTGCAACACCATGAAAAGATCAATGGAAGCGGATACCCGATGGGTGTGTCTGCGGAGAAAATCTGCCCCTATGCCAAGATTCTGTCCGTAGCGGATATCTATGATGCCCTGGTTACCGAACGCCCCTATAAAAAAGCCTATTCCCAGAGAGATGCCGTGGAAATGATTATGTCCATGACCATGGAACTCGACATAACTGCCATGAAGAGCTTCCTTGAAAGCATGATTCTATATCCGGTAGACAGCATCGTGGAACTGAGTAACGGCGAACAGGCGCGTGTGGTCAAAAATATTCCGCACTATATTCTCCGTCCTGTGGTTGTCGGGCTTACCAGCGGTAATGTTTACAACCTTGGAGAAGATATCAATTGTGCCAATATCATCATTCTTTAAACAACAGGGAACAGCTTTCGCTGTTCCTTTTTTATTGTGTTACCTCTTCACTTTCAAAAGGCTGTGCCGTCTCCGGCAGAAACGCATCGTAAATATCCACATGATCATAGATACAGCGCCAGCTGCTGGTGGACCCTGCAGTCACACAGATATACTCTTTTCCATCCGGTGTCTGCGCCATACTTGCCGCACAGCTTCCGGACTGATTCACAAAACCTGTCTTTGCCCCGATAATTTCACTGTGTGTATCCTTATCTTCAATTCTCCGCAAAAACCAGTTGGATATTGTAATCCCATCCGGATGTGGTTTGGATTTTGATGTCGTATAGGTTCGCGTTCCAAGAACTTCCCTGCACAGATCATTGTCCATTGCGGCTTTTAAAATCATTGCCATATCATACGGCGTACTGTAATGGTCATCATTGTATATGCCGACACAGTTGGTAAAATGTGTGGTCTCCGACAATCCCATTTTTTCCAGTTCCTGATTCATCATATCCACAAATGCGTCCTGTGAACCGGCCACATAAGTTGCCAGAGAAACCGCAGAATCTGCCCCTGATGGCAAAATGGTTCCATAAAACAGATCCCTTACCGTTACCTGCTCATCCACTTCATATCCGGTATTGCTGCAGTCATTACTATAACTGAAATCTGTGGCATCAATACTGATGGTAACCAGCTCGTCCAGCTGCTCTGGCTTAATATTTTCCGCTGCTACCAGCACGGTAAAGATTTTGGTCATAGATGCTGGAATCATACGTTTTAATGCATCTTTTCCAGCCAGAATCGTTCCGGCATCCACATCAATGAGAATTCCCTGTTTGCTGACAACGGACTTCGGAAGCGATTTTGTCTCTGCGGTCTCCGTAGCGGAATAATCAAATACTTCCTCTGTTTCCGTCGGTATTTCCGATGCCTGCTCCTGCTGCGTCGGCTCAATCATCTTTGGATCTTTTTTGTTCTTTCCCTTTTTCCCCAGCACAACTGCCAATACCAGAACAACTGCTAAAATTACAACTGCTGCAACGGCTATGTACCATCTGTTTTTTCGTTTCTGCATTTTCTTATCTCCTGTCCTGCCTGAATTGCTCTTTTGTATCATAGCACTTTTCGGCTATAAATTGCAATCCATCAGATACAAACGAGACGCAAAATCCGGAAAATACCGTACGTTCTCATCATATCCGGTGCCTCCGAATGCCGGGTGCAAATGTGCACCTCCATACATCAGGGCATCCCCGTATGCACAGAAATCCTCCGTTTCCCCATCCATCTTTACAAATTTTGCCAGCAGATGATGTGTCACGGAATCCGGGCGGATATGTACCGGAGCAACCGTGTTGACCAGATCCCCAAACTCCAGAATACTGTACGTTAACGCGCGGTTAGTAAAATGGTACCGTTTCTCTTTTGCAAGTCCTTTGGGATAATACGCATGAAACTGTGTATTCGGTTCCGCAAGTTTCTGCATCAGCATGCCGACTGCCTGTGTCTGATCTTCTGAAACACAGGTCCATTCTGTGAGATTTCCGTCAGCAAATGTCCGCCCACGATAAAATGTGCCCTGCTGCAATACACTACGCCACTTCCTGTACAGTGCAATCTGAGCCCTGATCTCCTCAAGTTCCTCTCTGGTACAGTCACAGAAATTACATTCATACCCCAGCACTGCGAATGCGGCAACTGCAAAGCGGGTCGTAAGCGGTGTCCGGCGCAGCGTCTGATGGTTCGGACACGCAGATACATGTGCACTCACCGTCGAGAGCGGATACCCGTAACTGTAATTTGTCTGTATGTCCGCCCTGCAACAGGCATCTGTGTCATCGCTTCCCCAGATCTGCGGAAAATAGCACAAAATGCCGGGATCAAAACGGTTTCCGCCTGCTGCACACCCTTCAAATAAAATTTCCGGAAAACGACAGGTCAGTTCCTCCATGCACCGATACAGTCCCAGCACATAACGATGTGCCACCTCTCCCTGCTGTGCGGCCGGCAGGCTCTGTGAATAATAATCGGAAAACGTCCGGTTCATATCCCACTTCACATAAGAAACCGGTGCCGAAGAAAAGACCTTTGTCATACTGGCAATGATATACTCCTGCACTTCTCTCCTGCCAAGATCCAGAATTCTCTGGTTTCGTCCTTCTGCATGTGGTTTTCCGGGAATTTCAATGGTCCAGTCCGGATGCTTCCGGTAAAGGTCACTGTCCACACTGACCATCTCCGGCTCTACCCAGATCCCAAAAGAAAGCCCCAGATCTGTAATTTTTTTGGCAAGGCGCGATAAGCCGCCGGGCAGTTTTTTTGTATTCGGCACCCAGTCTCCCAATGAAGAAGTGTCATCGTTTCGTCTGCCAAACCAGCCGTCATCCACCACAAACAATTCGATTCCGGCATCTTTTCCCGCCTTTGCCAGCTTTAAGAGCCTGCTCTCACTGATATCAAAATAGCAGGCCTCCCAGCTGTTTAAAAGTACCGGGCGCGGCCTATTTTTCCAATATCCGCGCACGATATGCTCCCGGATAAACGCATGCATCCGCCGGCTCATGCCTCCCCATCCATCCGGTGCATAGGTCATAAAGGCCTCCGGTGCCTGAAACTGTGCTCCCGGCTCCAGTTTCCACGAAAATTCCCGTGGATTGATCCCCGTAAGAAGCCGGAGTTTTCCAAAACTGCTGACCTCCGCAGTCTCACAGTGATTTCCACTGTAGATCAGATGAAATCCGTAACAGTCTCCCTGATCTTCTCCCGTTTTCGGACGGCTCAGCATCACAAACGAATTTGCCCGGCTCGACGTGGTTCCGGTAAAAGAATCATTGACAATTCTGCCACCGGTCAGCGTCTGGTCACAGCGGTGCATCTCCCGCGCCCATGCGCCGCGAAATGTCGTAAAAATATAATCACTGTCATCAAAATCCAGCTGCAGACTCATCAGACGGGTAAGCTGTACATCCTGACTGCTGGCATTGACGATCTTCGCACTCCGTCCGATCACATCTGCCGCCTCATAGACATAGTAGTAGAGCAGCAGCTTCAGATCATACTGCCGGTCCACCATTGTCACACACAGCTGCTGCACGTCTCCCACACTTCCATAGGAACCCGGAAGTCCATCCAGCGCATCTTTTTTCCCGGTAATAACGGCATCTTCATAGCGGAAATCCAGAGTCTTTGCCCCATCATAAAGAATAGCCTCAACAAACGGCTCACGGATATCGCCCTTTCCGTACGAAGACATTTCCAGCCGCACATCCTCCAGCGAAAAATCGGCATGCTCTTTTTCACAGATATTCACATTTCCCGGTGCAAACACATGCTTTTCCACAAGAATTTCAAGATCATCCGGATGCTCGATGTGAATAGTTCTCCCGTAATACAGATGCTCCGGATGTCCCCCCGGCAGAATGGAAAATGCATATGTTGTATGTGCCGTATCCAGTACGAATGCCTGTCCAATTTTACGAATCATAGCTGTCATCCTTTCTTTTAGCAGTTCTCCTGATTTTTAATTGCTGCATTAATCTCCTGCAGCTTTTTCTCTGTCAAAATATATTTTTTCCGAAATACCAATACCGCGATGAAAAGACCGATCATCGGAATTCCCGCCATCGTCAGCCGCAGTCCCAGCACCGAAGAATCCGCTGCACGCGCAACAACCGCCGCACTTGTATCCTGCTTGAGGTTACAGAGAGACAGACAGATCGCTGCGATCAGCACGGCAACTCCCGAAGCCAGTTTCACAACAAACGTCTGCATGGAAAAAATCACACTTTCATCACGGCGGTGATTTTTCATTTCCCCATAATCTACCGTATTTGCCAGAAATACTGTGGTAAGCACGGTCAGCATGCCAAATGCCGCAAAGATCAAAAATCCCGGCACCACCAGGGCTCCAAGCGCAGTATGACCGCCAATCATCAGCACAAGCAGAATCGCATACCCTGCGATTGCCATTCCAAAACTCAGGTAGAACACACGGATACTGCTCATAAACTTCCGCAGCAGCGGAAACAATACCATCATGGACAAAATCTGTACCGCTCCGCCAAATGTACTAAAAAGTGTATAGCTGTTATACCAGCTCTCCCCACTCACATCATACTTGAAAAAATACAACAGCAGATTGGACGTAATATACAAAGAGCAGTTAATCAGTACAATGGTGATGACAACCGTCATTGCCTGATCGTTGTGAATCAGCGCCGAAAACATCTGCCGTACGGTCGGTGTTTCCATATGAACCGTGGATTTTTCCCGGATCGTCAGACAGGTGATCGTAATAAACAGCACAAACAATACCGCAACAATAAGTGCAAACCAGCGGAAACCCGTGCGCTCATTTCCCTGTCCCAGCATATACACACATTTCATCGTAATAATCGTGACGAGAGCGGAACCGACACCCGAACAGGAACGCGCCATAGTTGTTAAATTTTCGCGCTCTTTTCCGCCTTCTGTAAATGCCGGAATCATCGACCAGAAAGGAATGTCCATCATGGTATAGGTAACTCCCCACACAATATAGGTAATGGCTGCATATGCCACAATCCCGCTTCCATTCCATGCCGGCGGTGCGGCAAACATCAGATACAGCACGATCGCATTGCACAGGGTTCCAACCAGAAGCCATGGACGGAATTTTCCCCAGCGTGTTCTGGTTTTTGCAACAATCACTCCCATAATCGGATCGTTAAATGCATCAAACACCCGCGCTGCCATGAGAATAATTCCCATGGCCATCGCACTTACTCCGAGAACATCCTGGTAATAATACAGAATATAGCTCGCCGAAAGCATATATACCATATCTTTTCCGACCGCCCCCAGGCCGAATGCCGTTTTTTCTTTTGCTGATAATTTCATTGTATTTCCCCCTTACTCTTCCCGTGCCACCTGAAAATGTTCACAGATTTTCCCCGTCTGCGCATTTTCAATTGTCAAAATTCCTTCTCCGGCCTGTCCGGTCGTCTTTACATAAGTACCGCCCATACCTCCCTGTAAACATATGGTCTTTGGGCCGATCAGTTCCAGAACACCTTTCACTTCAAACTGCACCGGTTCATTGAAAAATCCCAGCACATTTCCATTTTCATCCAATGCCCGGATACGAACCGCCGCCATATCATAGGTTCTGCCTTCGGTCAGGTTATGTGCACTTACCTTCACCTCCAGATGTGCCTGCTGCATCGGCTCCTTGATCACGGTCTTTACCACTTTTCCGTCCCTGACAGCCTCAAACTTATAGACCGTGGAAGTCGTCCCCCAGTCCCCGACATAACGTGTGTAAAGCGCAACCGCATCCTTTGGTTTCATGTGATAGCAGACCATCAGCCGCAATGCCAGAAGGTAGAACTTTGCCGGAAGATTGTTCAGCCCGTAATACGCCGTCATGTTAAGCAGCTGCCCCATCAGTCTGGCCTGTTTCGGTTTCATTGGCTCATTTTCGACAATCGCATTTCCGATAAAGTCATTCACAGGAATCGGTCCATGCGCCAGTGCACGATATGGGGAGTCCTCCCGATGATACTCTTTGATTAATTTAGAGTTTTTGTACATCCGCACGGCATCCGCATTTGTAATCATCCAGTTTCCGCTGCGGTTTCCGCCCGGATGCTCTCCGATATCCATCGAAGAACTCAGTTCTAAAACCGGTGTATCTTCCTGCTGACTGCTATACACCGCCGCCGCAAGTTTCGGGTTGCGGAACATATCCATCACGCCATGGTAACAGATCCGGTCACCACTGCCAAAATCCTTGTGCGTATTATAGTCAAACATACACCAGCCAAAACTTCCTGCAATATCCGGCTCCTGTGCCACCGCATTTAATACATTTGCATGACGGATTGCATGCTCCGTCCGGTGTTCCTCATCGTCAAACGGCTTGGTCGGAAACATATGCCCGTTATACTCACTGATCAGATACGGTTTTTTCATATCTGGTGTAACTTTTCGTTTCGGATTACACCCCGGATGTCTGCCATCGTGAAGAAAATCGTTGTACGTATAAACATCCTCCAGAAGATGGCTTTTCTTTAGCATCCGCACTCCGCCGGTTGCCCGCGTATCGTCCAGTTCATGTGCCACCCGGTTTGTTTCCCTGTAAAAAACATCGTCATCCTGCGACTCATTAATCCGCACACCCCAGAGAATAATGGAAGGATGATTGCGGTACTGCACGATCATTTCCTTTAAATTCTGCACCGCCTGCCGCTTCCATTCTTCATCCCCGATGTGCTGCCACCCCGGAAACTCGGTAAACACAAGCAGGCCAATTTCATCACAACGACGGATAAAATCCTGCGACTGCGGATAATGGGAAGTGCGCACAGCATTCACGCCAAGTTCTTTTTTGAGAATATCGGCATCGAAAATCTGCATGGATGCCGGCGCTGCATATCCCACATACGGATAACTCTGATGACGGTTTAACCCACGAAGCCGCAGTTTCTTTCCGTTCAGATAAAAACCATCTTTTCGGAATCCGGCCTCCCGAAACCCTGTGATATCCACACGCGCATCTATCATTTCCCCATTTTTCCACAAACTTGTCCGGATTTCATACAAATGTGGATTTTCCGGTTCCCACAAACAGATCTCCTGCACTGGAAAAACGGTTTGCACATTTGTCTGTTTTACCGGCTTTTTTCCCAGGGGACTATATGCACCCTCGCCTTTTTTGCGGATTTCCTGCTGCAACGTTATCCCATCCGAAACATTCTGTACCGTAATCTCTGTAGTCACCTGCAGAGGATGTATCTGTGGCTTGATAAATACATCTGCGAGATGTGTCTTATTTCTCACCTGCACATAAACCTCACGATACATCCCGCCAAAAGTCATGTAATCTATGGCATATCCGAACGGCGGAATATTCAAATTTTCCCGGCTGTCGACACGCACCGCAAGTACATTGTCCTCCCCATATTTCAGGTATTTTGCAATTTCCACAAAAAATGCCGTATAACCGCAATGGTGCGCTTTCACTTCTGTCCCATTGACATAAACAACCGCATCATGCGCCACTCCCTCAAAGGTCAGTTCCACACTTTTCCCCTGCCACGCTTCCGGCGCCATAAAATGTCTGCGATATCCACACAGCATCTGATACGCATGCTCATCAAAGTAATGATACGGAAGCTCTTTGCAGGTATGCGGCAGCCGCACATCCTCCATCTCATTTTCCGGATATACTGCCTCTTTCATGGCTTCTTCCCATGTTTCGGCAAATTTCCAGTCATTGTTCCAATACAACCTCTCCATGCTTCTTTATGCTCCCCTTTCGTTTTACCTCTCCGAAGCAATTCCATACATCAGAATCCCGACAACCTCCTGCAATGCCTGCGCATAAGTAATTTCATTCTGCAGCAGGATATCGCGCTGGAAAAACTGCTCTAACGATGCTTCCAGCATCATCTTTAAAATCGGAATCCGGACCGGACGGATCACACCTTCCTGCATGCCCTGTTCCAACAGGGCAATGGTCGTTTCCCAGCCTGTTTCGAGCCGTACTTCCACCTGATGATAAATCTCCGGATATTTTTCTTTTAACTGATATAACTGTCGAAAATCCACATCCTGATAACATTCCGGCATCACACCAAGGATTGTGTGAATCTTTTGCAGGGTGTCCATCTCCGGATTCTCTACGATCTTCTGCTCACTGTCCTTGATCCGGTCAAACAAATAGTCCACCGTTTCCAGAAACAAAGCCTCCTTATCACGAAACACCTGATAAATCGTTTTTTTACTGATCCCTAAAATCTTTGCAATATCATCCATCGTAAATTTCAAACCCTTTTGATTGAATGCCTGCAAAGTTCCCTGCATAATGTTCTCTTTCAGTTCTTTATTCATTCTTTTCATCCTTTCTGCCGGAAGGAAACTATTTTCTTCATTTCAGTTTCCATTATAGTAGCATGTTCTCTCTCTTCCTTCAAGAAACTAAATGCCCAAAAATCGTTTCCGATTTTTGGGCACATTTTTTACGCTGCGTTTTATCCCCGCATCAATTCCCTGCGCACCGTTTTTCTCACAAAATAAAAACAGATGACCTGCATCACAATCGTGATGATCCAGGATGCCGGATAAGAAATAAACAGGAAGTACAACGATCTGTGATGTGGGAAAAATCCAAAAATCCAGAGAATTCTCGTTCCGACCGTACCGATCACCGACAGGATCATCGGCACTGCCGAATGTCCCATCCCCCGCAGTGCTCCGGGAAACAAATCCATAATGCCACACAGAAAATACGGCACTGTTGTAATGGCAAGAATCTCCATGCCGCTCTCGATCACATCCTTTTCTCTCGTATATATACTAAGTACCTGCGGTCCGAAAAACCATGCGCCACATCCCAGCAGCAGGGAAACACTGACCGTAAGAATCAGACAGTCGATCAGCACACGATCCATACGTTTATATTTTCCCACACCATAATTCTGACTCGTAAAACTCATACATGCCTGTGTAATGGAATTTACCGACATATACAAAAATCCCAAAATATTATTTGCCGCTGTATACCCCGCCATCGCCGTATCTCCGAAGGAATTCACGGAAGACTGCAGCAGCGCGTTTGAAAAGTTAATAACCGTACTTTGAATCCCGGCAGGAATTCCCACCTGAAAAATCTGCAGCAGATAAACCTTTTTTATTTTCAGCTTCGAAAAGCGCAGCTGATAGCAGCTGTCGGTGCGGTACAGGCATAACAAAACCAGAATGCAGGAGATCATCTGTGCCGTAATCGTCGCAGTGGCTACGCCTGCCACCCCCAGATGAAAACCGATCACAAGAATCAGATCCAGCAGTGCATTGGCACATCCGGAAATCACCAGAAACAACAACGGCCGCTTGGTATCTCCCACCGCACGCAGAATCGCTGCCCCATAATTATAGAGCATAAAAAACGGCATCCCCAGAAAATAAATCCGCATGTAAAGGGTTGACTGTGCAATGACATTGTCCGGCGTTCCCATAAGAAGCAGCGCACCTTTTGCACTGATTACCCCGATTCCTGCCATGAGAATTCCGCTGATCAGTGCCAGCAGAATGGCGGTATGTACCGTGTCTGACATTTCTTTTTCCCTGCCGGACGCAAAAAAACGTGCCGCAAGCACGTTAGCCCCCAGCGAAATTCCGATAAACAGATTGGTGAACACGTTGATGAGTGCCGTGGTCGATCCCACTGCCGCCAGTGCCTGTTTTCCCGTAAAATGCCCCACAACAATGATATCCACCGCATTGAACATCAGCTGTAAAATTCCAGACAGCATGAGTGGGAGTGCAAACGAGATCAGTTTATCCATGATCGAACCATTGCACATATCTATTTCATATTTGTTTGTTTTCAAATTTTCTCTACCCCTTTCCGGTTCTGTTATCCCTCTGAGCCATAAAATACGCCGCTACTGGCGGCGTATTTGTTTGTCCTTATACATTCTCTGATCTGCGATCTCGATCAGTTCCATTATATTTTCATATTTTCCCACGGCATATCCCACGGAGGCAGATACCGGAATCTCACTGTTTTTCTGAATCGGCTTCATCACCTGCCTCCACTTTTCAATGACATCTTCTGCAATCTCCTGTGTCCCATCCGGAATAATCATAAGAAATTCATCCCCACCGTAACGGTAAGCATTGGTTTCCTCACTCGTCACTGCTGCCCGAATGGATCCCGCAATTTTGGCAATCAGCTGGTCTCCGTACAAATGACCAAACGTATCGTTTACATATTTCAACTGGTTGACATCCCAATAAATAACCGCAACCGGGCGTTCTTTTGGCTCCATATGTTCCACTGTTTCAAGCAGTTTATTTTTGCTGTAAAGTCCCGTCATATCATCCATGGAAGCCGCCTGTACCATACGCATTGCATTTTCCATGGACTTGCGCACAATACTGTTTACACTGTTACTTACATAATAAAATGCAACCGCCATCAGCGATCGCGGCATCACATAATAAAGTGCCAGCGTAACCATAGGATTTTCGTTTACTTTGTTGAGCAAAAACACACCATCCTTCTGCAGATGATCCAGTGATGTCACCGTCAGCAGTGCCATGTTTGCATCACATACCCCAAAATAATAGCCCACATAAGTACTGATCGTAATCACAACCACTGTAAATATAAAGGCATAAACCGACAGTCTCTTTGAAGTATACATACTTGAAATGATAATCGGGATCATCATAATAATGATCATATGGTAGGTAAGGGATGCACTCGCGACCATGACAATCAGCCCGATGGCCGTAACGCTGAGATACTTGGTAAATGGGTGCTCAAGCCCCACCTTCACAAGCAGCAATCCATAAATCAACGCCAGCACACATGCCACCACATAGCCTCTGATAAAAATCGCCTGATCCACGATAAAAATATGCAGGCAGTTCAGAATCATCACAAACGAATAGAATAAAATGCAGATTCCCACCACACGGAACGCAAAAATATTCTGTGTCACATCCTCCTGCTCGTAAAAAGCATTTTTATTTGTAATTTTAGATAACAGTGCCTTGCAGGTGCTCATCCATATATCCTCCAGCTTTGTCTGCCTTTAGTATAACATATTCCTGCATGAGTTTCACTACTTTGATGAACTTATAAATTCATCAGGAAAATTTTCCATAACTTTTTGTCAGTGTTCTGCCATTTTTTCTATCGTGCCATGCATAACGGAATCAGTCCCTGCAAATGAAACTTCGTCTATGATTTTACATACCACATCAATAACCTTTGTAAGACTTACTTCTTCATCACGACGTAATTTTGTCATCGTGTTAGGAGCAATTTCTGCCTTTTTACGCAAATCAGATTTGCTCATTTTTTTATCCACTAATAATTTCCATAATTTGTTATATGACACAGCCATAGTATTTACCTATTCACATAAATCTTTTTCTGCTTCATATCTACCTTTGCAACAGCACCATACTGTAACGCACATCGTGGCATAGCATGTCCGAAATTCACATTATAAACAATCGGAAGTTTCTCATTGTCTATCACTCTAATAAGAATATCTTTATATTCCTGATAATAAGCTTCATCCTGTGGTTTTCCAACTAATACACCATTTACCACGTCAAATACTCCCTTTTCTTTCAGTAATAACACTTCTCTTTCAAACAATTCAGGAGTCGGTTTTTCTTCGCAGGTTTCTATAAATAGAATTTTCCCAATCCACTCTTCCTTATTTGGAAACAGATCATATCTTTCACAAACTTCCTTTTCATCTTCATATCTGCTATTGGTCAATACATCATAAAGGCTTTCCAAACATCCGCCTAATAATCCTCCTTGGAAAATTTCACTTCCCTGGAGAAGTTCAAACCCACGTTCTTCCTTATGAGTTTTTCTTTCTGTTCCTATTGCGGCTCTTGAAAAATCTTCTCTTTCTTCATACCAAGTATCACTGGATGTAATTTCATCAGATTCATTACCTTCCAAATAACTCTCAAATGCCCTTTTGGTATATGGTAACATCTCATCTGCAATTTCTCCCAAATCACAAATAAAGTTTGGTCCATAATAAGTAGACAATCCCAGTTTATAAAACATCAAATGATTGATCGTAGTATCTGAGAATCCTGTAAATAATTTTGGATGCTCCTCTACCGCTTTTATAAACTCTTCATCTTCCATCAGATAAGGCAAAAGTCTGTATGTATCATCACCACCAATTGCACAAATAATCCCTGCAATAGAATTATCCTGAAATGCATCTTTTAGATCTTTCGCCCTTGCTTGCGGATGAGCTTGCAAATATTCAATACCCTTCAAAGCATTAGACATAAATACCGGCTCCAAACCATATTCTTTTAATCTCTTTACGCCAATCTCAATATTATGACTGCAGAATTCTTCACCGAGCATTCCACTTGACAAGCTTACAATTGCTACTTTGTCGCCTTTTCTCAATTTTCTTGCATATTGCATACAGACATCCTCTCTCTTTGCTAAAACACTGTCCGCTTTTATACTTCTTCAATTTCATAAATACGTACAATTTTGTCAATTATTGACTTCATATCTTCTACAAGAGACTGGCTACTATATATAATCTCCTCCCTTAATTCATACTTCCTTTTTATCCTTTTATCATTATTATATCTATCAAAGAAATCATAATAATACGCCATAAATTCCTCTGGTAACATATTTAATTCTATTACTGGCTGAGCATGCTTGCATGGCTTTCCATTTATAATGACATGGAGTGCTGATGCATAAATGCGCTTCAATTCTAGATAGATAGGCTCATATAATCCATTTTCATAATCAACACAAACTTCACTTGAATACATACCTTCATTTCTTAATAAGTTCTCAATATCCTTAGTAAGATTTAATTCTCTTATAATTTGTACCGATTCTACTAGTACTTCCTCTTCCCATTCGTTACCTTCGCGGTCAGTATGATAAGCAATACCATCAATAATATTCCCATATATTTTTTCATAAGCTTCTGTAAAAATATCTACAATAATTTGATTAGCTACTGCAACAGGTTTTATATTATTATACTCTTGTATAACTTCATACAAATAATTACACTTATTTTGTATTTCTTCATTTAATCCAAATTTATACGATTCACAAACTACTTGTTTTAAAATGTCCGCTTTTATATTTATCAATATTGACCAGTCAAAAGTTGTATATGTTTTAATTTCATCAAGTAATGGCTGATATATTTGATTTTTGCGTTCAACAGCCATTGATGATTGTTTTTTCCCTTTAATCACACCACCAAACCATCCGCCTATACCACCTATAGCAAGCAGTATTGTTCCTGACACAATATCTTTTAAAAGCTTAATTTTACGAATAAATAATTTCCGGAAAAA
>OGOD01001323.1_pt1 | contig 15948 bp, 10 predicted proteins | sample 1573631 | NCBI WGS metagenome assembly OGOD01 (sample SAMEA2581895, study PRJEB24529) | metagenome | biome: Human gut stool | place: China | collected 2011
GCGCCGCAAGAAGAACACCCCGATCCTCATCGGCGAGGCGGGCGTGGGCAAGAGCGCCATCATCGAAGGGCTGGCTCTGCGCATTGCACGCGGCGAGGTGCCCTACACCATCGCCGACAAGACGCTCTTCTCGCTCGACGTATCGTCGCTCGTGGCGGGCACGAAATTCCGCGGCGAATTCGAGGAGCGCATGCAGCAACTGCTCGACGACCTGCGCAAGGCCAAGGACACGATCATATTCATCGACGAGATACACACCATCGTGGGTGCCGGTTCGACGCAGGGCAGCCTCGACACGGCCAACATCCTCAAACCGGCACTCGCCCGGGGCGAATTGCAGACCATCGGCGCCACGACGCTCGACGAATACCGCGAGAACATCGAAAGCGACTCGGCGCTCGAGCGCCGGTTCCAGAAGGTCGTCGTCGAGCCCACGACGCCCGAGCAGACGCTCCAGATACTGCGCAACATCGCACCCCACTACGAGCAGCACCACAAGGTACGCTATACGGAAGAGGCGCTGCAAGCCTGCGTGGAACTCACCGGGCGCTACATCACCGACCGCTTCTTCCCGGACAAGGCGATCGACGTGCTGGACGAGGCAGGCTCGCGCATACACCTGCAATCGGCGCGCGAACCGGCCGAACTGCGCCAGATGGAGACCGCACTCGACCAAGTGCGGCGCGAACGCCGCGAGGCGGTCAAAGAACTGGTCTACGAAAAGGCCGCCTCGGCACGCCTGCGCGAAATCGCACTCCGTTCGAAACTGGGCGAAAGCCGCAACGAATGGCAGCGGTCGCTCGAAACCAACCCCGTGGAGATCACGGCCGAGCATATCCAGCAGGTCATCACCTCGATGACGGGCATCCCCGCCGAGCGCATCTCGGGCGGAGAGCTGACCCGCCTGCAAACCCTCTGCCAGCACCTTTCGCAGCGTGTCGTAGGGCAGCAGGAGGCCGTCGAAAAGATCTCGCGCACGATCCGCCGCTCGCGGGCCGGGCTCAAGGACGAGAACCGCCCGATCGGGGTATTCCTCTTCGTCGGCCCCACGGGCGTGGGCAAGACACTGCTCGCCAAGGAGGTTTCGAAATGGCTCTTCGACGAACAGCGCGGGCTGATCCGCATCGACATGAGCGAATACAGCGAGAAACACAACGTCGCCCGGCTGATCGGCTCGCCCCCGGGTTATGTCGGCTACGGCGAGGGCGGACAGCTCACCGAGGCGGTACGCCGCCAGCCCTATGCCGTGATCCTGTTCGACGAGATCGAGAAAGCGCACCCCGAGGTCTTCAACTCAATGCTGCAGATCTTCGACGAGGGGCACCTCACCGACGGTTCTGGCCGCAAGGTGGACTTCCGCAACACGATCATCATCATGACCTCGAACGTCGGGTCGCGCAACGTGGTCAAGAAATCGGTGCAGGTAGGTTACAGCACCGTATCGAAGAGTGCCACAGCCTCCGCGACGCCCCGGTGCGAATACCGCAAGGCTCTCGAGCAGACCTTCGCCCCGGAGTTCCTGAACCGGATCGACGACATCGTATTGTTCCGCACGCTGGAACTGAGCGATGTGGAGCGTATCATCGAGCTGGAGTTGCAGGGGCTCTTCGAACGCACGCGCCGCCTGGGCTACAAGGTGAAGATCACCGACGGCGCCAAACGCCGCCTGGCGGCCATGGGCTACGAATCGCGCTACGGAGTCCGCTCGCTCAAGCGTACGCTGATGGACAATGTCGAGGAACCGCTTTCGACGCTGATCATCGACGGCAAACTCCACGAAGGCGACACGGTCGTCGTCGAATCGGACAAATCGCACGGCGTAAAACTGCGCGTGGCATGACACGCAATCTGTCTTTTGAAAAAGGCCGGAAATGAATCCGGTCTTTTTTTATGTCCGCGCCTGATTTTTTACGCCGGGATTATCATTCCGACCATTTTTTTAACTATTTTTGCACGGAATCAGCACCGTTCCACAACAAAAAAATGCGTCCGCTTTCCATAAAGGCCCTTGCGTCAGGGCTTGTCATGTTCCTGTTTCCGTATGCCGCAATATCGGCATGCACCGGATCGGCGCATGCCGACAGCCTCCTTACGCTCCTGCCGCAAACACACGATGCTGCCGGGCGGGAACGGATATACGTGCTGCTGGCCGACCTGAGCGGCGACAGCCTCGAACTGGCCGCGCCCTATTGGGAAGCGGCACTCGCCGAAGCACACAAGGCCGGGGACACCTACGGATGCAAAGATGCGCTGGACTTTCTGGTTCGTAAATTCGCCGACCGCGACACCCGGCGGGCCGAGAAATACATCGCCCTCTCGGACAGCATCCTCCCGGGTTCCCGCCACGCCCTGTTCCGTTCGTCGCTTTACGCGTACTACCTCTGGAAACAGATGAACGACAACAATTCGATCGAAACGGTAACGCGAGCGCTGGAAGAACTCAAAGGCAAAAACCGCGATCAGCTCACACCCGAGGAGCGCATCGAATGGGAATTCCTGACAGGCCTCGCCATCGACTTTTCGTCGATCTCGACCGAAGCCTACGGCAACATCCCCAAGGCGATCCCCTATGTGGAGCAGGCACTGGAGAAACTCGGGAAATACCCGCTCGAAGAGCGGCTCCACCTGGAAAAGATTTGCCACGACGAGCTCTCCGACCTCTATATGCTCTGCAAAGACAAGCGCGCCGAAGAGCAGATCGGGCAATGCATCGACCTGCATCGCAAATGGCTGGCGATGGACGACCGTTTCGAACGGCCCCACCGCGACACGACGGGCTACATGATGCGCGCCTACGCCAAAATGGTTTACCTGCGCGACCTGATCCCGGAAGAAAAGGTAAGCGATTATTACCAAAAATGCATGGAGCTGGCCCGCGCCAAATGCGACACGGCCGAAATATACAGCACAAGTGCCCGCTATTACCAGTATATGGGCGACAATGAACGGGCCGTGGCTTACATCGACTCGACCATAACCGCCTATAAACGCGCAGGTATAAAAGCGGATTTCGCGCCTATCTATGCCACGCAATCCTACCTGTACGAGGCAATGGGGGAATATAAAAAAGCCCTCGGAGCGGTGCGGGAAGCCAACAACATCCGCTTCAACAAGCGGGTAGAAGAGGCGCAAAGCAGCCTTGCCGAAATGCAGACCTTGTTCGACGTCGACCAATTGGAATTCGAAAAGTCCCGGCTGACCGGCCGCATACGATTCATCGCCCTGCTTGCCGGCAGCATCCTGGTGTTGCTGCTCATCGGCTGGAGTATCTACCAGTACGCCATGGTTCGACGGCTGAAGCAGATCAGGCGGCAGTTGATCGACGCCAACAAAGAGATAACCCGCCAAAGCCGCCGCGCCATGGAGAGCGAAAAGATGAAAACAGCCTTCATCAACTCGATGTGCCACGAAATCCGCACGCCGCTCAACGCCATCAACGGGTTCTCGGATCTACTGCTCGAAGGCGACCACGACCACGATACCCGGCGCGAATTCCGCGAACAGATATGGGCGAGCACGACCGCGCTGACCACCCTGCTGGAAAACATGCTCGAATTGTCGAGCCTGGTCAGCTCCGAAGAGCCCTTGCCGCTCGCCGAAACCGATCTCGGCCTGCTGTGCGCCGAACGGCTGCAAATCCAGCGCGAACTTTCCCAAAACCCGTCGGTAGAGTACGTCCTCAAGGGGGGGGGTCGCGGCACTTGCGTCATCCCGACCAATGAAACCTACATGACGCGCGTGATCGACAACCTGTTGCAGAACGCCGCCAAATTCACTGCTGCGGGTTCCGTCACGGTCTGCTGCGACAAGGACGACCGCACCCGCAAACTCCGCATCCGCGTAACCGACACCGGCATAGGCATCGCCCCGGACAAGCAGGAATGGGTATTCGACCGTTTCACCAAGGTAGATTCGTTCAAACCCGGGTCGGGCATCGGCCTGTACCTCTGCCGCCTGATCGTCACCCGGCTCGGGGGCGCAATCCGCGTATGCCCCGACTACCGCGCGGGCTGCTGCATCGAAATCACGCTCCCGTACTGACCTCCGGCATGGAATCCGCCCAGAAACGGGCGGATTTTTCATCCCGGGACAGCCCGAGGATTGCAATCCGGACATAAATAGCTATCTTTGCACCCTAATCCGGAAAACCGATGTACAGTTTCTCGAAATACAAAGACCAGTACAAATCCAACCTGCGGCTGGCCCTGCCCGTCGTACTGACGCAATTGGGACAAATCCTCACGCAGGTGGCCGACAACCTGATGGTAGGCCGCTACGGCGGCGACGACCCCGTGCCGCTGGCCGCCGTATCGTTCGGCGGGGCGGTGTTCTTCATCCTTTTCATCGCCGCCATCGGCATCGCGCTGGGCATGACGCCCCTCGTGGGCGAACTCTACGCGCAGGGCGACCGCGAGAAGTCGGCCGGGCTGCTGCAAAACGGCATCCTGTTCTACACGCTGCTCGGGTTCGCGATGGCCGCCGTACAATATGCGGTCATCCCGCTCATGTACGACCTCGGCCAGCCGGTCGAGGTCGTCGACATGGCCATTCCCTACTACAAGATGCTGGTATTCAGCATGCCGTTCGTCATGCTCTTCTTCGCATTCAAGCAATTTCTCGAAGGCGTGGGCAACACCAAGGTCGAGATGGTCGTGACGATCATCGCCAACATGGCCAACATCGGCTTCAACGCGGTGTTCATCTACGGCCGCTTCGGGCTCCCCGAAATGGGTGCCGAGGGTGCCGGGCTGGGTACGCTGCTCTCGCGCATCATCGCCCCGATCCTGATGATCGGCTACTTCTACAACCGCCACAAATACCGCGGCTACCTCGACGGGTTCTCGCCCCGCAACTATTCGTGGGCCACGGTGAAGAACCTGCTGCACATGGGGCTTCCGATCTCGATGCAGATGTTCCTCGAAGCCTCGGCGTTCGTCGGCACTGGCATCATGATGGGCTGGTTCGGCAAGGAGACCATGAGCGCCAACCAGATCGCCGTTACGATCGGCAACTGCGCCTTCATGATCGTCATGTCGATCGGTGCGGCCACCACCATCCGCGTGTCGCACTGCTACGGTGCCCGCAACATCGGGGAGCTGTCGCTGGCGGCCAAGGCGTCGTACCATCTGGTGCTGGCCTGGAACGCTTTTGCAGCGCTGGTCTTCATCACCATGCGCAACATCATCCCGACGTTCTTCTCGACCAACCCCGAGGTGATCGCCATCGCTTCGCAACTGCTGGTCTTCGCGGCGCTCTACCAGCTTTCGGACGGCATCCAGAATGTTTCGGTGGGTATTCTGCGCGGCATACAGGACGTGAAGATCATCATGCCGATCGCCTTCGTATCCTACTGGCTGCTGAACCTGCCGGTGGGTTACCTGTTCGGCTTCACGCTCGGCATGGGCCCGACGGGGCTTTTCCTCGGCTTCTCGTTCGGCCTGTCGGCCGCGGCCGTGATGATGATCGTCCGCATCCGGCGCAGCGTCCGCAAGCTCCGCCTGGGCAATTGAGGCAACGATTTAGGCAGAGTGGCCGCCGGATAAAAAAAATTTCGTATCTTTACGCAAATTATGCCCACAAATGGACACCGAAAAACAATATACGAAAAAGTGTAAACCCGAAATAGGCCGCGGATGCAGTTTCTGCGATTGCGGCGCAGAGTGCGAGGCGAAGCTCTGCGACGGGTGTTTCAAGCTTCACGAAACGGCGTGGCTCGAGGAGTACCCCGAGAATATCCCGACCGACATCGTGGAGGTGCGGTTCAAGAACACGCGCCGCTCGTTCTACCTGAACGCCAACAATCTGCAGCTCAAGCGGGGCGACATCGTGGCGGTCGAGGCATCGCCCGGACACGACATCGGCGTCGTTTCGCTCACGGGCGACCTGGTAGCACGCCAGATGCGCCGCACGGGATTCAACCCCTACAACGGCGAGTTCAAGAAAGTTTACCGCAAGGCCAAGCCCTACGACATCGAGAAATGGCAGGAGGCCATCGCCCTCGAACATGAAACGATGATCGCATCGCGCCAGATCGCCGCCGACATGGGACTCAACATGAAAATCGGCGACGTGGAATACCAGGGGGACAAGATAAAGGCTATTTTCTACTATATCGCCGACGAGCGTGTCGATTTTCGCGAACTGATCAAGGTCTTCGCCGAGCGGTTCCACATCCGCATCGAAATGAAGCAGATCGGCGCACGCCAGGAAGCCGGGCGCATCGGCGGGCTGGGCGCCTGCGGGCGCGAATTGTGTTGCGCGTCGTGGATGTCGAGCTTCTCGAGCGTCACGACGGGTGCCGCCCGTGCACAGGAGATTTCGCTCAATCCCCAGAAACTGGCCGGACAGTGCTCGAAGCTCAAATGCTGCATGATGTACGAATACGACACCTATGTCGACGCCCGCAAGGAGTTCCCGCGCCTGCGTGAGCCGTTGCAGGCCATCGACGGCGAATATTTCCTCGTCAAAAGCGACATCCTCGCCGGCACGATGACCTTCTCGTCGAGCAAGGAAGCGATGGTCAATGTCACCACGCTGCCCGTGTCGCGCGTGCGCGAAATCATGGCGCTGAACCGTGCAGGCAAGAAGGTCGACCAGCTGCAGCACGCCGACGACATCCGCCCGATAGCCGAGGAGCCGACCTACCGCTCCGAAGAGGACAGCATCACCCGTTTCGACTCGGCCAAACGGCGCAACAAGCGCGCCCGCAACCGGGGCAAACAGAACGGGCAGGAGGGGCAGAACGGACAGCCTTCCCAGGAAACAGGACAGGAGCGCCGCCAGGCTCAGCCGGGGCAGCAGCCCCAGCAGGAGCGCCCCGAACGCCGCCAGCGACGCAACGACCGTTCCCGCAACAGGGAGAACCGTAACGGCGGTGACCGCCGCAACGGGAACCGCAATGAGGCAGCTCCCCGCAACAATGGCAACGGCAACAACGGAGGCAACAACGGCGCAGAGGGCAATACAAACGGCGGGGAACGCCGCGAAGGTGGCAACAGGCGAAACAACCGCAACCGCCGCCGTCCGGGAGGCGAACGCCGCGAAGGGGGGAGCGACAACGGCAGCGGAAGCAACGGGGGTTCAAACGAATAGACGGTGATACGGGCACGTGACATAGCGGCACGTCGCGCAGCAGCCGGAACGCTTCGGCAGACGGCCGGCATTCCGGGTAGCACTGCCACGCAGGCCGGCGCAATGCAGCCCTGTGCGACAAAACCCGGCACAACGTGGTTCCATACGCCGAGGTCGGGCAGGGCAGCGTCCGGCACAGCCGCATACCGGGATCGGACGGGCAGCGCATTCCGGAAAGTCCGTCGGGCAGTACTCCTTTCCACCGCGGCCTTTGCCGCAGGCTGCGTGTCACCCCACGGAGCCGCGGTGACCGATGTGAATGCCTCGGGCTGGGGCACCCCCGCCGCCATCGTCTTCACCAACACCGATACGACGACGCTGCGTGATATGGATTTGTTCCTGCGCTACGACGACCGCATGGATGAAGACACGCTGACGGTACGCATAGCAGTCGTCACACCCGATTCGCTCCGGCACGAAGAGGCTTTCCGGCTCGCACTCCCGGCCGCGCACACTCCGGCCGCCCTGTCGCGCGAGGCCGACCTCCCCTATCGTCGCCGCATCCGTTTTGCCCGCACGGGCGACTACTGCATAACCGTCACACCCGGCCGCCCGGTGAAGGGCGTCGAGGCCGTCGGCATAAATATCGTAAAAAGCGAATAAGAGACAACAATGGGCAAGGACAAGCTCCGCAAGTTCCGCGAGAACCTGACTTTCGACTGTTTCATACAACCCGAATTCGACGAGGTATTCCGTTGCGACCACCCGCTCAAAGGGCATTGGCGCAGCGACTTTTTCCATAACGACAACCCGATCGTACTCGAATTGGGCTGCGGCAAGGGCGAATATACCGTAGCGCTGGCCGAGCGCGACCCGTCGCGCAATTTCATCGGCATCGACATCAAGGGTGCACGCATGTGGCGGGGCGCCAAAACCGCCACCGACCGCAGGATGCCCAACGTGGGGTTCCTGCGCACGCGCATCGAGTTTATCAACGGCCTGTTCGCCGAGGGCGAGGTCGACGAGATATGGATCACCTTCCCCGACCCGCAACTCAAGAGCCGCCGGGCGAAGAAACGCCTCACCTCGCCGCTTTTCCTCGGATATTACGCCCGCATACTCTCCCCGGGCGGATGGATCAACCTCAAGACCGATTCGAAACATCTTTTCGGCTATACGAACGAGGTGGTGCGCCGCTACGGCCTGCCGTGCGAAGTCTCGAACGCCGACATCTACGGCACGGGCTACGCCGACGAGGTACTGTCGGTCAAGACCGCCTACGAAAAACGGTTCCTCGAAATGGGGCTCCCGATCACCTATACCCGTTTTTCGCTCGCCGGGCGCCACGAATTCCCGTGGTTCGACTGGGAAGAGGACGAGAAGGCGGAGAAGGACAACGAAGAGGCACGGCAGGGTTAGTACGCCGGACGGAGAAGCATAGCTCCGGCCGCAACGCCCGTAAGGAATAGGTAAGGTTCGACACCTCACCCCATACCCGGGGCTCTTTACGCACCCCGCATTTTTTGCCGCGTAGGGTTATTTGCCCGATCCACCCCGTGCCCGGGGCTGGCTACGCGCCCAGCAGTTTTGCCCGGGTAGAGCCATTTGCCCGATCTACCCACTCCCTCTGCGGGGATTTCCATATCCGGGCCCCGGTTACCGCAACCCGCTATTCCTCCGCCCTCCTGCTGCCCCCAGCCGCAACCCTGGCTCCACACCACAGCCTCCGCCCAACCCGGCTTCGTCCACCCTCCCCGCACTTCCGCACGGCCCCCGCCTATGTATCCGGCACCGCCCACCCTCCAGGCCGTCATACGGTCACGCCCCCATCCGCCTCCGGCTTCCATTTCTCCCATACCTTCGCGGCCTCCTCCCTGCGACGCCCCCGGATCAGGCCCGCCACGTTCCAGTCTCCGCCCGCCCCGGCTCTTCCGACGCCTCGTCCCGACCCAGTGCTGCATACTCCGCAATCAAATGCTTATCTTATAAACATAGGTACGATCCCCTCCCGCATCATTCTACTAATTTTTTAGAAGAAAAATTTGCATATCTAAAAATTTAGTAGTAAACTTGCAACAGGAACTAAAAAAGCGCTTTTTGATATGGATAAGAAATTAACGGAACTCACACGCGGCGAAGAGGAGATCATGCAGATACTCTGGAGGCTGGGCGATGCGGTGGTCAACGAAATCATCGCCCAGACAAAAGAACCCCGCCCGAAATACACCACGGTCGCAACCTTCCTCAAAATCCTCGAAAACAAAGGTTTCGTCAACCACACGCCCGAGGGCAAAAGCCACCGCTACTATCCGGCCGTAAGCCGCGAAGAGTACGCACGCGGGGTCATGTCGTCGGTACTGTCGTCCTATTTCGACGGCTCGCTGGCACAGATGGTTTCGTTCTTCTCGCGCCATGAGGACATCTCGGTCACGGAGATGGAGGAGATTCTCCAAATCATGCAGAACGCCCGCAAATAATCGCCCGCTCCGCCCCAAGCCCTTACGACCATGAAAACGCTGGCCATATATGCCCTCGAAGTCCTCGCATGCAGCGGCGTACTGTTAGCGGCCTACACCATCCTGCTCGACCGCAGGGTGAAATTCCGTTGGTGCCGCCTGTACTTGCTTGCCTCGACGGCCGCAGCCGCACTGATCCCCCTGCTACGCATCCCCGTATGGCCGGGGCAGGTCATCGTGGCGACCCCGACCGTAACTGCGCCCGACCTCGCTGACTGGACGGCCGAAGTGCTGCCCGACGCCGAGGCGCACGCCATCACGCCCGGGCATCTGTGCCTGGGGCTTTACCTGGCAGGTGCAACCCTGATTCTCGGCATCATGTTGTGGCAGATATTCCGTATCCGGCGCCTGCGGCGCGGCGCGGAGGTCACCCGCACGGGCAAATACAGGATCGTGCGCACGCAGCAGGAGATCGCTTCGTTCTCGTTCTTCCGCACAATCTACATATGGGCCGCAACCCCCGCCGCGGAAATGGGGGCGATCCTGGCCCACGAATCGAGCCACATAGCCCACCGCCACTCCCTCGAGCGGATCGTCATGGAAACCATGAAAGCCGCCCTGTGGTGGAACCCCTTCGTATGGATAGCCGCACGGCGGCTGACCGAAGCCGAGGAATTCGAGGCCGACAGCGACGTGCTCACGAGCGGCTACGACAGGGCCGAATACATGCAAACGATCTTCAAGCAGCTTTTCGGTTATAGTCCGGAAATAGCCAACGGGCTGCGTAACTCACTTACTAAAAAACGCTTTAAAATGATGACTACGCAGACAAAAGGCAGGCACAGCCTGCTCCGGCTGGCAGGTACGCTGCCTGCCCTGATAGGGCTTCTGTGCGCATTTTCGTTCACTACGCGCGCCGCAGTGATCGTCGCCCCGACAGCCGGCACAGGTATAGGAACCGCCCCCGGGCTGGAAACACAGAATGCCGGAGATGAAAAAAAGGACAAGACACGCAGCGTGTCGATAGAGGTTCGGAGCAAGGACAAAGGAGCGCTCTCCGGGGCCATCGTACAGGTCATAGGCACGACGCAGGGCACCGTGACCGATACGGACGGGCATGCCGAGATCGCCGTCCCGGGCGGCAGCAAACTCATGATAAGCTATCCCGGCTACGAACCGGCGACGGTCGATACGAAGCAGCATAGCCAAAAGGAGGCCACCGTCGTCGTGTTGCTCCGAACTGAAAACAAGGCCGCAAGCTCGTCGAACCAAGGAGCGGCAACCACCGAGAAACAGGTCGCTGTAACGGTACTTAAGGACGGCGAACCCCTGCCCGGAGCAGTGATAACGATAAAGGATACGCAAAAGGGCGTTGTCACCGATAAATCGGGACATGCGGAAATCTCCGCCCCGCAGGGATCAATACTCACCGTCACCTACGTCGGTTGCAAACCCTACCTGCTGGAGGTCGGAGAGGCAGCCCGTCAGTTTGCCGGGATCCCGCTGGAATCCGAAACCCCGGGGACACCGGTGCTTTCGGCCGAGATCGGCAACCCGCTCTGGGTGGTCGACGGGATCGAGGTGGCCCCCGATTTCATAAACAAGCTCGATCCGAACCGCATCGAAAACATAACGATTCTCAAAGACCAAGCCTCCGTAGCGACCTACGGGCAACGAGCCCGCAACGGCGTGGTAATCATAACGACCAAAGGATACAGCCCCGCACCGGCCGCATCGGAGCAGAAGGGCATGACCATGACCGGCAGCTTTGCGCAAGATAACGAGCAGCCCTTCCTGATCGCAGAAACGATGCCCTCGTTCCGGGGCGGCGACCTCAACACCTTCCGCGCATGGGTGCAGGAAAATGTGAAATATCCGGCCGAAGCCGTCAAAAACAATATCCAGGGGCGCGTCATATTGTCGTTCGTCGTCGAAAAGGACGGATCGGAAAGCAATATGCAAATACTCCAGACACCCGACCGATCGCTCTCGGCTGAGGCGCTGCGCGTAATCGAAGCATCGCCCAAATGGACACCCGGCGAACAACGGGGGCAGAAGGTGCGCATGAAATACACCCTGCCCGTAGATTTCAGAATGGGAGCCACGGCACAGGCCGAACTGCAGGACGGCAGCATCCGCGAAACCGGCGAGAAGGAGGACGACCAGCCGTTCCTGATCGCAGAAACCATGCCCTTGTTCCCGATGCAGGAGGGCGACAACCCCGGATACGGCGACCTGAACACCTTCCGTACGTGGGTGCAGGCGAATGTGAAATACCCGGCCGAGGCATTCAGGAACGGGGAGCAGGGACGTGTCGTACTGTCGTTCGTCGTCGAAAAGGACGGCTCGGTAAGCAATATCCAGATACTTCAGACGCCGGGCAAGGCATTCTCGGAAGAGACGCGGCGCGTCGTCGCAGCTTCGCCCAAATGGAAACCGGGCGAACAGCGCGGCGAAAAGGTGCGTGTGAGATATACGCTGCCCGTTGATTTCAGAATAACTGCTACGGCACAGGACACTAAGACCAGTGAAAACAAAGGTTCCGGGGAGGAGCCGTTCCTGGTGGTGGATACCCCGCCGCAATTCAACGGCGGCGACATCGGCGAGTTTCGCCGGTGGGTACAAATGAACGTGAAATACCCGGCGGAAGCCCTCGGCAAAAACATTTACGGGAAAGTCCTGGTCACGTTCGTCATCGAGAAGGACGGCTCGGTGGGCAATGCCGAAATATTCAAATCGCCCGATAAATCCCTTGCGGACGAGGTACTGCGCGTCATCGGCAAATCCCCGAAATGGACGCCCGGCAAACAGCGCGGAGAGGCCGTACGCGTAAAATTCGGCATGCCGGTAGACTTCGCTGTCCAGACATCCGAAGGCATCCTCCACGACAAGGACACCGCACAGCGGGAAGGTGACATGGAAGAGATTTTAGTAGTCGGCTATGGCACCCAAAAAAAGTAGGCTTTCCGAAGCATCGCACCAACCATAAGCAGCAAACGGCGTCCACCCCGAGTTCAGTGGACGCCGTTTGTATTTAATACGGGGCAGAACCGGAGCCGTTTGCCGCCGGGCGGCGCAGCAATTCTCCGAAACAGCATCACCCGTGCAGGCAGGGCGTAATTCCCGGCCCCGTTCACCGGACAATGGCATAACCTTCCGGTGGGGCCGCACCGGGCGCGCTGCACAAAAACGGCTACTCCTTCCCGAGTAGCGCCATGACCCGCCGGGCGAGTTGCGTGTTGTCCATTATCCCAGCAATATGCCCCGCACCCGTACCATAAAGGTAAACGGGGACGTAGGTCGCCGTGTGGCTTTTGGATCCGAAAACATATCGGATACCGCTCTCGGAGCGGGTAAAATCACCGTCGCAGCTCGGGATGGCGAGCCCCCCGGTTTCATGGTCGGCCGTCACTACGACCAGCGTCCCCGGCGTACGGTCGGCAAAGTCCATCGCCGCAGCCACGGCACGCTCGAAATCGCGCATTTCGGCCAGTATCTTCTCCGCATCGTTACCGTGCGACGCACCGTCGATAAGCGAGCCCTCGACCATCAGCACAAAGCCGCGGCCGACGGAATCGGCATTATGGGCGAGTATTTCCAGTGCCTTCTGCGTGGCGCAGCGCAGGTAATCTTCGCGCCGGATCGTCTTCGGGATATTTTCATCGGTCACGGCACACAGCAACCGTCCCGCACGAACCGGCTCCGCCTCTTCGAGCGAACCGACGACCGCATAGCCGCGGCGGCCGAACGCATCACGATACGAACCGCCCTCGGGGGACTCCTTTTCGAGCCGCCTGCCGGCACCTATGAGCACGTCGATATTGCTCGCCAGCAGGTCGCGCGTAATGGCCTTTTCGTCGCCCCGATCCGGAACATGCGCGTAAAACGCAGCAGGGGTGGCATGCTGGAGATGGCATTTCACGGCAATCCCCGCAGGCATCCCTTCGGCCACCGCCCACTCGATGAGCGACTGCAGACGCCCGCCCCGGGGATCCAGCCCCAACGTGCCGTTATTCGTCTTGCTCCCGCATGCCAGCGCCGTCCCCGCAGCCGCGGAATCCGTCACCCGGTTGTTGGCCGAATAGGTCGAGATCAGGGCAATACCCTGTGCCCGGTCGAAAGCCGTCGGGGCATAGCCACCTTCGACGGCGAGCATCGAAACATGCGCCAGGCCCATGCCGTCGCCGATCATATAAATCACATTGCGGACACTGTCGACGGGTTCCGCAGCCGCTGCGCGGCCTGCACCGAGCAGGCACAACGCCAGAAACAAAAATGCTTTCTTCATATCCTCGTGCAAAGATAACAGGAATCTGCCAACTTTTTACTACATTTACACCACTTTAACCACCTTGCAACATGGATGTAAAGATCGCCCCCGACTGGAAAGAGCTGCTCTCTCCCGAATTCGAGAAACCTTATTTCGCCGCCCTTACGCAATTCGTACGGCAGGAATATGCCACGCACCGCATCTACCCGCGCGGCAGCAATATCTTCCGGGCCTTCGACAAATGCCCCTTCGACAAACTGAAAGTCGTCATCATCGGCCAGGATCCCTACCACGGCCCCGGACAGGCCAACGGGCTCTGCTTCTCGGTAGGCGACGGCGTGCCGTTCCCGCCCTCGTTGCAAAACATCTTCAAGGAGGTTTCCGACGACACCGGGACACCCATCCCCCCGACGGGCAACCTCGACCGCTGGGCCGAGCAGGGGGTACTGCTCCTGAACGCCGTGCTGACCGTCCGCGCCCACGAGGCAGCCTCGCACGCCGGGCATGGGTGGGAAACCTTCACCGACGCCGTGGTACGCGCCATCGCCCTGCGCAAGCAGGGTATCGTCTACATGCTCTGGGGCAGCTATGCACAGAAAAAAGGCGCCATCGCCGACCCGCAGCGCAACTGCATACTCAAGGCCGTGCATCCCTCGCCGCTGTCGGTCTACCGCGGGTTCTTCGGCTGCCACCATTTCTCGCGCGCCAACGAATACCTCCTCAGCGTGGGGCAGGAACCCATCGTATGGTAAATCCGGGATAGCCCCACGCCCACAAACCGAAACGATGGCTACAAAAGAGATACGCACCGATTCCCTGCGGGCATGGCTGCTTGCGGCACGTCCCAAGACACTGACCGGAGCCGCCGTCCCGGTGATGCTGGGCTGCGGCCTTGCGGCGGCGGACGGCGGGTTCGTCCTCTTGCCCGCGGTACTCTGCTTCGCATTCGCCTTGCTGATGCAGATCGACGCCAACCTGATAAACGACCTGTGGGATTACCTGAAAGGATCCGACGGAGAAGACCGCCTCGGGCCTGAACGCGCCTGCGCCCAGGGGTGGATCACCCCGAAGTCCATGCGGCTGGGCATCGCCGCAACCACACTCGCCGCCTGCGCCGCGGGCTGCGGGCTCATCGCCTACGGGGGCTGGTGGCTCATCGCCGTCGGCGCCGCCTGCGTCCTCTTCGCATTCCTCTACACGGCCGGGCCTTACCCGCTGGCCTACCACGGCTGGGGCGACATGCTCGTATTGCTTTTCTTCGGATTCGTCCCCGTCGGCTGCACGTACTACGTCCTCTGCGGCGGCTGGACATGGCAGGTGGCGGTCGTCGCGGCAGCCTGCGGCCTGGTGATCGACACACTGCTGATGGTCAACAACTACCGTGACCGCGAGCAGGATGCCCGCAGCGGCAAACGGACGCTCGTCGTCCGCCTGGGCGAACGGGCAGGACAACGGCTCTACCTGCTGTCGGGATTCGCTGCCGCAGCGCTCTGCCTCGGGCTTTGGGGCGACGGGCGGACATGGGCGGCACTCCTGCCGCTGCTCTACCTGCCGCCGCATGTCGCTGCATGGCGCCGCATGGTACGGATCGGCCGCGGCCGCGAACTGAACGCCGTCCTGGGCGCCACGTCACGCAATATCCTGTTGTTCGGACTGCTGCTCACGCTCGGATTGTTGCTGTAAGGGGAAGCGAAAGGCACAAAAAAATCCCGGACTAAGTGATTTAGTCCGGGATTTTACGACGACAATACCGTTTACCCGAGATAGGATTTCAGCAGTTTCGACCGCGACGAGTGGCGCAGGCGGCGAATCGCCTTCTCCTTGATCTGGCGCACGCGTTCGCGCGTCAGGTCGAATTTCTCGCCGATCTCCTCGAGGGTCATCTCCGACGTCCCGATACCGAAGAAATACTTGATGATGTCGCGCTCACGTTCCGTAAGGGTTTCGAGCGCACGGTCGACCTCGGTCGAAAGCGACTCGTTGATCAGCCCCCGGTCGGCATTGGGCGAATCGGGGTTCACCAGCACGTCGAGCAGCGAGTTGTCCTCGCCGTCGGCGAACGGAGCATCGACCGAGACGTGGCGGCCGGCGACACGCAGCGTGTCGGTGACCTTCTCCTTGGGGAGTTCCAGCTCCGTGGCCAGTTCCTCG
>OGOD01001327.1_pt1 | contig 15924 bp, 12 predicted proteins | sample 1573631 | NCBI WGS metagenome assembly OGOD01 (sample SAMEA2581895, study PRJEB24529) | metagenome | biome: Human gut stool | place: China | collected 2011
TCCTCGTCGACGATGCCCGACCGGATCGCACCGTGTTCGAGCGCATAGAGCGTGACGGCGCGGTACATGGCACCGGTGTCGATGAAGATGTAACCCAGCTCGCGGGCGATGGCTTTGGCGAACGTACTCTTGCCGCACGACGAAAAGCCGTCGATGGCGATTATGATCTTGTGTTTGTTATCCGACATTGGGGAATATATCAAAGAATGTTGAAAGTATCGTGTAAATACCCAGTATCCCGATGATAAGGCCGGCGACATGGTTGATCGTCAGCATGTGGCGCGGGCGGAAGCGACGGCGGAAAAGGTTGATGACGAAGGCCAGCATCGTCCACCAGGCCGCGGCGCCGCCGAAGAATCCGGCGATGATGAACATGGCGCGGAAGAAGCCTCCCACGCCTTCGTGCGTGATGTCGCCGCCCGAAATCTTGAATACCGCGAAGAAGGCGAGGATGTAGGGGATCACCATGATGAAATTGGCGATCGTCAGCCCGAAGATCGAGGCGAAGTCCTGCCACAGCGACGTCTTGCCCGCCCGGTTGCGGCGTATCTGCGGTACGGGGTTCTGGGCGAAGATGTAGACGCCGACGATTACCACGAAGATGCCGCCTATCACGCGCAGCAGGGTGTTGTACTGCTCGATCTGGGTCTGGAGCATCGAGTAAAAAAACAACGCCGCCATGGCCATGAAGGTGTCGGCACAGGCTACGCCCAGGCCGGAGACGATTCCCGAACGACGGCTTTTCGACAGGGTGCGCTGGATGCACAGCACGGCCACGGGGCCTACCGTGATCGATGCCGCCACGCCTACGCAGATGCCGCGGAACATAACGTCCAAGATTTCCAATCCCATTTTCTTCGGTTGCGGAGTTTCAGGCAACAAAGATACGAAAAACCTCGGACATCCGTCAAGGCCGCGTGAAAAAAGGGCGCGGCCGATTGTCGGAAATGGCCGATATGTTGATAAAATATCGAAAACTTTGGCCGCAGAGTTGTATATTGGCAGTCGAAAGTCGGTAAATTTGCAGAAACAACAAGCGGGCCTATGGCAGAAATGAAACAATTCGGGATCGACCTCGAACTCGACGATACGGTGGCCCAGGGCCACTATTCGAATCTGGCGATCATATCCCACTCCACCTCGGAATTCATTATCGATTTTGCCGCGGTGCTTCCCGGCGTGCAGAAAGCCCGTGTCAAGAGCCGCATTATCCTCACGCCCGAACACGCCAAACGGCTGTTGCGTTCGCTGCAGGAGAATATCGTGCGTTATGAAAGCAATGTGGGCAAGATCGAAATTCCCACTCCTCCGCCGGTTCCCGAAGCGGGTCCCAAGATGGGTGAAGCTTAAAATCGCAACAGCCCGGCCTTGACAACTATGGAATTAAAGTGATGTAACGACTTGATTTATAGAGTTGTTATATCTTTGTATAGGGGATAGGTAACGAGATGGCAACGGTTTATTTTCAGCATCTTGCGCTCGAATACCGCATTTCAAATAACCAATTGCATGATACGTAAAAAATACGGATTTGACAAATTGGCGAAAAAGGGCGGCATTCTAACGCATGGATATTTCATTTTCTCAAGCATACAAAGTTCTTGTTGGAAGAAATAGAACAAGAAATTATCATTAGTGTCAGAACATAAAATGCTCGAACAGTTTTATGTGTCAGTTATGATGAATGAAATGCAGTCGAATCATAGCGACAAAAACAATCATTCACTTATTTTCTTCCTCTCAAAGAAGAGTTCGGGCAATATGATCTTTATCTCTTTTGCAACTTTCTCGCTCTGCCAGCAGACAATGAAATTTACCATTGCACGTTTTAATTCGTACCCTTGTCTGTGCAGCCTTTCATAATGTTCTGACATAAAATTTCGAGAAAATTTCAACACGGATTGTCCATTTCCATCCAAGCATTCGTCACCTCTGACATACAAAGTATCACCGCTTCTGAGTTGAGCGATCTGCGGCTGTCGATTGATGAAATAATCCAGCCATATATCACTATGAGTCAAGTGTATTGCCAATTCTTCCGGCGGCAGATAGTCATTTTTATCTTCAATATGCTCAACAGCTTCTGAGGATAGGCCGTCGAGGAAATCAGAATTCAGGTGAATTGTCAGTTCCCGTCGTGCCCTTGTCATGGCAACGTACAGTTGTCGGATTCTTTCGTCCGAGGACAAATTGAAGTTGTTCAGCATCAAAAAAACATGATCGAACTCTTTGCCTTTTACCTTGTGGATCGTCGAAACGAATATAGTCTCTCCGCTTTCACCGAAGAAATCATTCAATTTAGACTCTCTGATAAAAAGCTCCAAATCGGACTTGTATCTTCTTTTAGGATTTATCGTTTCAAAATCCCGAATTAAACCCAAACAACTTTCCAGTTTACTACTGTTCTGAAACACGGTTTGCAACTCCTTCTTTGCCTGATTCCATACATCATCGTCAATCAGGAAAATATCTTCCACCGAATGTAACCGGGAAAGAAAAAAATTGATTTCATCGAGTTTCAACAAGCAGAATCCGCTGTTATCCTGAATCAACTTTGCCGGCATCCCGTTTTTAAGCAGAAGCCCTGACACCTGCAAAGCCTCGTCATTCGTATACGTAAGCACACAAACGCTTCCGCGAAGTTCGGCGGATAGAATATCTTTCACCAGCGGCTCAATAAGATTTTCACTCTTATAATGAACCACTTTAATTTTTCCGTTATCAGTCTGTTTGGCGATAATCGGATTTTCTTTCAGTCGATGATGAATGCGTGCAACGAATTGATTCGTGAAATCGACGAGGTTGCTTTTGCTGCGAAAATTCTCAACCAGTTCGTATTTCATGGCTCCGTATTCCCGAATAAGCCTTTTGAAATATTGGGGGCTCGCATGCCGGAATTCATAAATACTTTGGTCATCATCCCCGACTGCAATAATCCGCATATCGTCGTTATGCCTGATAAGAGCTTCGATCAGCGAAAACTCATCTTCGTTCATATCTTGCGCTTCGTCGATGACCAATACATTTTTTGTAATGCGACTCAATTCCACATCCCCTTTTTCGATGCGTTCGACGGCGCATTTCAAAACATTGTCAACTCTTTCCAGACTGCCGATCTGCCCCAGCAGATCGAAGCAATAAGAATGGAAGGTCTTTATCTCGATGAAATTGGCGGCGTTGCCGATCAGTTTGAGTAACCGCTTCTTGAATTCGGTGGCCGCCGCCCGTGAAAAAGTAAGCATGAGCAACTGTTCGTGCTTGACATCCTCCATGAGCATTAGGGATGCCAATTTGTGTACCAAGACCCGGGTTTTACCGCTTCCGGGACCTGCTGCAACTACGAAATATTTCGATTCCTGATCCCGAATAATCTGTAATTGCGCGGGAGAGAGTTCTCCGAAAAGTTGCCTGTATTTAGCCGGAGTGATATTCCTTTTTATCTCAGATTGCCGACTGCCTTTGAAATACAAATTGAGAAACGACGCATAATTCAATGCGAAATAATCGTCCACAAATTTTAGCGCATCTTCCGAACCGGTAATCATCTTTTGGGCATATTCCCCGACGATATGAATTTGCTGAATCTTGTTTTCATAGAACCGCAGGAGTCTCTGGTAATCTTCGAGTTTGTAGCGTTTCTTGTTGTCTTTTTCAAGCCGTTCGATCGTCAGTCTGTTGTAGACGACCAAGAAGCCGCCCTCGATTTTGAGCGCCTCGATTCGGGAAAGATAGAATAACGAGTCTTCGACCTCTTCCAGAGAGATTTTTCGCCCGAAAGCTTCGATCGATCTTTCGAAAGCGTCTTTCAATTCGAGAACAGAAAATTCTACGAAGGCCTCCTCCTTGTCTGTCCCGGTATTTTCAGTGCTTCTGTTATAAAGAAATCCGACGATGAATTTCGCCAATTCATGGCGCAACTTCATTTTTTCCCGGAAAGTCTCTTTCGGCTGCATCCATGTGATCAGTACTTGATCCTTGGAAAACGCCGGACTTTTACGCTTGATCCAGTTCTTTATCGCCCAAAAATTCAGTATGACCTTTATCTTGTTCAGGGTGATATTTATCTCTTTCAGAGCCGCATCGTGTGTCGCAGCTACGGCTTTTTCATTGATTTCTTTCAGGTAAAAGACTTTCTCCGGATTGTCGAACATGTCGAGCAGGAAACTCTCGATCCAACAAGCCGCCGATACGATCAGAAGAGATCGATTGCGGAACTCGCTTCTTTTGATGAATGCCGTCAGATCTTTTGCATCGGCCAAAATCCCCTCTTCACGCATCAGATTCACTACGCTTATCACCTCTTCTTTCTTGATTCCTAGGTGGTCGCTGATATAATCGATCCGCGATTCCGCCACCTCGTCATCGGATTGCTTGCGGCTTCTGCTCGAAAAGAGTTTCTTGATAATCCGCACTGCATATTCCTGCCGTTTCCCGTCGAAACGTGCGGACGTCCGTATTTTCTCAATTGCCTCCTGAGCTGTTTTCGAGCGAATGCTGTTGGCAAAAACTCGCGGCATATTCTGTCCGCGTTTCAGATAGCCGGCATCTTCCAAAGCCGAGATTGCCGTGGTTACCCGGGTTTCGATTTCCGGAACGCTGTCATCCCAGCCCGCTTTGCGAGCAATCTCCAATGCCGAATTCGATACCGTGGAACGGAATCGGGCAAGCTCCTTGATCGCCTTCCAAATCTGCTGAATCTCTTTGAAGGAGAGTTTGGTCTGATTGAGAAGAACAAAGTGTTTATTCAAATCGTCTTCGTTGAACAGGACATAACACTCCGCCTCGATGCGTTCGTTACGTCCGGCCCGGCCTGCTTCCTGAATGTAATTTTCCAAAGAGTCGGATATGTCGTAATGAATGACCATACCAACATCCTTTTTATCGACGCCCATTCCGAAAGCCGATGTCGCGACCATAATCTGAAATTCACCGGCTATAAAGGCATTTTGATTCGCCGTTTTCTCCCGGGTGTCCATCCTGCCATGATAGGCCCGGGCCGGGAATCCGTCCCGGGTCAAACATCTCGCCAACTCTGTCGCCCGATGCGTACGCGAAGCATAGATGATCGTCGGACAACTCTTAGCTTCGAGCAGGCGCCTCAAAGTCTGATATTTCTGCACCGCATCCGTCTGGGGCAACACCTTGAAGTGCAAATTCGTCCGGGAGGCTTTCGAAGCGAACACCTCGAATTCGAGCGAAAGTTTTTCCCGAAAATAACTTCGGATGTCCTCGATGACCTTTTGTTTCGCCGTAGCTGTAAAACAGGAAACAGGAATTGGCTCGGCCATATTCTTCTTTTCCTGAATCGATCGGATAAAATCGCCGATATATAGATAATCGACGCGGAAATCTTGTCCCCACGCAGAAAAACAGTGCGCCTCGTCGATCACGAATCGCACGACATTCCGTCCCAGAATCAACCGTTCGATCGTTCGCGAACGCAGCGATTCGGGCGAAATGTAAAGAATGGATGCCGATCCGTCTTCCACCCGTTCGAACGACTTCGCCCTTTCGATCGGGTCGAGCAACCCGTTGATGGTAACAGCATCGGTAATCTCGGCTTTTTCCAAGTTATCGACCTGATCTTTCATAAGCGATTGTAACGGCGATATTACGATCGTCAAACCCTTGGCGTTTTCTCCGCTCATCAGGGCCGGGAGTTGAAACGTAATTGACTTTCCGCCGCCGGTCGGAAAAACAGCCAACAGGGATTTGTTATCCACAGCGGCCCGAACCGCATTCTCCTGCAAAGGTTCGCCGGCATAACATCGGAAAGAATCGAATCCGAACCAGTGTTTCAGTCCTTTATGAATATCCAGTGCGCTATTGCAGTACGGACAACCTTCGACACAAGGGGTATTGCGCAGCCGGAACATGATGCGCTCGACATGCGGATAATTTTTCAAGACCCAAGGCGGAGTAATGGAATGCGTTTTCCGATGACGCACCAGAGAATCGATCAATGACAGGCAATAAGCCAATTCAATCGGATGTTTTGCGATCATTCCTGCCAAATCGGCATGTATGCAAATTTCCGCCTCGAATTTCTGACGGATCAAATCTTCGAGATCTATTTTCTCGGACGTATAGGAAATAAAACGGAAAAAAGCCTGAAACTCCGGCGTATCCCCCAGCAATCCGAAAAATATCTCCTTAAGAAGATCGTCTTTCCGCTGAAAAGCCGCGATTTCGTCGTGGAATAAATACCGGGCTTTGACTGAATCGTTCAACGGGTTATTGACCTCGTCCGTTTGCAGTTTGTCGTCTTTCAGGAGTGCATGATAAGGTTTCGTCGGGAAAAGTAACGGAGAGAGTGGCAAGGTATCAATGACATCGGTCGGATTTATTCCTGCGTCCTGTAAAGCACTGCCGATATATTTTATATCATGATTGAGGATATTATGCCCACAAACGAATTGGATGCCGCTGAGAAACGATACGAACTCCGAAAAAGATTTTTTGTGGAATTCGCATCCGTCGCTTCTAACACCGCCGATATCGAGTATTTGTCGGCTCTTCGGCTCGATCTCGGTATCGATAAATGCAATCGGGTATTTCATTTTACGAATTTTGTGATATCCTGCCCGTCCTACGAAAAGTAAAAACGAAAGTTTATCCAAATATAGTGAAAATGATTCATTTTACAAGACGTAAACGGCCTATAATAAATAATTTATTGTATATTTGCAATACAACTACTATTTTTACTCCATGAAATCGCGCCTCAAAAAACTCCTTAAAGGAGTTGTTGTTTCGTCCATGGCGACTTTGGCGAACACCTACGGAGCCGAAGCAATGCCGACCTACCAGTTTTCGGACAATCCGTCCGATGATGCCACGGATGAATACGGAGAATCGTCTAAAAACGGAAGCATCAAGATGTTGCTGCATCTGAATTCGGACGATACCTATGCGTTGTCAGGACACCGAAGCCACAGTTCACATCGCAGTCATAGTTCGCACAGATCACACAGTTCTCATCGGTCGGGATCGTCCCATTATTCCCATTATTCGTCCGCTACTACCTCCGGAAATACGTCGTCATCCTCCGTATCGCCGGCCGATTATACCCTCGGTTCGAGAACCCTCTCAATAAATACCTACGGGGCGGATGTCAAAGCACTGACCGATTTATTGGTTAAGCACAAATATATTGCACGATCGTCTGTCGGTACGAACTATTTGGGGTATGTAGTCTATGATTTGGAGGTCAGAAATGCCGTGAGGGCTTTCCAGAAAGATGCGGGTTTGTCGCAGGACGGTATTGCCGGAAATGCTACGATTACCCAATTGCAAACGTGGGTTCCCAAAGTTTACAATTTGGGAGATCGGGTCTTGAAAAAAGAAATGCGGGGCGCGGATGTAACCCAACTGAAAAATATCCTGATAGACAAGGGATTTCTTGAAAAACCGTTTGTCAAAGGTGAAACACTGTTCGACACAGCGATTGAAACGGCGTTGAAAAGATTTCAAGATAGTATCGGTATCGATACGACGGGAATGGTCGATGCACAAACGTTTTATTTTCTGAAAAAACAAAATGACCGACATTGAATTGAATCCACAAGGTGAGGTCGTACTCAACGTCGACAAGTCGATTTACAACGAATCCACCATCGATAAAGTACTGTATTGGTGGGCGGGCGATTACATAATCACCCGGCGAAACACCCCGGGTACGACCGTTCAGACGATTATCATTTCGGCTTCGAATCCGATCACGCAGGAGGCATTCCATAAGATACGAAAGAAACTGAGCGCAGATTTTGTCGATTATAAAAACAGGGCGATCATCGCTTCGGAAACCCGAGACCTGCGGAATATTCTTTACGCCAAGGCTTTCGCCAACAGCGATGACTTTGTCGAATTCGAATTCAAAGATTGACGATGTATTACCTGCTGCCGTTCCGGTTTCATATTTTCCGCAATCAAGAGTTGCTGACCAATGACCTTGGGGACTACCTGCTGTTACCCCGCGGCAGTGTACAACGCATCGTCGATCGGGAGGTGCTCCCGGAGGAGGAATTGTACAAGAATCTGACAGCTTCATTCTTTATTTACGAAAAACCGTTGCCCCGGTTGATTGACACGATGGCGGTTCGTTTGGCTACCCGCAAGGCATTTCTCGATCATTTTACCGCGCTGCATATCTTTGTGTTGACACTTCGCTGCAACCAGAACTGTATTTATTGTCAGGCATCCAGTCAGGAAAGTTGCCGAAATAGGTCCGCTCTTATTTACCCAACAATCCTGTATACTGTTGATCTGATGTTTCGTTCTCCGTCCCCCTGCCTGACAATGGAGTTTCAGGGAGGCGAGCCTACGTTGGTCCCGCATCTTATCCGCCGGGCCATCGAATATGCCGAAGAGAAGAATCTGACCGAAAACCGCAAACTTACCTATGTAATTTGTACCAATAGCGTCAATCTGACGGACGAATTGCTCAATTTGTGCAGACAATATGGCGCGGTTATCTCGACTTCGCTTGACGGCCCGCTGTACCTGCACAACCACAACCGGGGAAAAACGGACAGCTATCAGCGTGTTGTTGCCGGTATTGCAAAGGCTCGCGAAGAATTGGGCGAAGGCCGGGTTTCCGCATTGATGACGACTTCGGAGTATTCGCTCGGCTTTCCGCGGGAGATTATCGATGCTTATCGGGAAAACGGATTTCACAGTATCTTCATCCGGGCGCTCAATCCTTACGGACTGGCGAAAGACAATGCCGATTGGACTGCTTATTACGATCGCTTCGTTGAGTTTTACAAGCAAGCGCTGGAATATATCATCGAACTCAATAAATCGGGAGAGGTGTTCGTCGAAGAGTTTGCGACGCTTATTTTGCGTAAAATCCTGACACCTTTTCCGATCGGGTTCGTCGACCTGCAATCTCCGGCAGGAATTATCAACGGCGTAATCGTCTATAACTACGATGGATATGTCTATGCTTCCGACGAATCCCGAATGCTGGCCGAATTTCGGGATTATACATTCCGGTTGGGATCTTGCGGGTGCGGGATTATAATGATGTAACGACTTGATTTATCGGGTCGTTACATTTTTGTATAGGAGAGTAGGTAACGAGAAAGCAACGGTTTGTTTTCAGCGTCTTGCGCTCAAATACCGCATTTCAAATAACCTATCGCAAGATACGAAAAATTTTCGAAAACGGCAAATTATACTGAAAAGCATCAAGGGTAATAAAATTAAATATTCTTTATAACAATATAACAAACTGAGACGAGTACAACGTGCTGAACCTTGTACTCGTCTTTTGTTTTTATTTAAGATGAATAAAATATATCGATGATAAAATGGCAAGTCAATATATTATCAAATTTAAGAATCTTTCGATATAATTTTTCTCTCAGAAATAGATGTCAAAAAATATCTGTATTTTTATGATTAGATTTGATAATTATGAAATACTTATTATCTTTTTTAACGGGTTTTCTCCTATTCAGCTGTGGCAACAACAGGCAAATCGAGCAAGAATTGTCTAATGCGACAAGATTGTTACGCATCGAACCGGACAGCTCGTTGCGCATCATCGAGAACATTGACCCCGACCGGATTCTGCGGCGCAGCACGCGGGCAAAATACGCTCTCTTGTATTCCGCGGCACTCGATAAAAATTATGTGGATGCCGATGATGATTCGCTGATACGCATTGCATACCGGTATTACGACAACCGGATTTGTTCGGATTCGGTGAAGTTTCTGATTAACTATCACTATGGGCGAATCTATCAAAACGGCGACGATTATCAGGAAGCCATGCGCTATTATCTGACTGCGGAAAAATATGCTTTCGCGGCGCATAAGAATTATTATCTGGGTTTGGTATACTCCCGCATCGGAGAGGTCTATTCCGAGCAGATGAATTTTAACGGAGCGCTGGAATATTATCGGAATGCTTATGACGCTTGGGAAAAACTACGCAATCCCGCGTTTATGAATAATGCGACACTTAATATCGCCAATGCCTATTCCAGTTTGGGCGATAACGACAATGCCGTAAAATACTATTCGCAAGCTCTGCAAGCAGCCGTACAGCAGGAAGATAACGATATGGTTATTGCTTGTTTAAGCAATTTGGGGGATATTTATGTAAATGAGGGCGATTATCCAAAAGCCTTGCAGGCCGTAAAGGAAATTGAGCGGACCGCTCCAGATGGTCTGTCAATTTATCAATATAGAGTATTGGCCAAAGTCTATTATCTGCAACACAAGATAGACAGCGCACGCTATTATTTCAATATCGCTTCGGAGTTGGCGGAGGATGTTCGGGACGATGCACAACTGGCATATCTATCTATTCAAATTGAATTGGCATCCGGAAATTCAGAGGAAGCAGCCAATTCGATCAACGAATACATCTGGTTGAGCGATTCCATATCCCGCATGGTGGTATCTCAATCAGCAACCGCCGCCGAGGGGAAATATTATAAAGAGCAAACTGCTTTTGCGAGTTACCGCCTGAAAGTACGAACTTACTTTGAATATATTGTCGCACTGCTGATCTGCACCGTCGCAATTTTCCTGATCTACTACTATCGGGAACGCATGAAACGAAAGCAGCAGCAGGTTGAACGCTACATGTTGGCTGTTGACAGCATCCGGGCATCGAAAAACCGCATCCTCGAACATCTTGCCGTCAAGGAGGGACAGGAGGTGCAACTTAAAGAATTGGTGTTGTCCCGCTTCGAGTTCCTCGACCAACTCGGCCGGGCGTTCTATGAACGAAACAATACAAAAGCGCAGCAGGAGGTCATTTACAAACAAGTGAGAAACTTCTTTACGAACCTTGCATCCAATCCCGCGACCAAAAAAGAATTGGAGGAGATCGTAAACACGGTAAATGACAATATCATCGTGAAACTGCGGAAGCAGTTCCCGAAATTTAAACCTGCGGATATAGATTTGCTATGTTACATCTACGCCGGATTCTCGGCGCAAATCATCAGCGTTATAATCGGCGATTCGGTATCGAATATCTACAACCGCAAATCGAGATTGAAAGCCCGAATTGCGGCATCGGATTCGGCCGAAAAGGACTTTTTTATTCAGAAAATGTAGCAACATTCTGATTATCAAATAAATTACCCCCCCCCGTTGAAAAATCCAAAAAAAATTAGCATGTAATATTTTGTTTTTCAGGCAATTATCGCATACATTATAAAAACTGCGAGATTTTTGCAATTCTCGCGGTTTTTATTTTGCTGTATATCAATCATTTATTGACTTCGTGTGATAGATTTTATAGGCGCTGATTTTGCTATCGGAAGAAGCCGAAAGCCTAACTTTGCTATTGTCTAACCCACATATCTTATCACATGAAAAAATTACTTTTATTACTTGTGCTGTGCTGCATCGGAGCCGGAATTTGCTTTGAAGCGTATGCAAATCGGAAACGACCGAAAATCACGTCCGTTTATCTGGAAAAGAAAATGACGGTTAAAGGTCCGCGCAGCGTCATGCCGCCGATTAATGCGGTGCTTTCTCCGGATGGCAACACCATTACGCTTTACTCTCCGGAGAATTGCGACCGGGCATTCGTTACGATCTCCGGCAATGGAACCTATCTTACGGAACTGGTGAATTTCACCGACCAGTCCGCGATGCTCGACGTATCGGATCTTGGCAGTGGTATCTACCAAATTACCGTTGAATTTGAAAACGGGGCAAACTATGTCGGCCAATTCGAATTTATATAGGTTTTACGGTAAGTATTTAGTACATTTGTTGTATACGGATTTATTGCATCTAACGGTAAAACAAAAAGCTGCAATTATTATTTGGATTGTATCACCATAACGCGCTATGGTTATGAAGCATTTAGGACTATTTCTTTTAACACTCGCATTTGTAGCCTGCCACGACGATACGCCGAAGCAGCCATATTACATAACAATTAATGAAAACAAGGTCGTAACCGACTATTCGGGTATTCAGAAGCGTATAGAAGTTACGTCAAATTGCGATTGGTCAATCGGGATTACTCCGAAATGGTGCATAATCGAAAAAGTTGCTGTGGACAATGCGGAATATCTGGATGTACAAGTATTGCCAAACGATACGGAAAATCAGCGCGAGGCCAAAATAACACTTTCGTACTCGTACGACAGATACAAATTGACGACCGCCAATCTGTTCATTTCCCAAGCCGGGCAAAAAAAGCCGGAATTCGATCCTTTGCAGTGGCACACGTTCGCAGTTAATAAATTCAACGATAACAAATACGACCTCCTGCCGGACAATGTTACGCGCAAATACCGGATTTTGGCCGAACAGTCATTCATAAACCCTGCATTCAGAACGCAGGTTTATCCGGGGCATTTGATTAACTGCCATACCGACAACCGGACATTGACAGTCTACGACCAATATACTTACAACCCCATCGCCATCAGTGCCTCTATCAATGGGAAGCTTTATGAAAAGGAATTGCTGCCCTCGTTCGACGGTATGAATGAAATGGTGCAGCAAATAACTTCCGAATTGCCGACGCAAAGTCCGCAATTCTATTACGTCGGCCCGTTGCAATACTACTCACACAGGCATCTGCATCTGCTGGGAATAGGCAATCTGGGTCTCAACCTCGATGAACTGATAAGTGGAGAACCCTATACTGAAAAAGAAATGGGGAAAAGAACGGGGTTTTTCTATAATTATTCATGGGAATTATTTACGATTATGATGGATTATCCTGATAAACTAATCAACGAAACGATTAGCGAGGAACAACTGCCTGATATGTCCTATATTGCCCATATGACCTTTGGCCGAATGTCTTTGCTTTTTGTTGAGACAGACCAGGAATATACGAAGGCAATAAGCGTTGTTGATAAAATCATCAAAAAGGAAGAGTTGAGTGCGGATGATATTCTGGTTAAGAATGATCTTCTCGCCTATTATATGTATTTCGATAACAGTAACAACGTGCAAACGGTAAAAGGCGGCGACGAACTGATCGGACGGTTTGTTAGTGAGATCGGCTCGCTGAATATCACTCCCATAGGCTTTACTACAAATAAACTATCAAACAATCAGGTTGGAAATTTAGCAATAGAATTTACATTGCAGTAGACGCTCTTATCTACATTGTTCCACTAAATTTTAACATTATGAAAACAAATTTTTCGAAGTTTGGTGGCATCGTATTGGTGCTTTCAACCCTTGTGTGTGCATACTCTTGCACGAAAGAGGAACCGGAAACCACCCCGGAACAAGTGAAATCCTCCAAATATATTCCCGCTCCTATCGTCCTGCCTACGGATCATTTGGAGTGGGACGAATCCTATCATCCATACGACAAGACCCGAGCCAACAACGAAAGCGACCAAATGGCTGTAACTTCCAACAATATATATTTGGGGGCTGTGTATACGGCAAAATCAGTTGAAGATTTGAGTTATGATTGGATTTCAAAGCCTGTTGACCCTATTGATGTTTCGTATACCTTTCCCCGGTATTTCTTTGACGAAATTCAGAGACCGTCGGTATCGGGCATGTATAGATCCTTGAACAAAGCAATTGAATCACCTCAATTCACAGGGCAACAATCTCTTGCCTTTGAATATGATATGCGGCAGTTCTTTAAATACAACGAATTGAAATTAGCATTTGGTGCAAACGTAAATGTCGCAAGTCTCTTTAAACTGGATGTCTCGGTAAACTATACGAATATCAAAAGTAAATCGGGATTGTTTGCTCGTGTAGTTCAAAAGAATTTTTCGATGATTATGGACTATCCGTATGACGGTAATATCTTTTTAAATAACGATGATCTGAACAGCGTTTTGTCGCAATCCCCAGTGTATATAAATTCTATCATATTTGGACGTATGGCAATTATCGCCATAGAAAGTGATTATAGCTTCAATGAGTTGAAAGCAGCAGTCAAAGCTTCGTTCACAGCCGGGATAGTTGGCGGTGAAATAAGCATTTCTGCTCAACACAAAAAAATTCTGCAAGAATCGACGATGCGGTTATTCGTGTCAGGTGGTATTGGACAGGATGTTGCGCAAATTGTCGAAGGCTATGATAAATTCAATGAGTTCATTGTAAACGGGGGCGAATTTACCAAAGAAGCTCCGGGCGTACCGATTTTCTTCACGGCAAATTATGCAGAAGATAATTCCGTTTTCCGAACTTCGTTCGCCACTGAATAAGCTAATAACATCTTTAAACACAAGACTACCATGAAAAATATTATAATTCATGGTGCTATGATATGCGCCTTACTCATAGCATCATGTAACAAAGAAGAAGTATTGCCCGAAGGCATTAGACAGAACACCCCTTTAAAAAAGAATTATGTTATTGACATCAATACGACGCGGAGCGCGGGAAATATTCTTGGGGCTGTGACCGGTAATGGCTTGGGGCCTGCGACCAGAGCCATGGGCGATGATCCCTTTACCGAGATTCGAGAAGTGGAATGCTTTGAATCCGTAGTGTTGCCCGAATTACAACCGCATATCTGGATAGGAAACATTATGACGAAAAGCTCTGTTGTGAACTGTGTTTATAAACCGTTGATCTATCCCAGAAAGCCGATAACCGTATCACTTACGCTGCCGGGGACTTCTCCACAGCAGATCGAAACCCCCTCATACAGTAAATACCTGACTTATATTCAAGAGCAAACTCAGAAGGGTACATTTGCACAAAACGGTGAATTTAGCTTCTCCACGGAACAATTTACGTCCTACAATGAATTGAAAGTCGCATTCGGCAGTAACGCCAATACCAACGGAATCTTCTGGGGGTCATCTTCAAGTTCTTCCAGTTCGGATCATTTGATAAATAAGGCTACAGGATTGTATATAAAGTTCTACCAGACCAGCTTTAAAGCAATCATGGACTACCCACAAGACCAGATCGCAACCATTCCGTCGAATATGATTGACTCTGCGGTATATATAAATTCTATCTCGTATGGTCGATTAGGTATACTGACATTGGAAACGAATGAAACTGCGTATGAAGCTAAGGATAAAATTGAGAAGATATTTAGAACGATTTTTTACAGCAGTTCTTCGACTTTTACAAAAGAGGAACAATCGTTTTTGAATGGGTGCGATTTCAAAGTATACCTGATCGGCGGCAACGGAAGCACCTCGGTTGAATCATTCTCTGGTCTTACAGGTTTTATTCAACACATCAAGAAAGGGATATTCAGCAAAGATGCTCCCGGCACACCGATATTCTGCACATTCAACCACGTTAAGGACAATTCACCTGTAAGTATTAATTTCAAATTTAACGTAAAGAAAGAACCACTATATGTGGAGTTGGTACATAAACCGAAGCTACCAATACCGACGGGTAGACCTGTTTATTCCAAAATCAGAGGATATGGCAATATATATGTTTATTTCTACCGAAACAAAGCTAAAATTCCTACTATTGCGCCCCCTGATTTGCCTATTAAGATCTCCCAAAAAGAAACACATAGGTTCCTATATTATACCGGAAAAGTGGAGACACGTATTTCACATCTTGTACGCGAAATAAAAAATGCCGGATATCAAACATCAATGCTGTTTTCATGGAAAGGTTACGTTGACCGATTGGGGAATATATCATACAATTCTGATGTGTATATGTATTTATATAATAAAAATGGACAAACCATAATTCAAGACGGAGTAAAGTCAAGGATTGCAGATCAAGAGAGGCTTTATGAATATTCATTAGTCGAAAGTGAAAACTATGTTATTCTTGGGAAACCCCTAAATCAAGATAACTGTCCTCTTTCACGTAAAGATTAACATAATACCGGAGTAGAACTTTCTGCTCCGGATATTGTAAACCTGCTAATTCAAATTGATAATATGAAAAAGTTTGCATATTTAGGGGCTATTATATTCAGTCTAATAATTAGCATCCTGCACTAAGGTCGATGAACCTGCGTTC
>OGOD01001350.1_pt1 | contig 15687 bp, 26 predicted proteins | sample 1573631 | NCBI WGS metagenome assembly OGOD01 (sample SAMEA2581895, study PRJEB24529) | metagenome | biome: Human gut stool | place: China | collected 2011
TGCTTTTCTGGAATGTATTTATATAGTAAGAAACTGTTGATAATTACTTTGGTCTAAATAATAAGTTTCTCCATCTTTTAAGATGTCAATTATATTTTTCGGTTGAATAACCGAAAAATAAGAATATTTGGGTTTTCCGGAAATAGTTATATTTCCATTTTCTTCAAGTTTTATAGTTATTCCAGAAGTAGTACTTGGGGTACTTAGAATTTTTGTATAATCTAATAAATTACTTCCCGTACATTGTAATTTCATGCTATCAACCTGCTCAATTGCCTGTGGATAGTCCGGATTTGGTGATGAAATTTTTCCTGTGTAAGGCTCAAAACCAGTTTGGCTTTCACTAATCCAAATTCTTATTTTTGCATTTTCAAATTTTGCGTTTTGATGTATCCAGAAAGAAGAAATTTCTTTGTCTTCTTTAGGTATAATTGTGTTAAATTTATCTTTTATTAACCACTTTGAATTTATAGAATTATAAAACACTAAAGATAAATCCGTTGGAATATTTCCACTTACTATTTCCCATTTTATGTAGTATGGTATATTTGCTTTAAATGTAAAACTTTCAAATACTAAACCAAATCCTCCTGCTCCATTTATTGTTACAGTTCCATCTTCGTTTACTGTAACTTTGGAACTTTGCGCAACATTTAAATTCATTATGTTCGTTCCTTTTGTAGTTTCTTGTTTATACATTCCACTAATTTCTGTATTAATAATCCTGCAAGGCTTTGCATCTTCTATGTATAGCTCAGTTCCACTTATTTTCTCTGTATCTAGTGCGTTAAACAAATCGTCTGTTTCTTCTTCTAAATCTGCTATTCTACTAGTTAAAGTTTCTACGTGTTCATTATAATCTGCAATTTTTTCTTCTGCATTAGAATTAAAAGCGTTAATTTTTTCTGTGGAATTATTGTTAAACTCTTCTGTTTTAGTATTAGAATTGTTGTTAAATTCTGTTGTTTTTGTTTCTACATTACTATTAAATGTATTTGTTTTTTCTTCAACATTTGCATCAAAAACATCAGCAATATCACTTATTTCGGTTTTCTTTTCTGTAGCATTGCTATTAAACTCATCCGTCTTTTCTTTTGCATTAGTATTAAACTCCTCTGCTTTTGTTTCTGCATTGCTGTTATAATCTTCTATTGCTGTATTAGCTTGTTTTGCAAATTTTTCTGTTTCTTGTTTCATTTTGTTTGCCAATTCAACATTTTTGTTATACTGTTCTAATATGTTATCTTCTAATGTTTTTATTTTCTCTATATCGCCATTTATACCTATAGACACATTAGTTATAGCTTGTAAATATTTCTCGTAAATATTTGCGTCCTCGTCAGTATATTCTTTATTTGGCTCGTATTCTGCGGAAGATGTTATTATTGTTTTTGTAACTAGGTTCGTTGGGATTCTTTTTACTATCTTGTTTTCTTGCACTAAAAAACCGAACTACACCAATCTGGTATCTGCCATTTGGTAAGTTCGGTAATACTGTTTTATTATCTACTATTTGTTGCTCATATACATCGGAATCGTTTATGAATAGCATTTTTTTAGCTAGGTTGTCCCACTCTTTTGAAAACGCAATATCTATATTATACAGGTCTATTGCTTTCGCATATGTATTCTCTGTTTCTACTATTTCTAAATAGTCTTTTTTTACTTTAAATTGCATTATAACCTCCTAATTAATCTTCCGTTGTTTTTGTATATTCTAATGTTACATAACCATTAAACATACTCCTATCACCGTCAGTCTGTATTTCTATTGTTGTATTATCAACAGCCAATGCTGTATTGTAAAACATTTCTGTATTCTTGTATACTAGTGGCAAAGATTGCGTAAATTTTGTTTCATCATTTCTTATTGCTATACCCTCTATTTTTGTAAAAATACTTATATTACTTATATTGTGTTGTACTTCTTTTTTGGTTGCATTAGGTAATGTTCCAAAATTTATAACTTTTCTATATATTGTCTTGCCATCTATCCAGGTGCCTACTGCTTGTTCCTCCGTTGAATAAGTGCTGTTCCTTGTTATTTTTTCATTTAGTTCTTTCCCTTGTTTTGCGCTTAAAGCATCTGTTGCGCTTGTACTTTCTAAACTGTTTACTACTGTAGCAACTAATCCAGCACTTTGTTTTGCTTTTATTATGTAGGCCGCTACAAATGAAGGTTGAATGTTGTTATGTGGTTGTGAGCCTCCAGTTTTCCCTGCTAAATCATCTCCTGTGTAATGATATTGATTTCCGTGAACAGACCAACTGTATGCAGCTTTGCCTGAATTTCCACTGTTTCCTCCAGCCAACGATTGCTTGTGGTTATGTTCTGGCATTTCTTTTATTGTTAATGTATGTGTCTTTTCTCCAATAGTTTTTCCTATTGTGTTAAAATCTGCATCGTCTGCATTTAATCCAACAATAGTTCTTCCTTTTATGTTTGGAAGATTAAATGTTGTACTTCCATCTCCTTCTCCAAAAGTGGTTCCGATTATAGCGAATAAATGATTATATTCTGTTCTATCTAATTCACTTCCATCACAAACAAGCCAATTTTCGGGTGCAGTCTCATTTGTGTATGGTAAAACTGCCCCAATAGGCAACGTATCTCCAGATACCTGTGCATTTATAGCTCTTTCTATATTATCTTGCATTTTGTTCAAATTTTCATCGTTTAGTGCTGGTGCCTGTGCATTTATAAAATCTATTTTATCCATTTATATTTCCCTCCATTTCTTTTATTTTCTTATTCAATTCTTTATTTTCTTGAGCTAATTCCTGTATTGCTTTACAACATAGAGAAACGAAAGAATATAAATCTACACCTTTATTATCACTACTTGTTATTTCTTTTGCATAGTTGTAATTATCTCCTATTACAAATCCGATGTGCTTTTTTTCTTTATCGTTTTCAAATTTTAAATTATATTTGTAAATATCTATATTTTGTATTATATCTAATGCATTTCCCATTTTTTCAAAGTTTTTCTTCTGTTCAGCTAGCGATGTCTGTTCAAATTTTGGTGAATAACATCCTTGTGGAAGTATTTCTGTATAAGATCCATCATTTCCATAAAGTTGCAACGCATTTGTACTTAAATATACTGTAGCACCATTATAAGTAATTCTTATATATGGTATTACTCCATTCTGCTCTGCCATGTCTAATCTTCCACCTGTTATGTATGCATTGTTACTTTTAATTTTCCCACTTATATTTGCATTTGTACAATTTAAATTTCCGTTTTTATCTACGGAAAAATTAGTACTACTTATAATAGTATTGTCTGCTGTCAAATTTATTTCTTTTCCGCTTAAGAGAAATTTTATTAGCATCGATTTGAATTTGTTCAGCGGATTGGTTAATCTTTGAAATAATTTCATTTTCTCCCACCTTCTTTTTCACTTCTGTATTTATTTCTTCTGCTGTTTGTGTTATTGTACTTTCCATCTCTTGTGTAGTTGAATAATTATCTTTTAGGGTTTTATTTACTTTAGATTGTACTTGCTCTGCACTTTGTTGTATTGCACTTGTCATTTCAACTTTTGTGGCAAATTGGTCTGTGTAAGCATTTTGCTGAACAAATACTGCCTCTATGCTAGCATTGTAATTTTGTATTGTTATTGTATTATCCCCTTGCGCTACATAAATAGTGTATTTGCCTATTGCTTCTTCTTCCGGAGTCTCTTTTGTTGTTCCATCTTTATTTACTCTTCTTATTATTTTTGCAAAATTATTTTCTAATATATATTCATCTTGTACTTCTTCATTTGCTCTTAAAACATCTGGAACTCTTAATTCATACATTTTTGAATTATTCTCTGCATCTGTAACAATTATTCTACTATCTCCTAATGGATATAGAACATCTGATGGATACAAATCATTTGCTGGATATAATCTTTTAAAAACTGCGTTATTTCCTAAAATACGTAGTTTTATTAAATACCCTTTTATGCACTTTTCTAGTTTAATTGTTTTTAATCCACTTACACTCCTTGTTGTATCTACAATATTTTCTACCTTTTGTTTTATTCCATCTACATCTTGCTCTACTTGTGTTATTTTTTCTTCATGCTCTGCATTTTCTTGTACAAGCTGTTTTATTTTTCCATCTATCTGATTTATTTCACTTTGTACTCTTTTTATTTTGTTTGAATTAGTTTGCTTTGTTTGCATACTTTCTTGCTCTGTTTTAGCTTGTATTTTGCTTTTTATATTTGCTTTAAATTTACCAGCATATTCAGACTCGCCTTGATATATTACCTTTTTTCCTTCTATGATTAAAAGATCTCCTATGTCATAAGACGGATCAATTATTGTCTCTCCTTCAAAAGAATAAATCTCAAAATCTTTAATTTTATTGTATATGTTTTTAATCTGTTCTTCATCGACAATATACATGTTATTTTGATTTATATATATGGTATCAGCTGTATTATCGCCAAACCTATAATCTTGTATTCCGTCTTCATAGGAAATTTTACTAACTTTAAATTTATCTCCCCATTTGTAATCTTTAAACAAATTAATGTCAAAATTTATAATGTCTTGTCCAAACGTTTTAATATAAAGTTTTCCATCTCTTCCTATTACAGCAAAACCTCCTGCTTGTTCTGCTATATAACTTAAATATGTTCTTGCTGATACTGTACTATCATATACTGCTATTTGCTTATCAAAGTTAAGAAAAGAAGTAGAACCGCAGTTCCACTCCTATCTTTAAACATATATGTTGTAAGACTTGCAATAATGTTGCTGGATATGCTAGACTACTACCATCATATTTATTGTCTTCAAACTTTTTCATGTAATCTGTAGCTTTTATTTTTACTTTTAGTTCATCATCTTCAATAGGCTTCTGAATTGTAAATTTTCCTACTGGAATAATTTCATTTTCTAAACCACTTTCGATATAAACCTCATTGTAATTTTCTGGCAAATCTCTTTTATCAATTTCAAATTCTATATCTATTTCAGGAGTACATCCTAGGCAAAATTCGTTATTGTTAAATAATTCAAGTGTCTGTTTGAAACCAGCAATGTGATTTGGATCTATTTTTTTACCATCTATGTAAATATTTAATTCTTGTTGCATATTTAGTATTTTGTCTTTATATTCTTCACTTGTATTGTACATCTTATAGCCTCCTGTTAATTAGCATTCTTTACAGCTTGTTTTTGTGCATCTGTTAGCTCTTTTTGCATTAAATTAAAAGAACACTTCCATCTCGTTTTGGAAGTGCTCGTATCTAATTCTGTATCTATCATTTCAACTTTTCTCTTTGAAACTCTAAATTTTGCTCCTTCTAAAAAACCACCATTCACAACAGGCACTTTTACATCTAAAATCATGGGATTTTTATATGTTTTTTGAATAAGTTTTTCAGCTTCTTCTTCAGAATTTAAGTCCCACGCCATGGAAAGTTTTAACATTCCTATCGCTATTGGTGTATCTATTAAAGCTCCTGTTTTTTTACTTGTATAACTATCATTGTCTACATCTTCTATATCTGCACTATATGTACTAGGAGTTGGCCAATTTTCTGTTTTTCCATGTTCTCTTACTAACATTCTAATCACCTACCGTTACTATCGTATTTTTTCCAGTTCTTCTGGTTTTGGAATTTATATAATCTATTGTATCATCAAATATTTTTTTGCCTAAATATTGTATTGTTACATGTAAAGGTTGTCCATTTCCTTCATAGTTAGATAATACATCCTCAAATGTATCTCTCATTATGTTTTGTGGTGTAGTTATTTCTGGATTATTACTTGCTCCTGCATATTCCCCAAAAATTGCTAATGTTTTATCATATGCTACATTTCCTTTTGCAAGTCTTGGCAATGTAATTTTGTTCATCTCACTTAGATTGAATCCAAATGTTTTTCCACCTAAACCAGGAACCCAATCTGGTATTGTAAACTTAAGCTTATTTAATGTCCTTATAACAAGATTTACACCATTTACAACTCCATTTGCCATTCCTTCAATTCCACCTAAAATAGAATTTATAATCTTTTTAATTGTATTCCAGATTCCATTAAAGATAGATGTCGCGGTATTTTTAAGTCCATTCCAGCAATTATTCCAGATATTTTTTATTCCATTAAGTACATTTGAAATAGTCGTTTTGATAGCATTTATTATGTTAGATATACAATTCTTTATATTATTCCAGATTTCCTGTTGTTTTAGATAAATACTTATACATAAATTTATAAAAAATTCTTTTATGGCGTTCCATTTGTTGACAAAGAAATCCATTATTGAATTAAATATATTTTTAAAGAACTCTCCTATAGCTGTAAATATTTCAGTTGCTTTTTGTTTTATCCATTCCCAAGTATCTGCTAACCATTTGCTTATATCTCCCCAATTCATAATTACTAAAACTATTGCTGTAATAACGGCTATGATTGCTAATATTATTCCTATTAATGGTAATAATGCTATATCTAAAGCTGTTTGCATAGCTGTTAAGACTCCTGTAACAGTTGACCAAATTGTATATGCTGTGCTTAAAACACCTATTGCTATTGCAATGCCCAACAATATTTCTGCAACAATCGGATTTTCTACTAACCATTTAAAAATATCTACTAAACCAGTTAATATATCTAGAGCAATAGTTCCTATATTTTGTCCTATGCTGAATAACGCATCTATTAATGGTTGCCAATTTATTTCAGATATTTTCTTTGATATTACTCTCAATTTATCTGAACAATTATTTAACCAATTTTGGAATCCTTCACTTTTCACTACATTATTTATTGCAGTTAATAGATTATTAAATGCATTTGCTAAGTTCTGTATTATTGCATCTCCATTTCCGTTATATTTCCAAGCATTTGCAAAAGCTTCTGCAATATTTCCTATTATTGATAAAATTAATTCTAATGTTTTGTATACAGTTCCATTTGTAATTATCTTCTCAAAACTTCCCCATACAGCACCTAACAAACTTACAATCTGTCCTGCTGTTGTTTGTACTTGTGCTATTAAGCCTGAACCATATTTATTCCAACTGTCAACAAGTGGCTTAAAGAAATCATATAATTTTTGCATAAATGGTGACATTTGACTATCAATTCCAGATAAATCTATGTTTGGCGCTGTTGTTCCTTCGCTTCCACTATTTGAGTTATCATTTGATTGTACATTATTTATTTCATTATGTATTCCTGCTAATTGTTTTGTTTCATTTTTTGCCTTTTTAGCATTTCCAGCCATACTTGCATATGAACTTGCACTTGCCTTTGCAAATATATTTACTCTAAATAATGCATAGACAACAGATTGAATAGCTTTTAATAATTGATATACTAATCCTGTTACATACTGTATTACTGGTGCAAAAGCACTTCCCATAGCATACTTCATGTAATCTATATTTGCACTTAGTTGTTTAGCTCCAGCGTTTTGACTACTTAACCATGTGCTAGCACAACTACTTAAAGTACTATAAATCCCTTGCATAGAAAAAAGAGCTCCGGCATATCTTAAAACATGCCCTAGCCCTACTTTTACACTTTTTCCCATATTCTTTACACTATTTGTTATACTTTGTGTTATTTGTGGCATCCCTTTAAATCCATTTTTTATTCCTATAATACTAGGTTTTACCTGTTCAATTTTTTGTTTAAAACTTCCAAATAAATTTTTTAACTTATTTGAGGGAGCTGATGTATTTTTTGTTTCCTGATTTAATTCTGCCATTTTAGATTTTGCTACATTTAATAATTCATTGTATTTTTCTATTTCGTTATTTAGTTTATCACTTTGCTTTACTAGCGAATTATAGTTTGCATTTCCATCTAACCTTTTGTATGTTTCTTCTTTTATTTGTCTATTTCCCGCATCAGGCATTTCTTTAATAACGGATTTATTAGTATCATTTCTTATTTTGTCTAATGCATTATTTGTAATGTCTAATTTTAACTGTCGTCCAGTTATTTTCTTTTGTAAACTATCTATTTCTTTTTCTAACTGTGTTATTTGTTTTTTTGCGTCTTTGTTATTTACTTTTATTGCAATTTCATTATTTTCAGAACTTTTCTTAAAGTCTTGTATCTTTTTTTTCATAAAATTAACTGCTTGCTGTAATTTGTTTTTCACTTTTTTTGTGTCTATTTTTTGAAATGCTTCTTCTGCTTGTTTCAATTTTTCTCTTATTGCAGGTAAAAACTTTTCAAACTCTTTTAAAGCTTCTTCTACTTTTGCAGTTACTATTATTTCTATTTCTTCTACAGTCATAGTTATCCCTCCTTTTCTAAAAAATAAAACGTCAGAAAATTTATCCTGACGCTTTGTTTTATTTAATTCATATTAAAACTTAATTGATACTCTTCTTCTTGTATATCTCTTATATAAATACTTAAACCTTTTATTGTATCTATTATATCTGTATATTTTATTGAAGGTAGCTCTCTATATGTTGCTACTTCGTAATAATCGTTTAATGCTGTATACAATCTTTTAAATAACTTACCTTTTACTGTATGATATGGTAAATTAAATTCTATTGCTATTTGTTGTGCTTTATTTTTTACTGCTACTTGTACATCTTTTGCTTCTTTTGGACTTAAGTATACCCTTTTCTTTAATAATTCATCATGCTCATTTAATTTTGAATTTGTTTCCTTAAAATCTTCGTCTATTTGCATTTTAAAACCTGCTAATACATAATTTAATGAAGATTGACTTTCTACTAGTTGTTTCATTAAGCCATTTGTATCTAAATTATATGAGCCATTTTTTCTTATACTAGGTAATACCTCTGATGTTACCCATCTTTTAAATAGTTTTGCTTTTGGTAACTTGCTTGACATTATTAAACTATATAAGCCACTTTCGTTTATTACTATTGTATCTCTATTTTGACCTGTAGTACCGAATCGGTACTACAGCTCTATCCTCTTTATCAACATGTCTATTAATATCTCTACTACCATTTTTATACCCTAAAATATTTGCAATTTCATTACCTACAAACCAAGGTTCGTTATTTATTTCTAAACTTCTTATTTCTCCGAAATTATCATTTTTAAATATCATTATATTATTATTCATATTAATTACCTCTTTCTTTTATTAAATTATCCCCTTTTAATTTTTAGAAAAAGCTTTTTACACTTGATTCTCATTAAATAATAATTTCTGTTTTGATTCTAATTGTTTTATGAATTTTTCTAATCTTTCAGTATTATTTCTGTTATCCCAAATTATTTTACATAGCTTAACAACTTTTTTATCAAATAAATTTACTTTTGATGCACTTTCAAGCTCATATTCTGTAAAATATTTATTGTTTTCATCTTTGCCATAAATATAATTCATTGCCTTTGTTTCAATTGGTTCGAAAAATTTTATCAATTTATTAGCTCTATCTTTATCTGCTATTACTCCACTAACAAATTCATCATCCACTTTTATTTTTTCACTTTTATAATAATTTTGGATTCTATCTTTTAATTCCATATGTTTACACCTCCATAAACTTTCTAAATATTTTTTTGTAAATATTAAACTTAAATACTCTATAGCTTATTAGTTGTATAAACATTAATCCGATAAATCCTATAATTGTATATAATGCTAATAATGTAATTATAAATAATCCTGTTATTATACTTTCTATTAATCCCATAAAAAAAAGACCTCCATTCATCTTGAATTTCAGCCCTTACTGTGATACAATATATTTGTAAGAGCTAAAGTTCTTATTCGTGAGATAATCTGTTACGTTCGCCAAAACATTCAGCAGATTATCTCTATTTTTTTAAGTTATTATAGACCATATCTATTCCATTTCTAACTATTTCTGATTTACTTTTATTACTATGATTGATACAATATTCTAATTTTTCTTTATCTTCTTTTGATATTCTTACTTTTAATTCCTCGTTTTTTGGATTATTTGTAGGTCTACCCATCTTTTTATTTTCTATTTTTCTCACCTCACTTTTGTTCACACATAAATAATATTATACGTTCCCACAAAAGTCAAGAGGTATTTTAATTTTTTTTAAATTATTTTTGGGTAAAAGAAAGACACTTACAACGCGTAAGTGTTTCTCTTATTTTGCAACATTTTTTGATATTATTAATTTTAATGTTGCAACTATTTTGTTTCCTGCTTCTTTCATTTCTTTATATTTTTTTCCATTAACATATATTAATCCGTTTTTTCTTAAATTGATTTTTATATTAGGTTCTTCAATGTCATCTACTATAACATTTATATACATATTGTTACAATATTCTGTGTTTAATGTTGTAGCAACAGATTTTACTTTTATTTTACCATTATTTTTTAACTTTCCTTTATCTTTTCCAAATGTAGTGTTTACTGAATTATTCTCTGTAACCAATTCACAATCAATAATTTGGGAAAATTTATAATCTTTATTATTTATTTTTATTTTATTTTCTTCTTTTTTTAAATATATATTGTCATATATCTTTTTATAGCCTTTATTTAGATTTTTTATTTCTTCTTCCTTTTGGATTTTTATATATCGCTTATTATTTATAATCTTCTTAATTACATAAGCTTGAATAACTCCCAATATAACTGTTATAAATAGCATTTTAGAATACACTATAGATAGCAATAAGCTACACACAATTATTATTCCCAAAAGAATACATAAACAATAATAATATCCTTGATTCATCTTTTTCATAAATAACCTCTCCTTTTCACATTTGAAATAATTATATCACTATTGAATATATTTGTGTGTCGAATTATGTCGAAAAAATATTTTTTTTAATTTTTTTCATTTATCATTATTGCTCTCATCTTGCGAGTAATTTCTTCTGGTGATTGTAACTGTTCTTCTTCATCTTTAAATAGCTCTTTGTAGTTATCTCTTATTGGAATTATTTTAGGATTACGACTCATACTGTCCGCTCTAATAAGTTTGTTTGTTACCGCTTCTTGTAAGTTAATTTCTCTTTTTAAATCATCAATAATTTTAGATAAATGTATTTGGCAATATGTATTTATTTCCCTATATCTACTATTCCAAAATTCAAAAGGTTTCATATCAAAGTAATATGCTAATGGCTCAATTGCATATATTAATTCAACTAAATTATCAGATATTTTTATGTTATTTATTATTTCATTTAAGCTTCGTAGCCCTGAAAAGCTTGCTCTTGAAATTGTTTTTCCGCTATTTTGCTCATTGCACTTTCTGCGGATTTCTGAACTAACTCGTTCATATTCATTGTTAATAAAGGATTTGATGTCATTTGTTTTAGTTCTTTCTTTGACATCTTTTTTTTGAAAAAACCCTCTTCGTTTAAACCTTCAGCAATCATTTCATATAAATTCACTATTGCTATACCTTCTTTTCTGCAATCATCTATAAAGTCATACACTTCATCTGAACTTATAAAAGCAGTTTCTCCATTCTCTAATTCTGCTATTTTAAAAATTATTTTTGCTAGTGATTCTATGTCTAAAACAGAATATGCTTTTGTAAAAGCTTCCTCAAAGTTTTTATTTTTTAGTAGATTAGCTATATCTACTATTTTTCTTGTTTTAAAAATTAAATTTATTGTTTTATTTTTTGTTATTATTTCCATCATCTTTCTCTCCTTTGCAAAAGAGAGAAGGCGCTTATGCCTCCTCTGTGTTTTTTTCTGTTGTGCTAGTAATTTTACTCGTTCTACTTCTAGCACTCAATGTAGAACTATTCTGTGGGAAAACCTTTGCTTTCTTTTATTTCAGAACTTCTATAAATTGTAATTTTAGATTTTAACATATCATCTATAGCTATTTCGCTCATGCCTATATAGCATGTTCCTGTAAAATACCATGTTAATGGCTTTCCTGCTGTAGTAGCTGTATCTTCTGGTAATTGAATTGCCCAATATCCATTTGTTTTAGCAGTTTGTAATGCTTTTAATTCATCGTATTGGTCTTCTTTAAATAATATCTCTATTTCTAAATTTTCAGCCTTTTGTCTTCCTTCTGCTTGTCTTTCATCTGGAATATCTAAGGCACTATATGTAATACCTTCTGGTGCTTTTAAAAATTCTGGTATACTTTGTACAAAAGCTACCTGTTTTCTTTTTGCTTCTGTTTTTAAATCATCTAATGTATCTGCATGAAATAATTTTGTCATTGTACTTGTTTTTGGCTCTGACATTGTACATTCCTCCTTCTTATTTTATAAAATGAAATGAATCCGTTATGCCATTATAACGGACCTCATATGTTATTGTTATACCGTATTTTTGCAATATCTGATCATATACTGCAGGACTGGTATTTGTCCTTATAAAATTATATTCTTGCAATTTTGTATCAACTTCGTCTGTCATTTGCATAGCTTGACGTTGTTTTTCATTCCAACAAGTTATTGATATTTGAAATGTAGATTTGATTGGAAAACCGTTTTCAGTTAAATTTACTGATTTTAAAGGTGTATGTAATTCTAAACAAGGAAATTTACTTGTTGTTGTTGGATTGGTTAATATTTGTTTATATTTTAATGTTTCTAGCTTTTCATAAACTAAATCGCTGAAATCTTTTATACTTAAATCTCTCATTTACATACCTCCCTTAACATTTCATCTAATCTTTTCTTGATAATTTCTACATTTTCATTTCTACTTTTAAACTCTGCATCTCCTAAAAAATGGTTTGCTTTTGCTCCGAACTGCCACATAGAATTGTTTTCCACTTATTGTTACAATAGGATAATTTAACGTTCTTCCTACTTTGTTTACAGGTATATACCATTCCGTATAACCTGATTCAATAAAGTGTTTCGTTTTTCCAATATGTTCTTGTTCTGCAAATTGTCCTGTTCCGAAATATTCGAACCATAAAAATGATTGTCCATTTTCAGTTATAAATTTAGCAGGGTCTGCATAAACCCTGCCTTTAACTGTTTTTGTTGACATATCAACCATTTCAACAATAATACCATCTTCTTTATGACCTTTTTCTAATCTTATTGCATAACCTTTAATGTTTTCCAGTACATCCTCTGTTGCTATTTTTACTGTTTGTGGTAATTTTTTAATTATAGCATTAATATTTTTGAAATTATGTTTTATTTTTATATTACAATTGAAATTTATCATTCTTGCACCTCCAAAAAAGAGAAGTATTACTACTCCTCTTTATATCTCCAGATATATCCTCCTGCCGTTTTTGCTCCACCTCTACAGCATTTTGCAATATTTGTGCTACAAATCCCTGTTTTTCTTTCTGCTTCACATGTACTACCATATTCAGCTATTCTGTTCATTTTTCTATTGTATTGAATAACAATTTTAGAACATGGATTATCTTTTCCTCTCCTTCGATACATCCAATTATTTTTTCCTTTTCCAAATTGCCCTTTAAACCTCTCTGGCTTTAATCCTGTTCGTATTGCATGTTTTTTATTTTCACTGCTAGTACACCATTCCAAATTTTCTATAGTATTATTATGTTTATTTCCATCAATGTGATTTACTTCTAGTTTATTTTTTTGGTTAAGTATAAAAGCATTTGCAACCAATCTATGTACAAGTTTTGCTTCTCTAATTGAATATTTATTATATAAATTCACAAGCAAATAGCCATTTCTGCATGCACGAGGTTTAAGAACTTTTCCTTTTCTAAAATAATTTCCTATTTTTCTATCTAAACTTCTTACTCCGCCTAGATTGCTAACCTGGTACTTTCCTTCATATCCCTCAATATCTTTCCATATTTCTTCCATTAGTTAGCACCTCCTAAGCTATTAAGTTTTTCTAGCCCTTGTTCCCAAGTAATCCTTCCTTTTGAAACTGCTCTATATAATGTTCCCATAATCTTAAACATTGTCTTTGTATATGTATGTCTATCTTCTCCTATGTAATCTTTAAGTAATTTCATATATTCTTCCATAATAAAATACCTACCTTTCAAATTTCCTTAATATACTTGTTTTTCCAGTAGATATTTGATATAATAGATTTATCAGAAGGATACTTCTGTGTTACAAATAAGAAGTTGTGTTGATTTGTAGTCTGGCAACTTCTTATTTTTTTAATTCATCATAAATTTTATCAATGCCGAATCTAATAACATCTGCACGCGTTAATCCTGTCTTTTTCTGGCAATACGCAAGTTTTTCCATATATTTATCAGACATCCTAATTTTTATTTCGTGATTTTTTTTATCATCAGTCGGCCTTCCCATTTTCTTTTTTTCTTCTACAACTTCCACCTCTTATCTCTTGCCATCCGCCCCAAACTATGTTACATTTTATATGGGTACAGGCGGTGGCAAGTACCGCCTGTTGTTTTTTTGGTAAGCCTTGCTTATTTATTAAGCAGGGCTTTTACTTTTTCTTTTGCATCTGCAAGATCTTTACTTTCATTTAAGATTTCAATAATTTTTCTTGTCTGGTTTTCTTCTGCAAGTTCTCTGAGCTGTTCACCTAAGTTCATTTCTTCTTCCATGTTTTCTCCTTTCCGGCACCTGCCACCTTACTTGTTAAGCTTTCCTTAACTGTCTTTATTATAACTTTTGTGCACGCAAAAGTCAATACTTTTTCTTTTTTAAGTATAAAAATACCACCAATCATTTCTGATCGGTGGTATTAAATATCTTTTGTTTTACACTTTTACAAACTTACAAGGTTCTCAAACCGGCCAGTGGTCCGTTTTATCAGTTATGCGTGTGATAATGAGGTGTACATTGTGTCCGGATCAAATTTTGACATCCAGTTCTGTTTTACGGTGTCTTCCTTCAGTTCAGAATCCAGTGCTTCGTACATTCCCTGACCGTAATCATCCGGCATGACGGAAATCTCAAGATCTACCTCTTTGACTTCCCCTGCGCCATTTTCAATGGAACGGCTTACACCAGATTCCATGATGCCTTGTACTTTTTGTTTCCGTCCTCATCATATACTTCCTGTGTCACGCAAAACTCCGGATGTGTGCTTGACTGTCCGTAAGCACGTACTCCGTCAATCAGTCCTTCTACCTTCATGCCAAACATTCCATCGTAAATATCTTTCGGCACATGCATGGAAATTGACAGTTTTCCCGTTCCAGATCCCTTTACGCGTGTCTTTACTTCAATCCCACGGCATTTTTTTACTACTTTTCTGACATCCATTTCCTCGCTACAGGATCCTACACAACTTGCCTCTGTAGCGGTTTCCTCATTTGCAAATTTGATTGCCATTCTTCTGAGTTCATATTCTGAAAATACTGCTGATGCTGCCACTTTCTTATCCTCCTATTTCTTTCACCAGTGCAGATACACACTGATCTATAATTTTTTCTGTTGCTTCTTCCGCGCCCCTGCGCATAAATTCCTGATCGCCATTATGGCGATAGGTGTTTTCACCGTCATCCGGGAAATAGAGGTAATTATACGGTGTTTTTGTTTTGACCACGACATACAGGTTCCCCTGTTCCTCCCGAAATGGCTGTGATACCTTTGCCGGTTTCTTTTTTCCCTTCCAGGTGCGTCCCGATTCCGGTATTAACGGTGTAACATGGCTAATGATCTCCTGTCCTGCATAATTATGCAGCACATCATTTATGATCTTTTCTGCCTGTTCCCCTGTCTGTGCGATACGGTCCGCCAGTTCCTCAATCTCTGTTGCATCGATTTTCCACATTTCAGCGTCCCTTCCGTGCTTTTGCGAACGGTATATCCAACAC
>OGOD01001369.1_pt1 | contig 15448 bp, 10 predicted proteins | sample 1573631 | NCBI WGS metagenome assembly OGOD01 (sample SAMEA2581895, study PRJEB24529) | metagenome | biome: Human gut stool | place: China | collected 2011
GGCTCCGGTTCCGGCGGGCGTAGGGTTCCGGCGGGAGAGGGGAGTTCCGCAGAGGAGTTCCTCTGGAATTTTCCGCAGAGGACTGAAAGTTCACTTTGAAGGATCATGCTGCGGGCGTTCCTCCGGAGGCGTCCTTCGAGGGCTTCGGTTGAGAGATCCCAGGAAGGGATTCCCGTGGAAGGTTTCCGCAGGGGCACCCGGGAGGATGGCGCGGCGGCATGATAAAAGGGGCGCTCCGGAAATTCCGGGGCGCCCCTTATTTTTGCGGCCGGGGTCGGCGCTGCCGCAGTCTGCCCGTCAGCGGCGCCCGCTGCAGGCGATCATGTCGTGCAGCGACTCGTTGAAAGTCTCCTTGTGCAGCAGTTCCTCGAGCGGGAGGTGCATTCGGTAACGCCAGTAGTATCGGGCGACGGCCGGGATGTTGATACGTTCCTTGGCCGGGTCGGGGTAGCGCAGTTCCCCGTCGGTCGAGAACCAGTCCTGCAACGGCAGGATGGTGAGCATCGCCGGGGAATTGAGGTGCATGTCGAGGATGCGCCGGCATATCCACGGCTCGCAGAAATAGGGAACGTCGCCCCCGATGCCGAGTGCTTCGTGGTAGAAGCGCGCCGTGAGTTCGCGGTCTTCCTCCCACCATGCCCGCAGCGGGTTCATGTCGTGCGTCGAAGTGGTGCAGACCGAGAAATAGGGGTAGTGCGCCGGGTCGGCGAAGAGTTCCCCCGGCGTCTTGGGCATGCGCTGGATTTCGAGCGAGAGGATTTGCAGTTCGTGCATCGTCTCGGGGACGCTGTCGGGAATCATGCCCAGGTCTTCGCCGCAGGTCAGCATCTCGGTCGCCGAGAGGAGCACCGGGAGCTTGCGCAGGGCGGATTCCTGCCAGAAACGGTTGTGCCGGTGGTAGAAGAAGTCGGTATAGAGCCGGTCGAAAGCTGCACGGCGCTCTCCGTCGAGCCGGCGGTAGGCGTGCGTCGAGTGGGGGGCGATGCGGGGGTGGAAATAGCCCTTGCGGCGCGGGTCTTCGATGAAGAGCACGTCGTCGAGCAATGCCATAAGCCCTTCCCGCAGCCGGGTCTGGCGTTCGTCGTCGCCCGGGAAGCGGGCTGCGACCTTGCGCTGGGTGGCATAGGCGGGCAGTAACCGCCCCTCCTTCATGCAGGTGGCGCGGACTTCGCCGGCCAGGTCGCCGAACAGTTCCCCGAGCATGTGTTCGTCGGGCGCCGGGGTGGTGTAGCGTCCGTCCTGCGTGTCGAAGCCCATGCCGCGCAGTTCATCTGCGGAATAGGGCAGGGCGGGGTTGAAATAGCCCAGCAACCCGTGTACGGCATGCGTGGGAATCTCCCAGATGCGGAAGAACCCGAGGATGTGGTCGATGCGGAAGGCGTCGAAGTATTCGGCCATCTTGGCCATGCGTGCCCGCCACCAGGCGTAGCCGTCGCGTGCCATGCGTGCCCAGTTGTAAGTCGGGAATCCCCAGTTCTGCCCGACGGCCGAGAATGCGTCGGGCGGAGCCCCGGCCTGCGAGTCCATGTGGAACAGGTGCGGGTAGAGCCATGCGTCGACGCTCGTGCGGCTGATGCCGATGGGCAGGTCGCCCTTGAGGACGATGCCGTGGTCGCGGGCGTAGGCGCAGACCTCGGACAACTGCGTATGCAGGTGGTATTGGACATAGCAGTGGAATGCGATGTCGCGGCTGTGGCTGCGGCAGTAGGCGTCGACGGCTTTGCGGTCATAGCGGGCGAAGCCGCCCCAGCGGGTGAAGTCAGGCGTGCCCGTTTCGTCGCGCAGCGTGCAGAAGGCGGCATAGGGGATGAGCCAGTGTCTGTTGGCGGCGATGAAGTCCTTGTAGTCGCGGCGTGCTGCAGTGCGGGTTCCGTGGCGTTCGAACGCCCGGCGGAGCAGCCGCAGTTTGTGCCGGTTGACCCGTTCGTAGTCTATTTCGGAGAGGGCGTTCAGTTCGTTGCGCAGGGTGCGGTACTCGTCGTCCTCCACGACGCCCGCGGCCGGCAGCCGGATGAACTGCGGGTGCAGGGCGAAGGTCGAATTGGCGTTGTAGGGGTAGGAGTCTTCCCATGTGCCGGTCATGGTGGTATCGTTGATCGGCAGTACCTGGATGACGCGCTGCCCGGTGGCGGCCGCCCAGTCGATGAGCCGTTTCAGGTCGTAGAACTCGCCGACGCCGAAATCCTCTTCCGTACGGAGCGAGAAGACCGGGATCGCCGTTCCGGCGCCCCGCCACCTGCGCTCGGGGAACCGCGGGTACGCCGCGGCGTCGAGGGCGTGTTCGCCGGCGCCGGGCAGCTCGCCCCAGGTGCGGTTGGCACCCTCCTCCCACAGGATGGGGGTGAGGGTCTTGCGGTCGGCGATCAGGAATTTGTATTCGAACCGGTGTGCGGTATGCAGCGTGAGTTCCCATTCCGGGAAGCGGCTGTCGTCCATCGGGACGATCCGTTTCCAGTCGCCCAGTTCACGGCCGCTGCCGGCGACGGCGAGCGTTTCGTCCGGCCGCAGGGTGGGCAGCACGACGCGCAGCGTGATGTTGCCGGCCGCTTTCTTCGGATTGCCGGTTTTTCCGCGGCCGAAGATGCCCCGGGTGAATGCCGAGGAGTAGAACGGCGTGTCGGAGGGCATCTCCTGCCAGCGGTCGCGGATGCGCAGCGTGCGCACCCCCTCCCGGGACGGGAGCCGCAGCGTGTGCGGCCGCCATTCGCTGCGGATGCATGTGCCGTCGCGTTCGATTTCATAGCGGTATTCGGTATCATCCCTCTGGGTATAGCGGTCGATGGCGCCTGTCCAGATGCCTCCGTCGGCGTATTGCAGCGCAATGCGCCGTTTGCCGATCCGCATGACGAGCTGTTCGCCCCAGCGGGTACGGTATTCGATGCTGATCAGGAGTTTCATGGTTCGGTATGTCGTTTGGTTCGGAATCGGTTTATACAAAATTAAAAAAATAATCCGGTTTTGTCTTTCCGGCAGGGAAAATTCAGAGACCCCGGATGAATTCCGTAACGACGGCCACGAGGTCGGGGTCGATCGGCAGCGTGCTGTCGCCGTAGGCTCCCATCTGGTCGATGCGCGCGCGTCCCGTACACTTCTTGAGCGGATGGGTCATCCCTGCGATGATTGCCTTCCGGGCCCGGGGCTGTGCCTTTGCCAGCGCCTCGGCATTGTCGGGCGGCACCTGCAGGTCGTTGTCCCCGCCCACGACGAGGATCGGAACCCGCACCTTGCGGATCTCCTCGCGCGGGTCGTAGCTCAGGCTGGAGATCCAGAATGTCTGTACCGAAGGGTGGAACAGCGCTTCGAGCAGCGGCGGGCAGGATTCGACCCGTTCGCCCCGTTTGAGGGCGGCGGTGATCGCGTTGGCCTGCAAGAGCAGATCCATGTTGTCGGGCAGGAGTTGTGAGGCCAACTGCAATTGGAGTATCTCGTCGAGCGGGTAGCCGGCGCCGGCCACCGAGATGACGGCAGCGACCTTCGGGGTCTGTTGCGCCGCGCAGACGGCGATCAGCGCCCCTTCGCTGTGGCCGATCAGTACGACGCGGCGGAAGCCCTCGCCGGCAAGGTAGTCGGCCCATGCCGCGGCGTCGCCGATGAAATCCCCCAGTACGGCGTCGGCCATTTTTTCCGGCTCCGTGAATTGGCTCGCACCGATGCCGCGTTTGTCGTAGCGCAGCGAGGCGATGCCCGCCTTTTCGAGCGCCTGCGCCAGGTAAAGGTAATTGTTGACGCTCCCGTTACGCGGGATGGGGCCCGAACCGGCGATGATGACGGCCACGGTTTGCGCACCTGCATCGGGGGTGAGCAGCGTGCCGTAGAGCGTTCCGAAATCGCGTTCGAGCGAGACGTTCCTTTCGCCTGCGGCGGTATGCGCGAAGGCCAGCAGGAGGATGGCTGTCAGCAGGGGTTTCATGGCTTATGGGTTTCAGGTTGTTCTCAGTCGGTGTTTTTCGTCGGTGTTTTTTTTGCCGGTGCGGCGTGCCGTTCCGGCCTGTTTGCCGGCGTTTTGTTCCTGCGTATCGTGCCGGTGCCGTGCCGGTGTCCGGCGGGTCGTGCCTGCGGGGTTACAGCTCCCCGACCGCCTTTTCCAGTCCGATGCCGCGCGAACCTTTGATAAGCACCAGCGCGTTGTCCACGGGGTGTGCGCGGAGCGCCGCGATGAGGTGTTCCCGGTCGGCGAAGAGTGTGATCCGGGCGGGTTGCGGCCCCATGCCGGCACGGGCCTTGGCGAATTCCTGTCCGACGAGCATCACCTCCGTATGCGGAGCCTGTGCTGCGAGGCGGATGACAGCGGCGTGCTCCTCCGCCGACCAGGCGCCCAGTTCGAGCATGTCGCCCAGGATCAGCAGGCGGCGGGTGCGTGTGCCGGGCGGCTCGGCGAGGAAATTCGCGACCGATGCCCGCATGCTCGACGGGTTGGCGTTGTAACAGTCCACGATGAGCGTGTTGCGCCCCGTCTCGGTGCGCTGCGAGCGGTTGTTGTTGGGGACATAGCTGCCGACGGCATGGCGGATGCGCTCGTCGGCGACGTCGAAATAACGCCCGACGGCCACGGCCGCGGCGATGTTGAACCGGTTGTAAAGCCCTTCGAGATGGTTTTCGAGGCCGTCGGCCAGCGTGACGCTGTAATACTCCGCGGCCAGCCCGTCGCGTTCGGCGGCCATGTTCGTCAGCACCTCGTCCTCGCGGGGCACGAAGGCGCGGCCGCCGTTCGCGGCCAGGTAGTCGAACAGCTCGCCCTTGCCGCGGCGCACCCCTTCCGGGCCGCCGAAGCCTGCGAGGTGTGCACGGCCGATGTTGGTCAGGATGCCGTAGTTGGGCTCGGCGATCGAGGCCAGCAGGGCGATTTCGCCGCAGGCGCTGGCTCCCATCTCGACCACGCCGAACTGCGTGTCGCGGGTCATGGCGAGCAGCGTGAGCGGCACGCCGATGTGGTTGTTGAGGTTGCCGCGCGTGGCGTAGACCTCGAAGCGTTCGGCCAGCACGCGGCTCACCAGCTCCTTGGTCGTGGTCTTGCCGTTGCTGCCCGATATGGCGAGTATCGGGATCGCCAGCCGGCGGCGGTGTTCGCGCGCCAGCTCCTGCAACGCCCCGAGCGTGTCGCCGACCAGCACCATACGCTCGTCGGTGACGGCCGCCGGGTCGTCCACGACGGCATAGGCCGCGCCTTTTTCCAGCGCCTCCGCCGCGAAGCGGTTGCCGTCGAACGTCGCGCCGCGCAGGGCGAAGAAGATGGAATCAGCCCCGATGTCGCGCGTGTCGGTGGAGATGTGCGGGTGTTCCCGGAAAATATCGTATAGTTCGGACATGTCAGTTCGCGTGTATGGGGGTTCCCGAGGGCATGGGGTAGGGCCCCGGCTCTGCGGGTTGCCCGAAGCGGGGGTTGCCCGCGGCGTCGAAGTCGAAGCGTTGCAGGCGCACGTCGCGCCCCCAGTTGTGTACCGTATCTTTTTTCGAGTGGTAATAGATCCAGTGTTCGCGCCCGTCGGGCGAGGTGGTGAAACTGGCGTGGCCGACGCCGTGTATGCGGTCGTTGCCGGTGAAGACGGGGCCGCTCTTGATCCACGACGCGGGATCCAACGGGTCGCTGTCGGGGGTGCGCAGGCGCAGTTGCCCGAGCTTGTAGTGGCGCGACCACGAGCCGCGCGTGGAGTAGACGATGAACAGGTCGTCGCCGTGCCGCAAGGCCGACGGGCCTTCCTGCAGGGCGATGTGGTCGCCCTGTTCCCACGGCTGGTCGGGGCGCGAGAGCAGGATGCGCGGCCCGATCCGTGTGGGCGATTCCATGCGGGCGATGTAGAGCAGTTGGTCGGTGGCGTCGGTGTCGCGCTGGCGCTCCCAGCCGGACCATACGGCATAGAGTGCTCCCCGGTGTTCGAAGAGCGTCATGTCGATGGCCCAGATGTTGTCCGTCTTGCCGTCGGGATTGTCGCCCGTGTAGAGCATGCCGCGGTCGCGGTAGTCGCCCAGCGGCGTGTCGCACTCCAGCACGCCGGTGCGCTGCCCCGTGAAGGGGCTGCCGGGGACGGGTGCCGCGGCGTAGTAGATGTACCATTTGCCGCGGAGGCGGTGCAGCTCGGGCGCCCAGATGTTGAAGCTGTTCCACGCCCCGCTGTCGGCGGGCTGCCAGACGACGCGCTCGCGTTCGAAGCGCGTCATGTCGTCCGATTCGGTCACGGCGATGCCGCGTCCCGATTTGAAGCAGGTGTAATAGCGCCCGTCGTATTTGGTGATCCACGGGTCGGCGCCGTCGCGCAGCGGGTTGGTGAAGGTGGCCTGCGGCGCGGAGCACGAAAGCATCCCCGCCACTAAAAAACAGCCCGCAGCGAATCGTCGCAGCAAGGCTGTGGTATGGAACGGCATGCGTTTCATAGGTGTCAGATGTGTTTGTCCCCGTTGTGGAACTTTACTTCGTCGATGAATTTCTTGATGTTCTGTTCTTCGGCGCGGGGGCATATCATCAGCACGTCGTCGGTGTCCACGACGATGTATTCCTTCAGGCCGCTGATGACCGCCACCTTGCCCCTGGGCAGCGAGACGATGCTGCTGCGCGTGTCGTAGAGGTAGCACCCCTCTTCGGGGACGGCGTTGGCGTAGCGGTCTTTGCGGGCGTGCTGGTAGACCGAGCCCCACGTGCCGACGTCGCTCCAGCCGAAATCGCCGCAACGGACGTAGACGTTGTCGGCTTTCTCCATGATGCCGTAGTCGATCGAGATGGCGCGGCACTCCGACGATGGCCGTTTCCGAGTCGGTGCCCAGTGCCCGCATCATGCCGCTGAACATGGCATGGTGCTCGGGCAGGTATTTGCGGAAGGCTTCGACGATGGCCTGCACCTTCCAGATGAAGATCCCCGAATTCCAGTAGAACTCGCCGGTCTGGAGGAAGGTCTGCGCCAGCTCGAGGTCGGGTTTTTCGGTGAAGCACTTGACCTTGCTGATGGCGTGGTCGTCCGAGACCTGGATGTAGCCGTAGCCCGTGTCGGGGCGCGTGGGGTTGATGCCCACGGTCAGCAGTGCGTCGTGCCGGTCGGCGAATTCGAGGCACTCGCCGATGATCGTGCGGAAATCGTCCTCGTTGAGGATCAGGTGATCCGACGGCGTGACGATCATTTCGGCGTCGGGGTTCTCCCTGAGCAGCGTATAGGCCGCATAGGCGATGCAGGGGGCCGTATTGCGGCCGATCGGCTCGCAGAGCACCTGTTTCTCCCCGATTTCGGGGATGTGCTGCAATACCAGATCCTTGTATTTGTGGTTCGTCACGACGAGGAAATTCCCGGCGGGGACGATTTTTGCAAAGCGCTCGTAGGTGTGGCGGATAAACGATTTCCCGGTTCCGAGGATGTCGAGGAACTGTTTTGGCATCGACTGCCGGCTCTTGGGCCAGAAACGCGATCCGATGCCGCCGGCCATGATGACACAATATTTATTGCTTGCCATAAGTTATAATATGGAATTAAGTGAGACAAAGATAAAAATATTTTGTAACTTTGCCGCCTATTGCAGGAATAATATTTTTGTACTCCCGATGAAGATAAGACTGTTCACCATACCCAACCTGCTGACCCTTGCGAGCCTGCTTTGCGGCTCGATCTGGCGCTGGCTTTCTGGCTCACGATCGCCGCCGGTGTTTTCGACTATTCCGACGGTTTCGTGGCCCGGCTGCTCAAATGCCCTTCCGCCATCGGCGTACAACTGGACTCGTTGTCCGACATGGTCTCGTTCGGCTTCGCCCCGTCGGCCGTGCTTTTCGTCTTGTGGAACAATTCCCTGCCTGCGGATGCCGAAGCATGGCTGCGCTACGGCGGCAGTGCACTTTGTTTCGCGGTGGCGGCCTTCTCGGCGCTGCGGCTGGCGAAATTCAATATCGACGAGACGCAGCATACCGAGTTCTGCGGCCTTCCTACTCCAGCCAATGCGCTGTTTTTCATATCTTTGGGGTGGATTAAGGTGAAGACGGGTTTCGACTTGGGTTACTGGTTGCTGCTGCTCATCCCTGTGATGTCGTGGCTGCTCGTTTCGCCCGTGCGGATGTTCGCCTTCAAATTCCAGCACTTCGCCTGGAAAGGCAACGGGGTGCGTTATGTTTTTATTGTATCGGCGGCGCTCCTGCTGGCCGTGCTGGGTGTCCGTGCCGTGCCGGTCGTGATCGTCCTCTACATCGCAACCTCGGTCGTATGCTGGTTGTCGATGAAGGCAAAAGGCTGTGGACAAGCCGGATAGTTGTGTATTTTAAGAATTTTTATTAATTTTGCCCCGGATTAGCGTTCCATGTCGAGGTTGACGAATAGAATATTGCTGGCAGCTTTGCTCGGTCTGTTCCTTACAGCGCCCGGCATCGTCCGTTCGCAGGGTTTCAACGCCAGGACGCTGCAGCGTGCCCAGCAGCGCGGGGAGACGGGGAACCTTTACGGTACAAACCCTTACGAGCAGACCGGCGAGGAGGGGGAGGAGGGCCAGGACGGCCAGCCGCAGGATACGACCAAGAAGGAACGCCGGATCCGCAAGCCGCTCGAATCGTATTTTTTCAGCGATTCGATCCGTGCCCTGAACAATTTTCGCTGGAGCGTCAAGCGCGACTACAACCGCGTGGAGATAAGCCCGCTCGACACGACGCTGACCGACTGGCGGATCGACTACCCCTTCTTCCGCGAAGAGGTGGGCGACATCGCGCAGGGCGCCCTCGGGCAGACATCGCTGCCGATGAACTATTTCCGGCGGCCGCAGTTCTTTGATTTCAGTTTTGCGAGCCCCTACTATGCGTATACGTACGACATGGAGAACGTTCCGTTCTACAATACGAAGAAGCCCATCATCCGCATGACGTACCTCGAGTCGGGGCAGAAGCGTTTCCGGGAGGAGAACTTCAATATCATGCACGCGCAGAATATTTCGCCCACGACCGGGTTCAACGTCGACTACAAGGCACGGGGAACGCGCGGACAATATGTCTGGTCACGGACGAAGAACCACAACCTGTCGGTCGCCTTCAGCCATACGGGCAAGCGCTATTCGGTGCATGCGGCCTATTACAACAACCACATCGAACAGCAGGAGAACGGCGGCGTGGTCGGGACGTGGGCCATCGCCGATACGACGTTCCAGATGCCTTCGGGCGTGCCGATGAAGCTGTCGGATGCCGAGGCGCAGAACACCTACCGCAACAATGCCTTCTTCATCACGCAGTCCTATGCCCTGCCGTTGCAGCGCGTGACGGAGAACGACTTTTCGCTCGCCGACCTGTCGGCGGTCTATATCGGCCATTCGTTCCAGTACAGTTCGTGGAGCAAGGTCTATTCGGACAAATATGCGCGGTATATCGACGAAAGGGCGCACCGGGACGAACAGGGCAATTTCGTGGCCGATACGCTGGACTACTACCAGAACTGGTATATCAACCCCGACCAGACGCGCGACTCGATTTACGAGCGGGTGATTTCGAACCGCTTCTTCGTGCAGGCGCAGCCCTGGGATCGTAACGGCGTGGTAGGCACGATTGATGCAGGCATCGGTATCGACATGCATACCTACTCGCAATTCGAAATGAGGGATTACCAGACGGGAAAGTATACGAAGGTCAACAAGACCAGCTATTTCGCATACGGTTCCGTCGGAGGCAAGATAAAGAAATATGTCGACTGGGATGCGAACCTCAAGTTCTACCCGTCGGGATACAGAGGCGGAGACCTCACCATCGGCGCCCACTTGGCGCTGACGGGGTACCTCCGCGGACACCCCCTGATTCTCGAAGGCCGGTTCACGATGGATCGGCGTTCGCCCAACTACTGGCAGGAGAATCTGTTCTCGAACCACTACGTGTGGTCCACTCCTTTGAATAAGGAGAATGAAACTCGGTTCGAGGTGAAGTTTTCAGTCCCCGATTATGCGTTTGAAGCGGGGGCATGGCAAGGTGTGGTCGGCAACAAGATCTTTTACGACAAGGAGAGCCAGATCGCCCAAAGCAGTGACAACGTAAGCCTCACGAGTGTGTACGCTCGCAAAGATTTCCGCTTAGGCGGACTTCATTTGGACAACAGGGTATTGTTGCAGTGGAGTACGAATCAAGAAGTTGCACCCGTTCCGCTTTTGAGCGCGTTCCTTTCGTATTATTACGAGTTCTGGGTCGTGCGCAACGTATTACGCCTTCAGATCGGTTTGGACGGACGCTATAACACGCGTTATTATGCGCCCAGTTACAACCCCGCGCTGTCGGCCTATTACAACCAACGGGACGTCGAAGTAGGCAATTACCCCTACATGGACGCCTTCGTCATGGGAAAGTGGAAGAGAATGCGGATATTTCTCAAATATCAGCATGTGAACAAGGGACTGTTCGGAAACGGAGAGTATTTCTCCGCGGCGGGTTACCCGCTCAATCCGGGCATGTTTAAAATCGGTATCTCATGGGGTTTCTATGATTAGCGTATTGTTCTGCGCGGTATGAACTGCCCGCAAAACAACATTTTATGTTAAAAAAGACAGTTTTAACTTTTGCGTTCTTAACAATCCTGACAACTTTTTACGGCTTTAACGCCCAGTTCAGCGCACCCGTGACGGACGACATGCTGCTGAACGATGATGCGGCCGATTTCGGCTCTTCGCTGCTCAGTGACGGCGAATATGTGATCTCGGCCTATGACAATGTCATTCGCAACATCAGCGAAAAAGAGGGCCACGACTGGCGCCTGATGAGCGCCATCGCCTACCATGAATCGCGGTTCACGCCCGACATCACCTCGCGCAGCGGGGCTCGCGGGCTGATGCAGATCATGCCCTCGGTGGCACGCCAGTTCGACGTCCCGACCGAGGAGGTCGCCAATCCCGAGACCAACATATGGTTGGCCAACAAGCTGATGTCGAAGATTATGAACACGCTCCGTTTCCCCGAGGGGACTCCCGAGAAGGATCGGATGAGCATCATCCTGGCCTCGTACAACAGCGGGATCGGCCATGTGAACGATGCGAGGCGCCTGGCACGGCTCAACGGCGAGGATCCCAATTCGTGGGAGGTCGTGGCCCGCTACCTGCAACTCAAGGCGCAGCCCGAGTATTACGAGAGCGAGGCGGTCAAGTGCGGACGTTTCACCGGCAGCCGGCAGACGCTGGCCTACGTGAACGACGTGATAGGACGCTATGACAAATACTGCCGGATTGCTCGGAGATAGCTCGGGCAGGAATTGAAAAGTCTGAATCTACAGCAAAAAGGCTGAACCCAGGGGTTCAGCCTTTTCTCTTTATATCTTCTGAGTTGCCGGCGGACTTGTCCGGCGCCGGGTCAATAGACCCACTGGAAATCGTCGACGTACATTACATTCGTCGTGCAGCCCACCATGTAATCGCCGTAGGCACTCGTGGAGCAGGAGATGATGATGCTGTACTTGCCGGTGGGGCGTCCCGCAGCCGGGTCGTAGAAGTTGAGCGGCAGGGTGGCCTCTACCATTTGCTCGCCTTCGGTCGACTTGTCGACGAACAGCGACCCGTAGGCGATGAGTTTCCCTTCTGCGGTCTGGGTGGTTTCCGCCGGATCCCAAATGCCCGTGGGGTCTTTGGTGCCCGAAGCGACCCGGTGCCGGGCGTTCCAGTCGATGATGGCGACGAAAATGCGGGCTTTGTCCGGGTCGCCTATGCCGACCGGGGCCCCGGAATGTTTGCTTGCGTCGATCGTGCCCAGTGTCGCGTGGTATTTCACCTTCATGCCCGAAGGGCGCGCCGTCCAGTTGTAGGGCTGTCCGAATTCTACTACGCCCGTCCACAGGCCGTCTTTGTAGAAGATGCCGGACATCAGGTTGCCGGCTGCGATGTTGACGAGGGGAGGGGCTGCCGCGGCCAGTTTCGCGCAATAGCTGCCGCCCATTCCGTTGAAAGTCCCCTGCCTACAGAGCTTATCCGCAAATGTGTTGTTACCGCTGGCCCAGAACTCCGCATTCGTATTTTCGCTCGTGAAGCACGACAAGCCCGGGTTTTCCATGTTCCCGTCGGGAATCGTGTCGCCCGCGGGTGCCGTGTATTCGGCGGTTTCGGTCTGCTGCCCGCCGACGAGAAGCCGGAATTCATACGTTTGCCCGGCGTAGACGCCCTTGGTCGTGACGAGGCGTTTTACGGGGATGCCCGCATCGTTGGTGAGGCTTGTCCATTCGGGTGCGATCGAGCTCGTAAAGATGCCGCTTTCGTCCTGTGCGCCCTTCTGCGTCGTCTGCCAGTCGGCGGTACCCTTCAGACGGTACTGGATTTCGGCGGTGGCGTAATCTTCGGGCGTAACCATCGTGGTTACGACGGCCGTGTTGTTCCAGAGGTCGATCTCGCGGACACCGATCTTCACGTTGGTGGGCTGGACATGGAGCATCCACCGCTCCGTGCGGCCGTGGCAGGTGACGTCGACCAGACGAACCGTTTCGAAGCCCGTGGCGGAAAGTTCCTCGGCCGTGGGCGAGTAGGCGGTGATGTCGGCAGGCCCCAGCTTGAGGCTGGTGACCGTGACGGCCTTCAGGTCGGTGCCTTCGGCGACATAGGCCGTGGCCGTACGCGCCTGCGTGTCGATCAGTGTCGATCCGATCTGCCCGGCGACGGTGAACGACCGGGCTATGGGCTGCTCGGCCACGATCGTCCACTCGTAGTCCTGGTAGAGCGAGAGCGTGACATAGAGCGGCGCCCGCAGGTCGAACTCCCCGCTCAGCGGCTGCGAAGTCCTGATCTGGCTGATGAATTTCTCTTTGTCGGTCATCATCGGGTTGGATGTGGCGACATCGAATTCCGCCTTGTCGATGGTGACCTTGCGGATATCGGTCTTCTCGTCCAGCGTGAGCGTCACGGTACGGTTCACGAGGCTGATGCCGGTCACCGTGAACCCCTCGCCTTCGATGCTGCGGATGCTGAGTTCGATGGTGGGATACGGTAGGTCGTTCTCGATGCACGACGCTGCCAGCAGGAGCGCCGCCGCCGAAAAGAGTATGCGTAGGTATTTCATAGTTTACTGCTTTTTCTTGTCCCACAAATGTATCGTCATACCGAAGTTGATGGCCGCGATATTGAGCCGGAAACGCATGTTCGAAGCCTTGCGTGAACCGATCTTGTTGCCGTCGGCATCCTTCTGGGTGATGCTCGTATACTGTATGCCGCCCAGCCCGAACGAAATCGTCGCACAGACGTTGGGGAAGATGTATACGGCAGCTCCCGGGTTGAACGCCAGCTTTACCTGCGTTTTGTCGTTGTAGGTGCGGTTGGGTGCGCCTCCTTCGTTATGATCCGGGTCGTATGCGAAGCTCGAATGTCCCGTCGAGAGCGCCAGCTCGAACTCGGCGAAGAGTCCGAAGCGTCCTTTGGGGTCGAGCCCCGCATAAGAACGGTGGAAAATGCCGAATGAGTATTCGTCGCTCGAAAGATCGACGTAGGGGAGCTGCCCCGAGAGGTCGTTGCCCTCGCCCGCATCGAAATAGGTGTTGTCGAGCGTGCCGCCCATGTGGCTGTATCCGAAACGGATGCCGATACAGTTGTTATCGCGGTAGAAATAACCGACGAAGGGTTTTACCGTTGCGATCGTGGCATCCGCATCGATGTTGTCGAAGATCAGCATGAGGTCGGTGTCGTCGCTCGAAACCGTACCGTAGGAGGCCGTAAGACCCATCATCACTTCGCCCTTGTAGGCGAATTTGAGTTTGTTGATCTCGCGGTCGATGCGGCGGCGCGTGGGCAGGAAACGCTCCACCTGGGGACGCTTGTGCTTTTCGGCCGGCATGGCTGCGGGCATCGGCGCCGAGGGTGCCGCCGGGGCGCCGAGGGTGCCCGCTGCGGCTTCGGTGCCCGTTTCTGCGGCGAGTCCCGAAGTTGTTTCCGTCGTGGCTTCGGTGCCCGTTTCTGCGGCGAGTCCCGAAGCTGTTTCCGCCATGGCTTCGGTGCCCGTTCCGGGGGTGTCCGAAGTTTCCGGGGGCACGCTGCCCTCTTTGCCGGAGGGGGTTTCTTCGACTGCGGCCGTAGCGGCCCGCTGCACTGCGGGGAGGGCTTGTCCCGTCTCCGCTGCGGCGCCGAGCGTGATGAATACCGATAAAATGGAAAGTATGATTCGTTTCATGTGCGTGCCGTGTTTAGAGATAGAATGCCATGCCGAGCCCTATCGAGAAGATATTGACTTTGAAGTTCATCATGCTGGCGTTGCGCTTGCCGACCGTCACCTGGTTGTGTACCTGTTTGGTGTGGCTGTAACTGATGCCCATCACGCCGACGTTGACCTCGACGGCCATGTTGTTCGTGGCGAAGGCGATGATACCCGGCGAGATGCCCAGCGAGAAGGTATAGCCCGTCTGGTAGGTGCCCTTCACCGGGGAGTCCTTGGCAAAGCGTGCCTGCGTACCGCCGCCCGAGAGCTGCATCTCGTTGAAGAGTGCGAAACGCTTGTTGCGGCCCAGCGGGATGTACTGGCGCCAGATCATGGCCACCGAATAGCTCTGTTGCAGCGAGTAGCAGTCGTTCAGCTCGAAATTCAGGTCGGAATCCTCGCCGCCTAGGTTGAGGTCGGCCTTGTCCAGTTTGAGCAGCGAGCGCGAATAGATGAAACGGCCTCCGAGCGCCATGTTGTCGCGGAAGGCATAGGCGATCATCGGGCTGACCTTGAACGTGTAGCCCTTCGATTCGATGCCCTCGACGACCAGGAACCTGTACGTATCGTTCGAGTGGGTCGAGTAGGAGGCCGTCCCTCCGAAGATCCATTGCCCGCGCGGGACAAAGAGGTTGTGTTTGTCGGTAAGGCCGCGTTGGCGCCGCATTTCGTTGACGGTCTGAGGACGTTCCTCGTGCTGCATGCAGCTCGTGCTGTCGGCCTGCGGGGCGAGGGACGCTGCGGCGTTCGTCTGTTGTGCACGGCTCTCCGGCGCCGTGCCTGCCAGGAGCAGGAGTGCCAGGAGCGTACTGGTGGTTATCTTGCGCATTGTCGTGCGTTTACGTTTAATCGTTAATATACCCATTCGAAATCGTCGACGTACATCACGTTTTTCGAGCAACCGGTGAAATAATCGCCGTAAGCGTTGCAGGCACATGAGATCACGAGCGAATAATTCCCTTCGGCAGGGCGCGTCTCGTGGTCGTACCATACGATGTCTAATTCGGCGTCCTGCATATCCTCGCCCTCCGTCGATTGCGTGATCCAGAGCGATCCGTATCCCAGGATTTTGCCTTCCGATACGTTGTCGATGCCTTTTTCCGGATCCCATGCACCTTTGGTGGTCGTCATGCCGGATACGACCTCATGCGGGGCGTTCCAGTCGACGATCGCGACGAAAATACGAGCCATGTCCGGATCGCCCTTTTTGATATAGGGACAAATATCGCCCGAGGTGCGTACTTTGTCGACCGTGCCGACGTGGGCATGGTATTTTACCTTCATTGCCGAAGGACGTGCCGTAAATGCGTATGTTTGTCCGAACTGGACGGTGCCTGTGAAACTTTTATAGGCGAATTCTCCTGT
>OGOD01001370.1_pt1 | contig 15438 bp, 9 predicted proteins | sample 1573631 | NCBI WGS metagenome assembly OGOD01 (sample SAMEA2581895, study PRJEB24529) | metagenome | biome: Human gut stool | place: China | collected 2011
CCAGCTCGATCATCTCGGCGGTCAGCAGCCAGCCCTCGCCCATCTTGGCACCCAGAGAGATGATGCCCTCAGGCTTTTTCATCAGCTCGCGGAACGAGCCGGGCGCGTAGAAGCCGTACTTGCGCATGGCGTCATAGCTGGCGCAGCCGATGGCGTCCAGCCAGCTCAAGAACGCGTCCGCGCCGCCCGCCACCAGCTTGTTGCCGCCGTACAGGTCGATGTCCAGCTTGTAGTTGGCCACGCAGTACTCCACAAAGCCCATCAGGCCGGGCAGGTTGACCTCGCAGTCCTGGCTTTCCAGAAATTTTTCCAGATCATTGTTGCCCAGCGGCGAGTATTTGACATAAATCTCGCCGACGACGCCGACCTTGACCTTCGGCACGCGGGTGATGGGAATGGTCGCGTAGTCCGCGGCAATGTCGTAGAACCGGCGCTTCATGTCATGGGCGGAGTAGTTCTTGTCGTCGCGGATCCAGCCCTGTATCGTAGAGATCCACTTCTCGGTCATGGCGTCGGCGTCGCCCCTGTGGTTCTCGTAGGCGTGGGTCTGGCTGCGCAGGGCGACCAGCATATCACCGTAAAAGATCGATGCAATGACCTTGCGCAGCAGCGGCACGGTCAGCGGCAGACCGCTGCCCTTTTCCAGACCGGAGAAGTTCAGCGATGCTACGGGAATATTGCCGTAGCCCGCCTTGACGAGTGCCTTGCGCAGCAGCTTGATGTAGTTGGACGCACGGCAGCCGCCGCCGGTCTGGGTGATGAGCAGCGCGGTGTGGTCCAAATCGTATTTGCCGCTGTTCAGCGCGTCGAGAAACTGCCCGATGACGAGCAGCGCCGGGTAGCAGGTGTCGTTGTGGACGTATTTCAGGCCCAGCTGCGCGACCTCGCTGCCGCAGTTGCCGAGCACCTCGGTCTGGTAGCCCTCGCTGGCCAGTGCCGCCTGCATGAGCCGAAACTGAGTCACGGCCATGTTCGGAATGAGAATTTTATGGGTCTTTACCATGTCCTTGGTAAAGTTGGGGGTCATGTATTCCATGGAATTGCCTCTTACTTTTTGTCCTCTTTGCGTTCTTCCAGCGCCGCAAACAAACTGCGCAGTCTTATGTTCACCGCGCCCAGATTTGTGATCTCATCGATCTTCAGCTGGGTGTACAGCTTGCTGCCCGCCTGCAGAATCTCGCGGGTCTCGTCGGTGGTGACGGCGTCCAGGCCGCAGCCGAAGGAGACGAGCTGCACAAGATCCATATCGGGGTTCTCGGTGCAGTATTTCGCGGCGGCGTACAGGCGGCTGTGGTAGGTCCACTGGTTCAGGACGGAGGTCTGGAATTTCTGCTCGTGCCAGCTGACGGAGTCCTCGCTGATGACGGCAGCGCCCTGCCGGATGATGAGCTGGTCAATACCGTGGTTGACCTCAGGGTCAACGTGGTAGGGGCGGCCCGCCAGCACAATGATGCGGTGGCCTTCCCTGCGGGCCTGCGCAATGATCTCGGTGCCCTTGTCGCGCAGCTGCTGCATGTGGCGGGCGTACTCGTCGTAGGCCGCATCAATGGCTTCGTGCACGGCCTTCCGGTCCAGCCCCGGGAAATAATGGTCCAGCGCCTGCTGGAATTTCTTGTAGAAATCCTTGCGGCGCTCGAGGTTGAAGTAATCGTAGATGAACTTCGTCGCCTTCAGCTCGGGGCAGTTGCCCTCGAGCACCTCGGGATAGTAGGCCACGACGGGGCAGTTATAATGGTTGTCGCCCAGGTGCTCGTCCAAGTTGTAGCTCATGCAGGGGTAGAAGATCGCGTCCACGCCCTGCTCACACAGCCAGTGAATGTGGCCGTGGCTCAGCTTGGCCGGGAAGCAGGCCGTGTCGCTGGGGATCGTCGCCTGACCGCTCTGGTACAGCTTGCGGTTGGAGAAGGGGCTGACGACGACCTCAAAGCCGAGGCGGCTGAACAGCGTGTGCCAGAACGGCAAAAGCTCGTACATATTCAGGCAGAGCGGGATGCCGATCTTGCCGCGGCTGTTCGCGGGGGCTGCTGCCTTGCGGTAGCCGTCCAGCAGCTTGAGCTTGTAAGCGTAGAGGTCCAGGTCCTCGTTGTTGGCCTTGCCGGTCACGGGCTTGTCGCACCGGTTGCCGGAGATAAAGCGCTTGCCATCGGCAAAAACGTTGACGGTCAGCTGGCAGTGGTTGCCGCACCCCTGACACTGCACGGTGTTGACCTTCTGGCTGAAATGCTCCAGCTCCAGCTGGGTCAGCACGGTGCTGCGGGCGTGCGCGCCTGCCTTGGCCTTGCCGTACAGGGCCGCGCCGTAAGCGCCCATCAGGCCCGCAATGTCGGGACGGATGACGTTGACGCCCATCTCCTTCTCAAAGGCGCGGAGCACAGCCTCATTGTAGAAGGTGCCGCCCTGTACCACGATGTTGCGGCCCAGCTCCTCGGGGCTGGACGCGCGGATGACCTTGTACAGCGCGTTCTTGACGACGGAGATGGACAGACCGGCGCTGATATTTTCAATCGAGGCACCGTCCTTCTGCGCCTGCTTGACAGACGAGTTCATGAACACGGTGCAGCGGCTGCCAAGGTCAACGGGCTTGTCGGCAAACAGGCCCAGCGCGGCAAACTCCTTGACGTCGTAGCCCAGCGCCTGGGCGAACGTCTGCAAAAAGCTGCCGCAGCCGGAGGAGCAGGCTTCGTTCAGGAAGATGTTGCTGATCGCACCGTCCTCAATTTTGAAGCACTTCATGTCCTGACCGCCGATGTCGATGATGAAATCCACGTCGGGCAAAAAGTGCTTGGCGGCGGTAAAGTGCGCGACAGTCTCGACAAGACCGCGGTCACAGTGGAACGCATTTTTGACGAGCTCCTCGCCGTAGCCGGTGGTGGTCACGCTGGCGATTTGCAGGCCCGGGTGATCCCTGTAGAGACCGAGCAGCGTATCCCTGACGAGCGGGATAGGGTTGCCGAGGTTCGGACGATAGCGCTCGAACAGAATGTTCGCGTCGTTGTCGATGACGACGAGCTTGATGGTGGTGGAGCCGGAGTCGATGCCGATATGTACCGGCCCGCAGTCTGCGCCAAAGGGCAGGCAGGGCACGGTGGCCTTTAAGTGGCGGGCGTGGAAGTCCTCGTACTCCTGTTTGTTTGCGAACAGCGGCGGCAGGCTGACGTAGGTCGCTGTGGCGCTGTATTCGTCGAGACGCTTGGCAACCTCGCGCAGGTCGGATTCCTCGTCGGCATAGAACGCCGCGCCCATCGCGACGAAGAGCAGGCTGTTCTCCGGCAGGGTGCCGGTGACACCCAGAGTCTTATCAAAGCTCCGACGCAGCGTCCCGGAGAAGGTCAGCGGGCCGCCGAGATACAGGATGTTGCCCTTGATGGGGCGGCCCTGTGCCAGACCTGCAATGGTCTGGTTGACAACGGCCTGATAGATCGACGCCGCGATGTCGCCCGCCTGTGCGCCCTGGTTGATGAGGGGCTGGATGTCGCTTTTGGCAAAAACGCCGCAGCGGCTGGCGATGGTGTAGGTGCGGGTCGCGGCCTGCGCGGCCTTGTCCATCTCGTCGGCGCCCATCTTCAGCAGGGTCGCCATCTGGTCAATGAACGCGCCCGTGCCGCCGGCGCAGCTGCCGTTCATGCGGACCTCGGTGCCGTTTGTCAGGAAAAGGATTTTGGCGTCCTCGCCGCCCAGCTCGATGATGCAGTCGGTGCCGGGGGCCAGCCGGTTGGCGGCCACACGGGTGGCAAAGACCTCCTGCACGAAGGGGACCTTGCAGCTGTCGGCCAGGCCCATACCGGCGGAGCCGGAGATGGCTAAGTAGGCGCGGCCATCGGGCAGATATTCGGCGGCAACCTTCTCAAGCAGCGCCCTGCCCTTCTCTAAAATATGGCTGAAATGGCGCTCGTAGGTCGAATAGACGATCTGCCCGGCGTCGTTCAGCACAACACATTTAATGGTGGTGGAACCAATGTCCAGACCAACTCTCATAGGATTTTGCCTCCTGCGGATGGAGTGAAATTGCGGGATATGTGCGCCGGGTCTGCCCCGCGGCGATACAATATCAGATTATATTATACAGGGTTCTGCACGATTCGGCAAGAGTACGGTGCAGGAAAACACGTTGTCAAATGCAGAAATCTGTCCCAAAAAAACACCGAAGCGGTGCAGGAAAGTCCTGCACCGCTTCGGCATCAAAAGAAAAGAGGAGTATGGATGAAAAACTTGGGGTTCTGTTCTCAGGCCCGGGTCCCTGCTCCCTTCCTGAGAACACTTATAGTATACCCGCCATTTGTGTTAAAGTCGTGAAGGAAAATTCAACAAATTAAGAAGGGTTTGTGAACAAACCAAGCCTTCCCCCAGGGGGGAGCCGCTCTAAACAAAAACCACCCGGCGCAAAACCGAGTGGCTATGTACAAACTTATTGCTCCTCCTGGCCCAATTTGTCGATCTGATCCTGCAAAAGCTGGGAGATCGGGCGGCGGGTGTTGCGCAGACGGTGGACCGGGGCGGCAGGGGCCGTGTGGTGCACGGGCTGTGCCTTGGCCTTGACGCGCAGACGCTCGGCGGGCTTTTCGGGAGACGGGGCGGCAGGCTTGGCAGCGGGGCGCGGTGGCACCGGTGCGGGAATATCCGTTTCCGGTGTGCCCTGCGCAAAGCTGCGCATATCGGTGCCCAGATCCTTCAGCTCGGCCTCGGTCTGGTCAAGCGCCTGATAGATGGCCTGCGTCAGGCCGTCTAAATCCAGCGTGGCGGCGCTCAGGCGCTCGTCCACGCGGGCCAGACGCTCCCGCACCAGCATGACGCCCGACGCAATGCTGCGGGCATTCTCTGCCATGCGGTTCTTCTGGGTCTCGGCCTGCTGCTTGAGCTCCCGCTCTGCGCTCTCGGCGTACAGGCGGGCATCGGCCAGGATCTTGCCGGCCTCGAGCTTGGCCTCCCGCACCAGATCGGATGTGGGGGCAGCCGGGGCGGCGGCAGTGTTCAGCGTGCGCGCGGCGGTCAGTTGCTTTTGCAGCTCGTCCACCTGCTGCTGCAGATCGTGGCATTTCAGCTGCCAGATGTTGGCGTTTTTCTGGGATTCCCGCTGGGTGGACTGGAAGGAGGCCGTCTTTTTCTTGATGGTCTCCAGCTGCTCGTCCGCCTCGCGGCGCTTGGCCTCGGCCGTGTCTGCACGCTGGGTCGCGGCAGCCAGCTCGGCCTTCAGGGCCTCCATGCGGCTGTCGGCGGTGCCTCGCTCGCTGCGCAGCTCGTCCAGCTTGGACTGCAGCTGCTGCAGCTGGCGGTTGTACTCCAGCTCGTGCTGCTGGGCCTCGTTGGCCAGTGCGTTCATGTAAGCCAGCACGTCATTTTTATCAAAGCCGAACAAGCTGGAACGAAAACCCTGTTCCTGAATGTTCATCGGTTCAGACGGCATGGCTTTTTACATCCTCTCGCAAAAAAATCATTAAGAACGCTTGTTCAGGATGCTGAGCAGGTCGTCAAAGTAATCGCCGTCATCCTCTTCCTCGGCAGGGGCTGCGGGCTGTGCGGCCACAGGCGTGTCCATGCCGGTGCTGAAGGACTGGGTGAAGATCGGGTTGGGCATGACGGGGTTGACCTGCGGCTGGACAGGCTGCACGGGCTGGACCGGAGCAGCGGCAGGCTGTGCGGCGGGCTGGGTAGCGGCCTGTGCGGCACGCTTGGCGTCAACATGGGCCTGAATGGGCTCGTCGACCTCGGGCGTGCTCTCGAAGCCTGTGGCAACGACGGTAATGCTCATCTCGTCGCTCAGGCGCTCGTCGAACGCAGTACCCCAGATGATGTTGGCATCGGGATGCGCGCTCTGGGTGATCATGCTGGCAGCGGTCTCGACATCCTCCAGGCCGATGTCGGGGCTGGAGGTGATGTTGATGATGACGCCGCGTGCACCGGCAATGCTGGTCTCCAGCAGCGGGCTGGAGATGGCAGCCTTGGCGGCGTTCTCGGCCTTGCCGGCGCCCTTGGCAACGCCGACGCCCATGTGGGCAAAGCCGGCGTCCTTCATGATGGAGCGGACGTCTGCGAAGTCCAGGTTGATGAAGGCAGGAATGTTGATCAGGCTGGAGATGCTCTCAACGCCCTGGCGCAGCACGTTGTCAGCGGCCTCGAAGGCGTTCATCAGGGTGATCTTCTCCTGGCTGATGAGCTTCAGGCGCTCGTTGGGAATGACGATCAGGGAGTCGACGTGCATCATCAGGGAAGCGATGCCCTGCTCGGCCTGCGCCATCTTGCGCTTGCCCTCAAAGGCGAAAGGCTTCGTGACGATGCCGACGGTCAGGATACCCAGGTCATGGGCCGTCTCGGCCACGACAGGGGCAGCGCCCGTGCCGGTGCCGCCGCCCATGCCAGCGGTGATAAAGACCATCTGCGCACCCTTCAGCGCGTTGGTGATCTCGTCCTTGCTCTCCTCGGCGGCGCGCTGGCCAATCTCCGGGTCAGCACCGGCACCGCGGCCCTTGGTCAGCTTGGCACCAAGCTGGACCTTCTGGGTGGCCTTGGAGTTGAGCAGAGCCTGCTGGTCGGTGTTCATCGCGACGAACTCGACCCCGGACAGACCGGACTCCACCATGCGGTTGACGGCGTTGCCGCCGCCGCCACCTACGCCGATAACCTTGATATTGGTTACATTTTGCATTTCTTCGTCGAGAACGAATGCCATGAGTGTATCCCCCTAAAAGTGATGTTGTGAAACCGGATTCCTGGGGTGCACCCACGTATGGGCACACTAATCCGTGATTTTTTACATATAACTGTTTATAAGGATAGCAAATTTTCCGCGCAATTTCAATACCTTAGCGAGAAATTCATAAAAAAATACGGCCTACCCTGCCCTTTTGGACAACGCAGACCGCGATAGAGACTGTATTTTTAGTGCAAAGCTACATACTTTGTGTAAGAATGTGAAAAAATTGAGAAGCGGAGCTGCTGTAATCGGCCATGTGCCGGGCGGTCTCCCCGCAGGGGCCGGGCATGCCCGGCCCGGATGCGTAAGGCGGGCGGCAGTCCGCGGAAGGTCTCAGGAAATCTCTGCCCCCAGCCCGCGCAGTGCGGCGGGTAAATTTTCATACCCGCGGGGGATGTGCCCGGGGTCGCGCAGGCGGGTCTCACCGTCCGCGGCCAGTGCCGCCGCCAGAAGCGCCGCTCCGCCGCGCAGGTCGGGCGCGGTGACGTCCGTCCCGTGCAGGACGGCCCCGCCCGGGAGCGTCAGCTGCCGCCCCCTGACCGTGCAGGCCGCGCCCATGGCGGCAAAGCCCGCGGCACAGGCAAAGCGGTTGGCAAACAGGCTGTCGTAAATTTCGCTCTCCCCCGCTGCCGTCAGCAGCACGGCGGCGGCCAGCGGCGCAGTGTCGGTGGCAAAGGCGGGCCAGGCGTCGGCCCGCAGGTGTGCCCCGCCCCGCAGCGGCACGGCGGGGTCACGGGCCAGCCGCACGCAGTCTCCGGCCCGGCTGACCTGCACGCCGGTCCCGGCCAGAAAGCGCAGAAACGAGTCATAGCTGGCCGGGTCGCAGCCCGCAATTTCGATCTGTCCGCCCGCGCACGCCAGTGCGGCGGCGTAGGTCGCGGCGGCGATGCGGTCCGGCAGCGGGCGGTGAAAGGCTCCGCCCAGCGGTCTGCCGCCCTGCACGGTCAGCACCGGCGTGCCCGCGCCCTGAATATCCGCCCCGCAGGCAGACAGAAACGCGATCATGTCGCCGATCTCCGGCTCCTGCGCAGCGCCGCGCAGCACGGTCTGCCCCGCGGCGCAGCAGGCGGCCATCAGCAGGGTCATTGTGGCCCCGACGCTGGGCAACCGCAGTGTAAAATCCACCCCATGCAGCGGCCCCGTGCGCCGCAGCGTGACGGCAATGCCCTCCAATTCGACCTCGGCCCCCATGGCGGCCAGCCCGGCCAGGTGGATGTCCACGGGCCGCGGGCCGAGGCGGCAGCCCCCGGGCAGCGGCAGGCGCACATAGCCGACGCGGCAGAGCAGCGGCGCGAGATAAAATACCGAGCTGCGCATGGCCCCGGCCAGATGCTCCGGGATGTCGCCGCAGAGACGGTCCGCGGGACGGGTGCAGAGGTCCGCCCCGCAGCGCCGCACCCGGGCCCCGACAGCGTCCAGCAGCGCCAGGCTGGTGTCCACGTCGGCCAGACGCGGGACGTCCCGCAGGCGGCAGGGGCCGTCGCAGAGCAGCGTCGCCGCCAGCAGCGGCAGGGTGCTGTTTTTGGCGGCGGCAGGCCGGATGCTGCCGTGCAGGGTGCGTCTGCCGTGGATGGTGATCGTCTGCATGAGCGGGGCCTCCTAAACCTATGATATTGCCAGAAAGCGGGAGGATGCGCGGTAGGGGCCGCATATATGCGGCCCGCAGCCTTCCGGCTGCCTTACACGCGCGGGCCGGGCGGCATTGTCAGTCAACGGGCCGCCGCCGCATACTCTCCCCTCATCCGGCCCTGCGGGGCGACCTTCCCCCAAGGGGGAAGGCAAGGGGTATCTCTACCCCGTTATATGCCGCTTTCCCTCCCGCTTATTACAGCAGCAGCGGCTGGATCTGCACGCCGCGCAGCGCGGCCTCTAATGTGTCGGGCAGGAGCGTGAAATCGCTTTTCAGGCTGCACGGCTTTTTGTAGCTGTCGTCCTGGCCGAAGGGCACAAAATAGTAGCTGCGCCGCTGCAAAAGCTGGCCCAGCGCCGGGGCACTGCCCGAAAGCCCATCGTTCGTGGACGGCGCGATAATAATGGGCCGTCCGCCGCGCAAAAGGCTTTTTGCGGCCAGCGTCACGGGGGTCGAGCTGATGCCTGCGGCCAGCAGCGCCATCGTGGTGCCGGTGGCCGGGGCGATGATGAGCGCCTCGGCAAGCCGCTGCGGGCCGAGCGGCTCAACGGCCTGCAGGGTCGTCAGCGGTCTGTGGCCGGTCACTTCATATAAGGTCTGCCGCAGGGCCGACGCGGTGCCGAAGCGGGTATCCAGCCCGGCGGCGCTGGCACTCAAAACAGGCAGGACGTCCCACCCGCGGGCAGTCAGGACACGCAGCTGGGGCAGCACCGCAGCAAAGCTGCAAAAACTGCCGCACAGCGCAAAGGCGACGGTGCGTTTGGATTGGGTGGTCATGGGGCGGTGCTCCTTTCGTCGGAATCGCGTTCTTCCAGGATCGCCAGCACGGTCTGTGCAATCAGCGCCCCGGCTGTCTGCGGCGCGCAGCGGCCCGGCAGGGCCAGGGCGTGCTCGGCGTGCAGACCCAGTTCCTCGGCGGCGGCAAAGTCGGTGCCGCCGGGCAGACTGGCCAGGTCAATGATGAGCGCCCCGCCCGGCAGCTGCTGCAGAAGGGCCCGGGGCAGCACCGGCGCGGGGATCGTGTTGATGACGGCGTCAAAGCCGGGCAGCAGTGTGGGCAGGGCCGTCAGGGGCGCGGCGCGGCACCCGGCACAGCGGGCATTGGCGCGCTGCTCGGGGCTGCGGGCGGCCACGGTGACGCGCCCGCCCAGCAGCACCAGCCGCCGTGCCACAGCACGCCCGACGCGGCCATAGCCCAGCACGAGAAAGCCGCTCTCCCAGATCGTGCGCTCCCGCAGGCGGAGCAGCAGCTCAAGACAGCCCTCGGCGGTGGGCACGGCGTTCAGGCATTCCAGCTCGGGCCGCAGAAAATAATCGATCAGCGGCAGCCCGGCCTCCCGCGCGGCCATCCGCACCGGCATCCCGGGGCGGCCCGCTAAGATCAGCGTCCCCTGCCCCGCACCCTGCAGTGCGCGGGCGACCTCGTCACTGACGCGGCCCTGGGACATGGGCAGCAAAATGTAATCGGCTGCGGCGGCATTGTCGGCGGCGGTCACGCCGTAACCCGCACGGCGCAGCACGCGCGCCGCCGCCTGCTGGCGGGCATCGTGCCCGACCACGCAAAATGTTTTCGGCATAGGCGCTCACCTCGGTTTGATTTGCGCCATACTATGCCGGGGCACGTGTACCTGTGCCTTCTGCCTTCCCCGTCGGAGGAAGGCGGCCCGCAGGGCCGAATGAGAGCAGAGTGCGCCCTATTGCCAATTCACGGGCAATTGCGGCGGCTCTGCCCTCGTCAGTCGCTTTCAGCGACAGCTTCCCCCGAGGGGGAAGCCCCGGCACGCAAAAAAAGGCACCCACCTTTTCCTAAAAGATGGATGCCTTTTTACTCAAAAATATTTCAGCCCGTCGCACTGGCCGCGCCAGACGAGGAGCGGGTTGATGGGCACGGTGCCGATGCGCAGCTCGGCCACAACGGTCCTGCCGCTGGTGCCCAGCAGCTGGCCCTGCTTGACATCGTCCCCGGCCTCGACGTCCAGTGCGGTCAGGCCGTAGAAGATGCTCCTGAGGCCCGCGCCGTGGTCGATGACGACGGTGTAGCCGTAGCTGCCGCCAAGGTCCTCGGCCAGCAGCACATGGCCGCTGGCGGGCACAATCATAGAATCCTTCGACTTCTTCGGCTTGATGACGACATTTGTCGAGGTGCGCCCGCCGTAGCCGTAGTTCGTGCTGCGCTCGCTGTAGGAACGGCCCACGTACTCGGTCATGCCGTAGAGCAGCGGCGTGTCAAAGCTGTCCAGGAACGGCTGCACAAAGCCGCCCACGGCCCACTGGATCTCGCCGCCGTCAGTCGTCAGCAGCCTGCGGACGGCATCGGGGGCGTCGTCCGCGCCGATGTAGGGCGACGTCAGCTGGGACTTGGTGCTGTAATCCTTGTAGGAGTAGGAGGCCGCGCGGACCGACAGCGTCAGCGTCTCGGTATAGCCGTCGGCAGTCACGGTCAGCTCGGTGTTTCCGGTCTCGGCGTTCCACGGGATGGGCAGGTAGCAGATCCAGCCGTTGGCGGCCCTGACGAAGCCTGTGCTTTCCAGCGGGCCCGTCAGCGTCGGTTCGGTCCGGCTCATGGTGCTGCCGACACGCACGGCGGCCACGCTGCCCTGCTGCACCGTCGGTGTGCAGAGCGTGACGGACGGCTTGATGCTGACGGTGAAGCGGAACTGCCAGGTCTCGGTGCCGGTGACGCTGGAGCGGTCCTCGGCGGCGCTGTCAGACGCGGTGACGACGAGTTTGGCGTCAAACGTGCCGTTCTCCGCAAACAGATAGCTGCGGAAGCCGGTGGCGCTGCCCTCGTACACGGTCTCCTTGTCGGCGTCGGTGATGGTCAGCTGGGTGCTGTAGTCGGACGGCGTCACGATAATATCCGGCGATGCGTCGGATATGGCATCCTCGAGCACAACGGGAGAGGAATTGAGCGTTTCGGCGTAGGTGCGCCTGAAAAAGCTGCCGACCACCGGCACGTGCCACTTGTAGGCCGTGGGAGCAAGCTCCTGGCCGTCAAAGGTGACCTTGACTTCGGGCAGCATGTCAGGCGTGGCGCTGCGGTAAAGCCATGCCACGCCGCCGCCTGCGATGATGAGCACGAACAGCACAACAAGGAGCAGCCACTTGAACATGCCGAACACACCGCGCCCGAGGGCCTGCGGGATCGTATCCTGCGGCTCGTCGTCCTCGTCGTCGGCGGCGCTGTCATGCTGCGGTGCCTCGGGAGCCGGGGCAGGCCCGGCAGACGGCGCGGGATCCTCCTCCAGCCCGGCCATAATCTGCGCAATCGAAAGCTGCGCCGTGCGGGAGATGTTCGCCATGCGTGCGGCCTCAGCGGCAAGGGCTTTATCGTTGGCAAGGTCATCGCTGAAAACAAGGCCGGACGGCTCAGCAGCGTCCTCCGCGGGGACGTCCCCGGTTTGCTCGGGTGTGTCGGTGACGGCTGTGTCTGCCGCGGCGGCCTCGGGTGGCGCTTCTGCCGCAGGCGTATCGTCGGCGGCGGGGGCGTCCGCTGTCGGTTCGGGCTCCGTCACGGCGGGCTCGGCCCTTTCCGCAGGCTCGGGCAGGTCCGGGGTACTCGGGATGTCGGGCACGGTGGGTGCGGCAGCGTCCTCCCGGGCGGGGGTCTCCGGCGGTTCGGGCTTGCTTTCGGATTTGGGCTCGGCAAGCTCCGGCGCGGCGGGAACGGGGCTCTCCTGTGCGGGAGCCTTGCGCTCCGGGGTCTCGTCAGCCGGGGCTTTTTTCACCGTCTTAGCAGCCTTCGGCGTCTTGGGCTTTGCGGTTTTTGTTGTTTTTGTTGTCTTTGTGTTTTTTTTGGCCCGCGGCTTCTTGGGGGACGCGGCAGGCTTTTTCGTGGTCTGCCCGTCTGCGGCGGGAGGCTCGGCGCTGTCCGTCGGCGCAGGGGGCGTGTCGGCGGCAGGCTGGGGGCTGGCTGCCTTGCGGCGCCGGGGCTTCGGCTTGGGGGCCTCCTCCGGCTGTACCGCAGTGGATTTCTTATCTTCTTCCATACTCACACTCACTCTTTTAGGGACCTTTATGGATGCCCGGCAAAACGGCAGCGGCACGGCAGGCCGGGTGTGCCGTGTGCAGCTATTTTATTCAGCCTCGCGGAATTGCAGACCACTGTTTCCGTCCAGCGCGGTCTGCGGGTCAGTGGATTTGCTGCCGATGCGCAGCTCGTAGATCAGGCTGTGGGCCGTCCCGGCGGTGCCCAGCGGGTCGCCGGCGGACACACTCTGCCCGCGCTCCACGCCGACAGTCTCCAGCCCGTACAGGTAGCTCTTTACGCCGCAGCCGTGGTCGATGACCACCGTGCCGCCGGTCAGGGTCAGCGTGCCCGCAAAGACAACGTTGCCTGCCTGCGGGGCGGTGACGGTCTCGCCGTCCGCGGCGGCATAGGTCAGGCCGGTGGCCTGGCCGCTGCGCTGGCCGTCCACCATCTGGGTGACACCGTACTCCATGGCGACAGCGCCCGCGCTGGGGGCCTCAAAGCGGCCATTCCAAAGCTTGGCGGAGCTGCCCGTTGTGTACAGCGGCCATATAGCGTTGCGGAACTCCTCCCCGCCGCCGGTATCCTCCTCGGCGGGGACGGTGACCGTATCATACATGGTGCGGGTGACGGTCAGGGTGATGTCCTTTTCCAGGCTCCCGCAGGTCAGGTGCAGCGTATGGTCGCCGCCCTCGGCGTTGTAGGTCACGGGAATATAGCCCATGTAGCCGCTGGCGGTCTTGCGGAACCAGACAGTGCCCAGATCGGTCTCCAGGCTCGGCTCGCCGTCCAGAATGCCGGACAGCTGCACAGCCACGATGCTGCCCTGCGGCGCGCGCTCGGTGCTCAGGGTGACCTTGGGATTCATCGCCATTGTGTAGCCGGCGCGGTAGGCGTACCAGCCCACGGGGTCGCCGGGGTTGTCCGCACTGCTGTGGTGCGCGGTCACGATGATCTGATAGTCCCCGTTTTGTGTATAGGTATAGGTATTGCAGTCGGCCAGTGCGCCGGTCCAGACCGTGCCGTCGGGCGCGGTGATCTGAAGCTCGGCAGCGGTGACCCAGTCGGGCAGGACGAGCTGCGGCACGGTATCGGTGAAGGTGCCCAGCTTCTGCACGGTCAGGTTCGTCGGGCTTTCGTAGGTCTTGTTGACCTTATCGCCCAGCACCGGGATGACCCAGCTCCAGCCGTTGGGCTCGAGGGTCTGCTCACCGAAGGTGACGGCCTCCTGCGGCAGGGCGTCCGTCCCGGTGCGGCTGTAAAGAAAAGCCGCCGTTCCGCCCAGGATGGCGGCAATCATAACGGCGACCATCACAAGCCAAAGCAGCAGTTTACGCATATTGTGTTTTCTCCGTGGCAGTATGGCATTGCCAAAAAGCCGGACGCCGTCAGGTCGGTGCCCAGCCGGGTGGTGGCGGCAGAAAAGCTTCCCCCGCGGGGGAAGCCTTGAGGATCATTTACTCCTTCTCCTCTGCGGGGGCGGAGGGAATGTTCTCGTAGGTGGTGGAATCCTCGTCGTCGTAATCGTCATCCTCGTAGTCGTCGCTGAACAGCAGGCGCTCGTACTCGTCCAGCTCCTTTTCACGGTGGTAGAGATAGAGTGCGGCGGCGGTCAGGGCACCGGCAGCGGCAAACAGGAACGCCAGAACGGCACCGAAGGTGGTTTTCTTCATCATAGTAGTTCTCCTTTTGCAAATGCTGCGCTGCAACGCAGCTTTCGTGAAAAACGCCGCAGCGGGCGTGCATACAAAGCAATAACGCTAACCTTATTATACCCGACGCAGAGGGCAATTACAACCCGAACATTTGTAAAATATTAAAGGTATTTTTTTGCTGTTTTTACGCGGATTGCTGCAGGACAAAGGGTACATTTGAGCCAAGGGCGGCATGAGGTATATGGGAAGGTTGCAGGGGAGGAATTTATCCCACCCGGAATGTTTGCGTGGCCGGAAACCCTCACGGAGGGGTCAAGACCCCTCCCTACGGTGTGCCGTTCACGGGTGCTTTGTAGGGAGCGGTCTTGACCGCTCCGGGGAAGTGTGCGGCTGCCATCCACTCCACGGGAGGGATAAATCCCTCCCCTACGCAAAACAAAAATGCGGTCTCCGCGCAGGAGGCCGCATTTTTATACGATTTTCAGAACAGCCTATCCACCGGGTACAGCCCATCCTCACTCATCTTTTTCAGGGCTTCGACCAGCTCGGGCTTGTCCTCGCGGTAGGTGATGCCGTGCCATTTGTCGGCACTGGTCAGCACATGGACGTCCGCCTTGCCGGTCTCCAGCGCGTTCGTCACGACGGTGGGCAGGTAATATTCGCACTTCATCGGGTTGACGGGCAGGCTGGCCTGCAGGAACGCGGCAAAACCGGCCTTGGCCTCCTGCACGTAGGCGGGGGTGAAGCCCCACAGGTTCATCGAGACAACACAGTCGGCGGGCAGGTCGGCCCAGCTCTTGCCGCCGTCCTCACTGTAATGGATGCCGTCGGCGTAGGGCTCGATGCAGGTGCGCTCGGTCACGCTGACGAGGTTGCGGCTCTCGTCGGTCACGCAGACGCCGCGGCTGACACTGCCGTTGGCGCTGACCGTGTTGCCCAGCAGGAAGCCGACCATGGCCCAGGCGTAGCGGTCCCCGTCGGCGTGGGTGCTCAGGTAGTCGTAGATGAGCTTGAAGCCCTGCGGGCCGTAGTAGTCATCGGCGTTGATGACCGCAAACGGCGCGTCGCCGATGGCCTCCTCGGCCACGAGGATGGCATGGGCGGTGCCCCAGGGCTTGACGCGGCCCTCCGGCACGGTGAAGCCCTCGGGCAGCTTCTCCAGCTGCTGGTAGGCGTAGCGGACCTCGAACCCGGCGCGCACGGCACGGGCACCGACGGCCTCTTTGAACGCCTGCTCGATCTCGTGCTTGATGATAAAGACGACGGTCTTGAACCCGGCGCGGCGGGCATCGTACAGGCTGTAGTCGAGGATGGCCTCGCCGGACGGGCCGACGGGGTCGATCTGTTTGAGCCCGCCGTAGCGGCTGCCCATACCGGCGGCCATGACAACGAGGATCGGTTTGGTAGACATAGGCTTTTGCTCCTTCTTCTAAGACTGACTGCGCTGTAGGGGCCGGGCATGCCCGGACCGCGCGTGTATGGCAGACGAACGCCC
>OGOD01001371.1_pt1 | contig 15437 bp, 10 predicted proteins | sample 1573631 | NCBI WGS metagenome assembly OGOD01 (sample SAMEA2581895, study PRJEB24529) | metagenome | biome: Human gut stool | place: China | collected 2011
AGCAAAAATTGGTGGACCGTGGCACCCGTATGATCATGGAAGAGCTTCGTCTGGATTACGAGCAGAGCAAGAACCTCCTGCTCCTACATGGCTCCGTCCGGGAGGCGATCGATTCTTATCACCGTGAATGGCGGCTGAATCAATAAATAATTCCTATCTTTCGGGGTAAAACCTAAAAGATCGTTGATTATGATGTGGGATTTCATACTAAGACTTTTCGTGGCAGGGATTCTGGGCGCCGTTGTCGGGCTAGACCGTGAGTACCGTGCGAAGGAGGCGGGTTACCGGACTCACTTCCTTGTTTCGTTGGGTAGCGCGTTGATCATGGTTGTCTCCCAATATGGCTTCCAAGATGTCATCCTAGAGAATAGCGTAAGTCTCGATCCGAGCCGTGTGGCCGCCCAAGTGGTGAGTGGCATCGGTTTCATCGGGGCGGGTACGATCATCATCCAGAAACAATTCGTGCGGGGATTGACTACCGCCGCCGGTATCTGGGCGACCGCCGGTATCGGTCTGGCTCAGGCATGTACGGGCTCGGTATCGCCGCCACTTTGTTGACGCTCGCCGGGCTGGAGCTGTTGAGCGTTATTTTTAAAAGCATCGGGATGCGAAGTTCCTTGGTGGTATTCTCTACCTCCGACAAGGAGGCGATCAACCGGATCGCCCGTGTTATCTACGAGAAAGGTTTCCTGTTGGTAAGCTATGACATGAAAAGACTGGGGCATCAGGAGAAGGACGAGTACGTCGTCAGCATCGTGTTGAAAGCCCGTAAAAACACGGAGGAAAGTCCACTGTTGCTATTGATGGAGCAATTTCCGGAGGTTACGGTGGAGAGAATTGAATAGTTATTCTGTATTGGCGGTAAGTTTTCGTATATTCGCGGCTCGAAACTATTTAATAATCGTACGATGAATTTTATTTCTAAGCTATTCAAGAAGAACGTATCTGAGGCGGAAGAGGCCGGCAAAGGTTCCGTGGAGGAGTTCGTATCTTTAATCCGTGTATATTATCAAGCCGTTATGGCCGTGAACTTAGGTATCACCAACTTGAACATGCTCGCCGATATGGCTTTGTTCAAACGCATGTTGAAGATACCGACCCAGAATAACAAATTGGGTGTCGCCGAGAAATCCCGTGTGCGCAAGGTGTTGATGGAGGATTACGGCCTAAGCGAGGCTTTCTTCAAGGAGATCGATAGCTCGGTGAAGAAGAACTGCAAGAACCAGAACGATATCAAGACGTATTTCTTCATGTTCCAAGGTTTCTGCAATGACTTGTTCAACTTGCTTGGTAATCTGATGCAGTGGAAGTTCCGCTTCTCCATGCTGGTGAAGAAGTTGCTGTATAATATGACGACGAAGACGGTTCACGATATCTTGACCAAGTCCGAGTGGAAGGATATCAGCGTGCAGAAGGCCGCGTGGAGCGTGCGTAAGTATGCCGAGAAACTAGGCTACTCCGAGCAATGGATCACGGACTTCGTGTATAACGTCGTGCTTCTGGCGAAAGAGGACCAGAAGAAGGAACTCAAAAAGAACAAGGAAGCATGACCACCGAGCCGCATCCGCTAGGTTTCTTCCTCCCGGAGAATACGAGATTGCTGATGCTGGGAAGTTTCCCGCCTCCAAAAGCTCGTTGGAGCATGGATTTTTATTACCCGAATATCCAGAATGATATGTGGCGCATCCTTGGCTTGATTTTCTATGGGAACAAGGATGCGTTCCTGCGAGACAAGAAGGCGTTCAGCGAGGAGAAGGCGAAGGCTTTCTGCCGGGAAAAGGGGATCGGGATCGGTGATACCGCCATGGAGGTGATCCGCTTGAAAGCGAACGCCTCCGATAAGTTCCTTGAGGTGGTACGGCCGATCGATCCGGAGAAGGTCTTGTCCCAGATACCGGAATGCGTGGCGATCGTGGTAACCGGACAGAAAGCGATGGATACCCTCCTCTCCGTATTGCCCGGCACGGAGGAGCCGAAAGTGGGCTTCTCGTCGGAATTTTCTTGTATGGGAAGGACGATGAGGCTGTTCCGCATGCCCTCATCCTCTAGAGCTTATCCGAGGCCGTTGGAGGAGAAGGCCGCCGTTTACCGGGGGATGTTTGAGACGTTGGGGATGGTGTGAGGCAAGTCTGCCATACAGCATTCCTCGTTTACGCCCCACCTCTTCAAGGAGTGCGGTAAGCTCGGAAACGTCCTATCTGAATGATGTCCAATTATCTCTTTCGCGTATATACATATTTTAAGTACTTGATGCGACATTAGAACAGGAGAAACGCTGCGATATTTGCGACGTTATTCAGTTTAAAACGTCCGATTATGGAGTTTAATGCACGAACTTATTTTCAGTAAGGTACAGTTGTAGCATCTTATCGCCGTAAGATGTATGATCTTACTGTTGTAGGATGTATGATATTACCGTTGTAAGATGTATCATCTTTCACGGATACTTGACATCTCCTTGTCTTGCGTCTTTTAGCAAAGTGACAGTTTGTAAATTTAAGTCATGGAGAATCGATTCTTTCGGGTAAAGGTAAGGTATGCTCCCGAAAACGAAAGAAAAAAACGACAATCGATTGGTTGATAGGCTAATGTTGAATAACGGCCTTTTATTCTAGCGGAATTTATTCATCGTATTTCATGTTTTGGGGGCAGGAAGGGAAGAAAAACAGTGCTACAATAGGGTTATAACAGGGTAAGAATGCCCATTCGCGACTACTCATAACCCTATTCTTGACTACTTACGATGCCCAACGGCAGTATCGGCGTTGCCTAATACGACTAGTTACGCAGGCTTCCGGCACCTATTGTGTGTGGAAAACGCTGTATTTTAACAAAAAGGGGTGCTTATTGCTACTGCTTTCTCGCTATTTCGCTAGGTTTGGAAAATAGGTGTGTCAAGGTAAATGCTCTATGGAAATCAAAAAGATGGCCGGAGAGCGGTTTGGTTGACGGAAGGATATTTGCAGGGCGAGTACCGTGTAAGATAAAAAGAGAGGAGACGGAACGATAAACGCTCCGCCCCTCTTATATAACAAGAATGAATGAATTATTGGGATAATCTCATCATAAAATATTGCTAGTGAGATACATCTTCTTCATTTATCCGATCAGAGATACTCAATGTCACGGAGAACATTGAGTATCGTGATATTCATTTTTAGATCAATTATTTACGTAAAATCCAATATGCCCAGTTGCGCCGCTAAAAGTTATGACAGATCCTACTTGAACTGTAGATCCATTACAAGAGACTCTATATCCCTTATCTATGGAAACAACTTTATACTTTCCATGTTCAACAAAGTAAACCCATGGACCTCCACTATAAAAACCACTGGTGATAGTATATTCCATGAAATTTTGATCTTCAATAACCATTGATATATGGGCGTCCTGATTTTGAGCTGTAACGTACATTTTTGAATACCCTTCTCTTTCTGCGGCATAGGAAGGTGATGGACCATTTACGTCAGCATTGATATTAATAACAGTTGTTGTTAATAGTGCAATATAGAATGAATAATACTTTCTTCATGATATATTTTCTTTATTTTCTTGTTTTAAAATTCCAGAACCAAGCCTCTCCCCAATCACCTGCGCCGGGTTTCGGAGCCGCTAGTTTAAGATGCTCACCATCCGCTTCCAAGATGTGATATTCATATTGAGGAGCGAAGGTATCATCAGTGTCTCCCATTTTCACCAGTCCTAATAAAGGAATGGTTCCGGTGAACGTTAATGTACCTTGATCCCAACCTTCTTTGGCTACAGCGGATAAGTCCCATGCGATTGTTCCGGATTGACCGCGGCTGGTTTCTACTTTCTTGCCAGCCAAGGTAAAAGTCATCCAACCTTCTAACCCATCTTTGGCATATCCTTTCTCAGTACATTGTTGGTCGATGTCTGTGGCTTGAACTTGCCACCATTCCGGACCTGTGCTTTCCATATAAGCACCATTTCCCCAAAGGCCGTTGCTGGCATCTGTATCCCAAACCCAAGTTACAGAATTATACTCCGGTCCGAATAATCCTTCATAAATAGAAGGCACATCCACATACTCGGAGATCGTCACATCGTTAGAGAAAGAGGTGATGGAGCCGTCTTGGTTCATAGCCCGGACGGTCAAGCTCGTGAGGGGAGGAGTGCCAATGATGGAACCCTCGGTTCCGGTGGCTAGGATGGCCCCGTCTTGATCCAATACCTGTACCGTCAGTGTGGGATTGGTGGAGAAGGTGAACTTGTTTTGTCCGGCCGTCGTTTGCGTAAGCGCTACACGGGCTTGCAGATCCGCCTCGGTTAAGTTGGCGGATATGCCCGGATCACTTTCTGTGATTGGGTCGCAGGAAACCATCATTCCTGCGATCAATGCCATTACTATATAATATATATTCTTTATCATGATTGTATATTCTGAATTAAAAAGTTATTAATTAGCCCAGCCATTGTACTCGGCGTCCGCTCCCCAACCTTCGTTCTGCTGGAGTTCACTGGAGAGTGAGATCTGGCTCTCAGGTATCTTCATGAAACCGGCGGAGGTGTTGTAGCGGGAGGCGTAACCACCATTTTGCGCCTTGTTCGTGGCAGGATTACCAGCGATGTAGATAGGCGTACCTATCTGTTTCTGCAAGGCAGCGGCGGCAATGTGCCAGCGGCGGATGTCGTTCCAACGGGTAGCCTCCAAAGCTAATTCCCAACGGCGCTCGTTTTGCAGAGCTTGGAGCGAGTAGCCGATAGCCGGAAGGCCGGCACGCTCCCGCACCTTATTCATACCGGTGGCATCTCCCTTGAGCTCGGATTGCATCAAGAGAACGTCAGCGAAGCGGATCAATACCAAGTCGTGGATGTTGTCCAAGGCTTGGTTATTCGCGCCTTGCGTCCAGCCATCGATTCCGTACATCTCGTTCTCGAAGGTCTTGAAGTAGCCACTCTCGTCATTGGATGTCTTGCATGCGACAGGAGACCATTTCATGGCATAGTAGTCCGTTTCCTGTACGAAGTCCGCCCAACCGCCTTTGTTATAAGCGGGTAATTTGTCCGTACGATATACGGAAGCGTCGCGACGCATGTCATTTGGTTCTGCGCTTGCCCAATCGTTCACGAAATTCGGTGCTACAGGCCCGGCTCCCCAACCTTGTCCGAAGGGGAAGGTATTTGCTACGTCTTGATCTCCGCGAAGACCGAAATGAAGCGCGTAACCATTGGCGAAAGCGATGGTAGTATTCCAACTGGCCAGCTTATTGAACTTGATGGCGAACATAGATTCCGGGTTGACGGCGTTATCATCCTCTACCCATTTCAATCCTTTTCCGGCGGTGTATTCGAAATCGTTCACCGTGCAACGGTTCGTGTAAGCCCAAAGGCTACGGAAGTCGGATGCTAAGGAATATCCGGAATTGTTCACGCAATCATCGATATAAGAGATCACTTGATCCTTCGTTAGGGTAGAGCCGTCGGCCAAGGTGACGGAGGTCAGCGGGTTGTAAGTGGCGCTGGTCAAGGCGGCTATATCTTCGCCATTCCCGTACATGCCGGTGTAGAACAACCAAGCACGGCCTAACATGGCCTCGGCGGTGTACTTGTCGACGTGTCCTGCCTCAAGGGATGACGTACCTCCACGCCATGCGGGCATGATGTCGGCGGCTGTCTTAAGGTCTAGCAAGATCTGTCCCCAGATCTCGGCGGGGCTTGCCTGTGGCACATCGCTTGTCTGGGATGTAGTGATTAGGGGTACACGATTGTACATCGAGGCTAGCTCGTAGTAGAAATAGGCACGCATGAAGAGAGCCTCGCCCATCAATTGGTTACGTGCTTCCGTGGAAGGAAAGTCCGGACAGTTATCCAAGGTCTCTATGGCGCTGTTGGCACGGAATACGCCGGCATAACGGTCTTTCCAGAACTGGCGGGTCATGTCGGACTGATAGTTGCAGAGCAGGGCCATGGCCTGCATCAGCTTGTCGTTCGAGCCGCCCCCGCCTAGCGCGTCATCGCTGGCTAGTTGGGCGTAATAAAGGAACGATCTCTCGGGGTTGGCGCAAACGGATGCCATGCTGGCGTAAACGCCTGCTATCATTTGCTGGGCATCGTCGTACGACTCCGGGAATGTAGCGGTTGTCTTCTCTGTGTAATTGGTCGTGTCGAGCATGTCCTCACAACTGGAGAAGGCTACGGCAGCGCCCATACATATTGCATATATTAACTTTTTCATGTTGCTTTTCTCTTAAAATTTAATGTTAACACCTACCATATAAGTTCTGGGTGAAGGATAAGAACCTAAGTCGATACCTCTTGCCCAAGGATTGTCCTCGCGATAACTATCGTTCGTACCGATTTCGGGGTCCATACCCTTGTATCCCGTGAAGGTGAAGAGGTTCTGGGCGCTTACGTACAGACGTAATTGCGGCAGTGGGCAGTTCTTCCATAGGTTCTTGAAGTCGTAGCCCAAAGTAACGTTCTGGATGCGGAAATAGCTGGCGTCTTCCACGAAGATATCGGATATCTGTTGGAAGTTGACACCTGTGTTACCCGGAACCAGACGAGGATAACGATTGGAGGTTCCCTCACCGTGCCAGTACTCAAATACCTCGGAGGTGTAATTCTCCACGTTGCCGTCGGTAAACTTACGATAAGAGCGCATATTTTGTTGTCCGAAGGCCCCATAGGTGGTTACCGCTAAATCGAATCCTTTGTAACCAACGTTGAAGCTTAGACCCATCGTGATATCCGGGTGCGGGTTGCCGACTTCGGTCTTGTCGTCCTCGTTGATCACGCCGTCGCCATTCACGTCTACGAATTTCAAGTCGCCCGGTTGGATGGAGCTACCTTGCAGGGAGTTGGCTGCGTTGCCTTTACAGTTCTTATCCAGATAAGCCTGCACGTCGGCGGCGTTTTGCATGACACCTTCCGTTTTATAGGCCCAGAAATAACCGATCGGGTGTCCTACTTCCATACGGGATACAGGACGTGTGTTCTCGGCCAGTACCTTGTCCGGACCTAGGATGTAACCGTCTTTGTTGTTGATCTGCGTAACCTCGTTCTTGTTATGGGCAAGGTTTAGGTTCACGCCATACGTCCAGTCGCCCTTCTGGTCGTTCCAGCCTAAGCCGATCTCGACACCTTTATTTTCCACGGTACCGCCGTTGATATAGGGAGCGTTCGTTCCGTAAGAGTCTAGGATCGGGGCAACGATCAACAGGTCCTTGGTTTTCTTGTTGTACCAATCGAAGTTCAAACTCAATCGGCCGCTTAGGAAACGGGCATCTAGACCAAGATCTAGCTGCTCGGAAGTCTCCCATGTCACGTCCTCGTTCGGCATGATGCTGGCATAACCGCCTTGCGTGGCCGTACCCTTGTTGTTGCCGAAGGAATATTGTCCGAGGTGGTCGAACGCTACGGTCGAGAAATATTGGAAGTTATCGATATTACAGTTACCGTTCTGACCCCAGCTGGCACGGATCTTCAAGAAGTCCATCCAGTCGTGCGTGTTTTCCATGAAATCTTCATTGCTCACGACCCAACCAGCCGATACGGAAGGGAACGTACCCCAGCGTTTACCACGGGCGAAGTTCGAGGAACCATCCGTACGTAAGATCACGCTAGCCATGTATTTCTCGTTGAAGTTATAGTTGATACGTCCGAATAATGACGCTAAGGCGTTATCCCCTGTCGGATATCCTTTGGCTGAGGTCGGTTGCGAAGCCATGCTATTGCTGATATAAGCCCGGTCCCAGTCGGAGAACAGAAGGTCGTTCGCCGTTGCCTCCAGATACTCGCCCATACCGAAACCGCTCTTCTTGAAGGATTGACCGACTAATACATCGAAGTTGTGTTTCTCGATGTTGAAGGTGTAGCTAAGCGTATTCTCGATCTGCCAGTCCCAACCAGTCGTCATGTTCTGGGTAACCTCATTGGTTAGTTTTTGATCGGTAGAGGTTAGTTTATAAGCCGGACTGTAGCCACGGTAAGAACTGGAGTTCTGTTTGTAGCTGACCTGTCCTTTATAGACGAGTCCCTTGATTGGTTGTACCTTCAAGTAGCCAACCATAGTTAATCCGTAGTTTTTGCTCTTGTTGTTTCCACGGGAGGAGTTGACCATTGCGGCGATCGGGTTACTCGTATAAGAGTTGTAGTTGAACCAACCGGCCTTGTTCAAGTCGTCATACATATAGTAATCCCCGTTCTCGTTATAGATAGGAACCAGCGGGTTGGCACGTAACATCCAAGAGATGTCGTTACCGTATTGATTACCCTCGGAGATACCGGAAGATTCATTATGATTATAGTACAGGTTCTCGCCGAATGTGATGATATCCAAGTCACCCTCTTTCCACAAAATATGTTCAGAGTTCATGCGAACCGTGAAACGTTGGTAGTCGGAAGCGACCGGCTTGCCTAGCGTACCTTCCTGTTTCGTGTAGGATACACCCGTGGAGAATTTGGAGCGTTCCGTACCACCGGCCAAGTTCAGGGAGTGGCTGGTAGTGATGGCGTTCTTGTTGCGGATTGCGTCAAGCCAGTTGGTACCCTCATCCTCGCCGCTCATGTAACGGTTGTACTGTTCTTGTGACATGTAATTCGTCCACGTGTAAGGTTGGTTACCCGTGTTGAAGTTCAGTTGGTCCATGACTGCCATGTATTCCTTTGCATTCAGCAAGTCCGGCATCTTATATACGTTCTGGAAACCTACATAGCCGTCGTAACTAACCTGTAATTTACCCTGTTTGCCCTGCTTTGTCGTGATCAATACAACACCGTTGGCCGCACGTGAACCGTAGATCGCGGCGGAAGCGGCATCTTTCAATACGTCCAAGCTCTCGATATCGGCGGGACTTAAGGAATTGATGTCGCCTTCGACGCCATCAATAATGTATAGCGGAGTCGTGCTGCCGTTTGTTCCGGCACCACGAATGTTGATATCGAAACTCTTACCCGGCTGGCCGGAGTTCGCTACGATATTGACGCCCGGGCTTTGGCTCTGCAAGGCACCTAGCGGGTTTGTCGTGTTTAATTTTTGGATATTCTCTCCCTTTACTTGAAGGGTAGCACCTGTCACCAACTTTTTCTTTTGTACACCATAACCTACTACCACTACCTCGTCCAAGCTCTGTGAGTCCTCTTTCAAGGTGATCTGTAAGTCGGATGTTTGGGCGGTTACGGGAATCTCTTGGGTCATATAACCGATGTAGGAGATCTCTATGATAGAGCCGGGGGCGGCCTCTAAGCTGAACTTACCATCCAAATCGGTTATCACTCCGTTTGTCGTTCCCTTTACGATAACATTGGCACCGATGACTTCCATTCCTGTTGCGTCTTTCACGGTACCAGTGATTCTTTTTGTTTGTTGCATGACTTCCATCGAAGTACTAGGGGCGGCTAACATTTGTGGTATGCCACCTAGCTGGAAGGCCATACATGCGCCTAAAAACAGCGTCGTTTTCTTAATTGTTGAATTCATTATTTTTTACATTAAATCATATAAGGCTAAACTAAAATTCATTTACTCAATAGGGTCATTAGCGGTTAACTGCTAAAAACATTAGATTTTCGGTCCTTCCTCATAGGCAATTGTTTTTTGTTGTTAATATGTATTGTTAATTTCTGTCGCAAAATTACGTCGGATCCCAAGTGCGTTCAAATACTATTTTATCCAAGAATAATACTTTTTTGCCGGAGTGTATTTTTAACACATCGATGGGGTAGCCGTAGGCATGAAAGCCTTTGTGACTGGTCGCAAAGATAGATGTGTGAAGGAAAAGAGAAGGGGGGATTTTGTATAGAAATAGGGGGGGATATGTATTTATCCCTGTTAAAAAGGTCTCTTATACAATGATTTTTGTCTTTTTGTAGTTATCCCGGAACTCTTTGGGAGAGCAGTTTTTCTTTTTCTTAAAGATACGGTTGAAGTTCGAGAGGTTATTGAAGCCGCAGTCATAACAAATCTCCGCGATGGATCGTTGCGTGTCCACCAGCATGCGGGCGGCGTAACCGATACGGATATCGGTGATATAGTCGGAGAGGGTCTTCCCGGTCCTCAACTTGAAGAAACGGCTGAAAGCGGAAGGGGCCATACCTACGAGTTCCGCCAGTTGGTTTAGGCGGATATCCTGTTGGTATCGTTCGTTAATGTAATTTTGTACTTTCTGGATACGACGGCTCTCGGAATGGATATCTGTTATTTTAGCGAATGAGGAGCTGGCCAATACTTTGTAGTTCTCCTCGACAGAAAGCTCATATAAGATGGTTAAGAAGTTGATGACCGCATAAAAGCTTTGCTCCTCGGAAACCAGCTTTTCCAGTAAATGGTAAACCTTCAGGATGGAAGACATCGGGAAACTGATGCCGCATTGGGCTTTCTCCAACATTTTCCGGATACTGTTGAATTGGTTTTTCTCCAATAGATTCTTCCCGAAGAGATTGGGAGAGAACTGGATCGTGATCTCATGGATCAGAGGCGATTTACATGCGTTCTGCTCCCAGACATGCTCCAGTTCTTTCCCGGTTATCAATACTAACTCGTATTCTCCGATCACTTCCGCAGAGTCACCGACCACACGCCTTACCCCCGGAGCGTGCTCAATGAAATTGAGCTCGTACTCCGAGTGGCAATGGATCGGATAGGTAAATTCTGTCTTACGCCGGTCTACGATGTAAAAGCAGTCCTTTTCCGATAGTGGGGTTATCTCGCGGATAATGTCCATTCTCTGTTGACAATTTAGTTAGTGAGCCTCGGTCAGCTCTATGACCTTGCTATGGGCATGAGCCGTAGAGAACACGTTCATTCCTATTTTCATCAAGAAATCTCCGCTGAAGGTACCTCCGTCGGTAACCAAGGTCGATTTCTGGCCCGGCATGAGGTTTATCTCTTGTACCTTATATTTCTTATTCGGGTCCAATCCTTGTAGCTTTACGGGGAAAGTCTTTTCTCCGAAGCGAGGGTGGATATCATAAGCGAATAGGACGGATTTGCTTTTTGCCTTATCCACGTACATCACGGATGAATGGTTGGTATCGTAAGGGGAGACTAGACGGTACAGATCGCCGTCGAGGATCGTGCCCTTTAGACGTTTGTAGTTGGCAACTGCTTCTTGGCAGTATTTCATCTCGTCATCGTTCATTTCCTTCAAGCTGATATCGAAGCCCATCTTACACATCATGGCCACGTCGGTACGGAACTTGATGGAGGTATTCTTGTTCCAGCTAGTCACGTGGGCGCACATTGCCTTTGCCGGGAAGAACTGGGAGAATCCCCATTGGATATACAAACGCTCGATCGGATCGGTGTTGTCGCTGCACCAGAATTCCGTGAAATATTTCAATGCCTCGTAATCACAGCGGGCACCCCCACCGGAGCAAAGCATGATCGGTAGGTGAGGGTATTTCTCGGCTACCCGTTTGAATACGTTATAGACACCTCGTACATGGTCGATATACAATTGATTCTGTTTCTCTTTAAGATAGGGGGAATAGACATTGGTAATCGGGCTGTTGCAATCCCATTTGAAGAAAGCCAGATCCGGATTCTCGATCATGATATTATCCACCACGCTGAATACATAATCCTGTACTTTCGGATTGCTTAAGTCTAAGACAAGTTGATTGCGATAGTAATAGGTCTCACGATTCGGTAGATGGATCGCCCAGTCCGGGTGTTTCTCGAAAAGTTCGCTCTTGGGGTTTACCATCTCCGGCTCGATCCAGATACCGAATTTCACGCCGGCATCTTTAGCGACCTGCACCAGATGAGGAATGCCGTTTGGCAACTTATCGTGTGTAACCTCCCAATCGCCCAATCCGGCCTTATCGTTTTGACGAGGGTATTTATTAGCGAACCAACCATCATCCAGCAAAAACATATCTACACCTAGATGCTTGGCTTCTTTCATTAGTTCCTCCAATTTCTTCTCGTTGAAATTGAAACCAGTCGATTCCCAGTTGTTCAGTAGGGTAAGTCGATCGCCTTTACCATCCTTGATCTGGTAATTACGTGCCCAATCATGGATATCACGACTGGCTTTTCCGGTTCCTTGATTACTCAACGTAAAGATAAACTCAGGAGTGACGAACCATTCGTTCGGTTTCAATTCATAGGCGGACGCATAGGGATTGATGCCGGAGATGACACGAAGGTTACCGGCGTTATCCACCTCGAACGTAAAGCGGTAGTTTCCAGTCCAACCGATCGTTCCCATTAAAACATCTCCTGTATTCTCGCTGGCCGGGGCACCTAACCCAATCTCAAAAAACGGGTAAGCGTGCATGGCGGCACGGGAGCCTAGTTTCGTATCGATAATCTTTTTCCCGAATTTCAAGTCTTGGCTGCTCATCTGTACTTCTTTGGCCCAGTCACCGCTAAACTCGGTCAATACATAGCGAGGACTCTCGAAATAAAGCATATTGGAAGCGTATTGGGTAATCGTGACCGGTTTTTTCTCCATATGACGAATCTCAGTCCAAGCCTTGATCACGTTTTCTTTAGCGAAGGTTACATAATGTAATTTAGCCTCCACTGGGTATACATCGTCTTTCAGGGAGATAATTGTCTCCGTAACGTTATTGTCTAGTTTCTTAGATTCGCTGGAAACATACTTGAATATGCTAGTCATGTTTCCGTCGTTATGCTGGATGGCGAAAGCTGGTTCGAAATAATCTTCCGCTCCTGAGCAAGGATATACTTCCCATCCACGGGTTGATACGCTGCCATCCGTTCCGGCTTGGATATTCCATGAGAGGTTCTCAAATTCGGATTCGTTTACTAATTTATTCCCTAGATAAGTTTTGTAGAGCCGTGCATTGGGGGCTACTTGTAAAATCAAGTCCGTCTCATTGGTTGAGATTAAGATCATCTTTTGATCGGCGGCTTTTACGAATGGCAAACAAAAACACAAAAGGATAACTGTAAGTAATAGATTTTTCATGGTAAATTATTTGAATGTGTAAATAGTAGAGACGTAGCGTGCCACGCCTCTACTAGAATACATATTGTAATTAATTCTGCTCTTTCAGGATCACGTCGTGAGCGCCACCCTCAACGATACTCGTAGAGGAGACAAGCGTGATCTTGGCATGCTGCTGCAACTCTTGGATAGAGATGGAACCACAGCTACACATCGTAGCGATCATCTTACCCAATGTTACGTTTAAATTATCTTTCAATTTTCCGGCATACGGTACATAGCTGTCCACGCCTTCCTCGAATTTCAAGGATTCGTTCCCACCCATGTCATAGCGCTGCCAGTTCTTCGCACGGTTAGAGCCCTCACCCCAATACTCCTTCACGAAGTTGTTTCCGATTTTCATCTTCTTCGTAGGCGACTCGTCGAAGCGGGCGAAATAACGGCCCATCATCAAGAAATCGGCACCCATAGCCAACGCCAATACCATATGGTAATCGTGTACCAGACCACCATCGCTACAGATAGGGATATAAACGCCGTGTCTTTTGAAATACTCGTCACGAGCTTTCGCTACGTCGATCAAGGCGGTAGCCTGTCCGCGACCAATGCCTTTCTGTTCGCGGGTGATGCAGATGGATCCCCCTCCGATACCTACTTTGATAAAATCTGCACCAGCTTCCACTAAATATTGGAATCCTTCTTTGTCGACAACATTTCCGGCACCGACCAGCACTTTATTGCCATACTCTTTTTTAATCCATGTCAATGTTTCGTATTGCCATTCCGAAAAACCGTCGGAAGAATCTACTACCAGCACATCTACTCCGGCATCTACCAAAGCAGGTACCCGTTCTTTAAAGTCGCGGCTGTTAATTCCGGCTCCGACCATCAGTTTTTTATGGCTGTCGAGCAATTCATTGGGATTTTCTATATGATTGTCGTAGTCTTTGCGGAAGACAAAATATTGAAGTCTTTGATTGTCGTCTATAATCGGAAGGCAATTCAACTTATGATCCCAGATGATCGTATTGGCTTCACTTAAAGTCAGCCCCAACTTTCCTACAATCAGATTTTCGAAAGGAGTCATGAAATCAACTACCGGTTTATCTAACGGATCTGTTTTCAACCGATAATCCCGGCTTGTAATCATACCTAATAATTTTCCATTAGGGGTTCCGTCATCCGTAATGGCGACACTGGCGTGTCCGGTTTGTTCCTTTAAGCGAACAACATCCTGTAGGGTACAATCGGGACGTAAATTAGAATCACTCACTACAAATCCGGCTTTGAATTTCTTTACCCGCCTTACCATCTCGGCCTGACTTTCGATAGGTTGAGAACCGAAAATAAACGACAAACCTCCGTTACGGGCTAAGGCAATAGCCAGACCGTCGTCGGAGACTGCCTGCATCACTGCAGATACAAACGGAATGTTCAATTGTATTTTCGAGGTTTCCCCTTGACGGAATTTGACAACCGGCGTTTTCAAGGAAACATTGTCAGGAGTACACTCTTTGGTGGTGAGTGACGGAATTAACAGATATTCTCCAAATGTACGTGATACTTCTTTAATGTAATGAGCCATATGCTGTGGATTTTTAAAAATTGAGCGAAATTACTCAATTCCCGCTTAAATCCCAAGCCCGATCTGTTATTTTTTACTTAATTTTAGAGGTAGTCCTGGAATTTTTCGGACTTAGAATGAATCTTTCGATTTCAATATTTGATCGATGACCGGTGTGATATCCTGATTTTTGTGAATACGTAACGGTTTAACTCCGGCATCTTCAGCACATTTTACATCCTTTGAGCTATCCCCGATAAACCAGGATCGCTTCTTATCGATATGGAATTCTTCGATGGCCAGGTTGACCATATAAGGAGAAGGTTTCCGGCAAACACAGGTTTTTATGCTTTCATGGTGGGGACAATAATAGATCTTAGTCAGGGTCACTCCATGCTTTTCCAATTCGGCACACATCTTTTCGTGTACTTTGAACATATCTTCCCGGGTATATATCCCTTTAGCGATTCCTCCCTGATTGGTGATGACGATCAAAAGATAACCGGCTTTCTGAAGACGTTTCAAGCCTTCGATGACTCCCGGATTGAATACAAAGTCCTCCGGTTTGTATATATAATAATGTCCTTCGTCCGAATTGATCGTGCCGTCCCGGTCCAAAAATACGGCTTTATTCAAAGGTTGGGTCGATATTGAAGTAGTTGTTCTTTTCATATGGTTTAATACGTTCTTGGGATGATTATAGTTACTTGTCCGGGAATATTAATGCATGATTTTGAATATCAGCTCTTTCAGTAATTCTCCGTCCGAAATATTCGCATTACCTACCCCTTTGGATTTCATGTCGTATTCCCGCAGCAAGGAGATCGTGGTTGCACATTTCATGGCATTATAGATTTTACCTCCGTCGATATAGTCTTTCATAAAAAAAGGATGTACACCTAATAACCTGGCCATTTCCTGAGTATTGGGCGTCGTTTTTTTCTGATAGTGATAGGTCAGCAGGTTCAGGAAATACCTGAAAAGGG
>OGOD01001372.1_pt1 | contig 15423 bp, 14 predicted proteins | sample 1573631 | NCBI WGS metagenome assembly OGOD01 (sample SAMEA2581895, study PRJEB24529) | metagenome | biome: Human gut stool | place: China | collected 2011
ACTTTTCTCGAGCTCAGAATAGTCAAGCCGGTCGATGCAGACCACTTCACCATCTGTTGTTAACAGAGCAGCACTGACGCAATTCTTAGCTAAATCTATACCGATGGCTTCGTATTCGAGATCTGTATCGATAGTTTTTGCGAGTATCCTTCTAACTGACATGGAATCACCTTTAATGAGAATTTTGTCACTTTCATTTTGCTCCCTCTATCTCGCTGGGAGCAAAGGGGTTCCATGTCATTAAGGAAGCTGAGTATGTATAGGTTTGATTAGATATTCAATGGCTAGCCATTAGCCCTCCGAGATTCGACTGAAAAGCTCCTTTCTCTTACAGCCGGGACGAACCGGACTTTTTGAATCCGGCCATTGACAGTCTCTTCCGGAAGCCACGAACTAGTGATGAGTTGCTTCGAACCAAGACCGAGGAGTACGCCGGAAGGTTTGAAAGTCACCTCATTGCCGACCGTTGTGTTAAAAGCGACATCGGCTTGAATAGGAAGAAACCTCAAACTGTTCCTTGTGTAATTGCCTCCGATTTTTGGTCTGATGAAGACGCTTTCTTGAGAAGCTTCCGTCGCCGGCCTAGATACCAATCCGTGCCAACTTTCAGAAGATTGAAGGAAAGGAACGACATGGTTCAATCCGATCGAAGTACCGCCTGCCGGAATAGAAAAAACAAGATTTCCGATCTTCCTCTCTAAATAGCTCGAAGAAAGGGCCTCTACTTCGTTACGTGAGTTTTCGAGAAAAGAAAGAAAAGCGCGTTCCGAGTGAATCTTGACGCCGTATAGATTAAGTAATTTGTTCATATTTCGCCTTTAAAGAACGCAACGACACTTCGAAATGTCGAAACGGCGACATTCCGCGTCATTGACTTAAGCGAAATATGAAAATTACGGCATATGTATGAAGAATCTAAATCATCTAACTTTTTAAGTTTGGTTTAAGAAATTCTCTTCTTCAAGATAACAAATTTTGGCGATAAAAAATCTTAGATTTGAAAAAAGGCTGCAGTCACCAAGACTGCAGCCTTTCTCTATATATTTTTGTTTTCGACTAATTCTCTAATCCCGCGCGACGAAACCTCGGAAAAAACGCACGAAATTTGTCGTTCGGTATGGAGAGAATAAAGAGGTTGGAAATGATGAGCGCGGCTCCTATGCACTCCACATAGTTAAACGAAGTTCCCAGAAGCAGAACGCATAAGACCACAGCGGACAAAGGTTCAAAGGAAGCAAGAATCGAAGTTAATGCCGGCGGAATGAATTCGGTGCTCCTCAAATAACACCAAAATGCTCCTACAGTCCCGAATACGACGACAAAAACCGCTGCCACGATTGCCATGGGCGTCCAGTGTCCGCTGATCGCCCAGGGCGGCGTCATGAAGCAAGTCAAAATGCCGCCGACAAACATTCCGAAGCTGACAACTTTGGTCACGCCGATCTTCTGGATCGCTCCTCTCGGCTGAATTGTCGCAAAAGCTCCGACTCCGGCAGAAACGAGTCCCCAAAAAATAACCATTGCTGAAAAACTGAGAGAAGTGAAATTGCCTTTTGTGATCAGAAGCGTCACACCCACAAATGCAAAAATGACCGCCAGGATTTCCTTAGGGACAATCTTCTGTCGTTTCACAAGAATATTCCAAAGAATGATGAAGATCGGACCGAAGCCGACCATGATGGCCGCCGTTCCGGCATTACAGGTATGAATTGCCAAAAAGAAGGTGTACTGGATGACAAAGAGGCAAAGTCCGTAGAAACAGACATCACGGCAAACAGCTAAATCTCGGAGAGATCCGAAAAAATTCTTCTCCGTCAGCATACCGAGCACAAGCATCAGAATACCGGCGCCGGCAATTCTTACCGTCGTGAGTTCTTCGGCATTGAAGCCGCAGGCTGTAATCATGTATTGACCGCTGACTGCCATCGTGCCCCAAAAGCAGCCGGCCGCTACCGCCAATACAATTCCCGTCAAAGTTTTTGAACGAAGCATTTTTTGTCTCATGTGGTTTGAGATGAAAAAATGCTAACGAGAGAAAAAATCCTCAAATATCTAAGTTCTAAAAAATGAAACTTAGCAGATCACAATTTAGGTAGAAGTACCATTTGCTCGGGGAGATGAAGTCTTCGGTGCCAAGATTTCCAATCGTTCGGCTCTTGATGAAGTGCTAAATAACGAATGATCCCCATAGCCTCTCGGATTATCGGATCCTTTGAAGAGGATTTTCTGCAGCATATATGAAGAGGCCAAGGTTTCCGATGCCATCCGGGAAGGACAGGCTGGACTGTTCCGTCCAAAAGCTCTTCTGCAATAAAGTTTGGATTCATGTCGATTGCGACGCCCTTTCCTTCGATAAGAAGCTTTTTGCATGCGTCGGAATCACCGTAAAGGATTTTGTGCTCGGGCCCTATTTCATAATTGCAGAATTCGCATTGCAAGATTTGACTAAAAGATTCGTTAGCCGTGTCTCGCATGATGATGGGATGATTAATCAGATCCCCCACTTTTTGATTTCGGCATGACTTTTGAGATACTTTGCCGATGCAACAAGAAAAGAAACGTTGTAACACATCGGAATGGCAACAAGGCCGCGTTCCTCGAGTTTATAGCCAAACCAAGCAATATCGGCTTTTCCTTCCAGAAGCGCCTGCTGTCCGACGTCGGCGCAAAATTCAAGCTGCAGACCGGGATGTTTAATAGGTAAGTTTTGCAGTGCCTCAAAAAAGACCGAACGGTCCATGTTGACCGGAAGACTGATCCTCAAAGATCGACGACTTAGGTCAAAGTTTCCTTTTCGAAGAGCATCCGCTTTCTCTCTTAGAATGCCCCATTGACTGATCAGTCCTTGTGTATCTAGAACAAGGGCCTGCCCCTCTGCAGTCAGCACGGCCGGTTTCTTTGTTCGATCTAAAAGTTGGAAGCCTAATTCGTCTTCCAAAGAAGAAATAAGACGAGAAGCTTTCGGCAATGGAAACGACAAAGCTTCTGCGGCAAGAGCCAGGGAGCCAAGCCTCGATGTTTCGATGAACAACTGCCAAGCACGAATCCGATCTAATTCCATATCACCAGAACAAAAGTCAAAACAACGAAATTTCCTTTTTGGTAGAAAGCCGGAAGGGTCGACCTTTGTTTTGATGACCGACCGTCAAAGCTCGTTCTACCGATTTTACCTTCATGTTTGCATAACAACTCGGAGGAGTTCTTTCGTTCAGGTCATCGACAAGTTCCGCTGTACTTAAAGTTTGGCAGTGTAGGAAAATGAATTAAGTCACTTCATGAGTTAACGAATCGACTCCGGAAAAACCAATTAGCCCGAATGTATTAATGAAGAAATAGTCTCAAAGCGCAGTACCAAAAGGCAGTTGGTTCGAGGTGCGTAGATTAAACTATGAAGTTATTCCATAAATAGAGGACGACGATTACCAAAGGTTTTTACAGCATTATGTTGGCGCAGTTTCTTTCTTCTCTGGCCGACAACGCCCTTCTCATCGCCGCGATCGCTCTGCTGACGACTCTGAATGAGCCGGCTTGGATGACTCCGCTCCTAAAATTGTTCTTTGTCGTGAGCTATGTCATCTTCGCTGCTTGGGTCGGCATCTTCGCAGATTCAATGCCCAAAGGCCGCGTGATGTTTATCACCAACGCGGTAAAAACCGTCGGCTGCATCATCATGCTGTTCGGTACCCATCCTCTTCTTGCTTACGCCATTGTCGGTCTGGGCGCTGCAGCTTACTCGCCTGCAAAATACGGCATTCTTACTGAGCTGCTTCCGCCCGAAAAACTTGTGAAAGCCAACGGCTGGATTGAAGGTCTGACGGTTGCCTCTATTATTTTGGGTACCGGCTTAGGCGGTTTGCTTATTTCTCCGATGGTTGACCATTTTGTTCAAGGTCATCATGTCTTCGGCGTCCATAACGCTGCTCAGGCCGCCATTGCCGTCATGATTTCTGTTTACGCCGCTGCGGCTGCCGTGAACCTGTTAATTCCGGATACCGGCGCCCGCTATCCAAAACAAGACTTCCGCCCGATCCATACGCTTGTTAATTTCGGAAAATCCTGCTCCCTGCTTTGGCACGACAAACTCGGTCAAATTTCGCTCTCCGTGACCACACTGTTCTGGGGCGCCGGCGCCACACTTCAGTTCCTCGTCTTGGCTTGGGCAGACTCCAACCTCGGACTCGACTTATCTAAAGCCGCTATTCTTCAAGGCGTCGTTGCTATCGGCATTGCGATCGGTGCCGTTCTTGCGGCTGCCTACGTCAGTTTAAGAAGGAGCGTTGACGTTCTTCCGATCGGTGTACTGATGGGCTTTTCTGTTGCCGTCATGTCTTTTTATAAAGCTTCCTGGATCCCGGGCGGCTTCGACATCTTCGGCTTCCATATCTCCTTTGCTATTGCGATTGCCTGCTTGCTGTTAGTCAGCGTGGGCATGATGGCCGGTTTCTTCGTCGTTCCGATGAACGCCTTATTACAGCACCGCGGACACGTTCTTATGAGCGCCGGTCGCTCCATTGCTGTTCAAAACTTCAACGAAAACTCTTCCATTCTCGTGATGCTCGGTCTCTACTCCCTGCTCATTAAGTCGGGTCTCGGAACCGTCACCATCATGGTGCTCTTCGGATGCTTTGTCGGCTGCTCGATGCTGGCGGTGATTTTCAAGCATCACCACAATCAATCCAAAGAAGACTCGCTCCATTTGATCGGTGAAGACAAGCGCCATTGAGGATCTGTTCTGACTTCTCAATAGTCGCGGTCTGCGTCATAATTGACAGATTGATTTCAAACAGACACGACAACAATGAAGTCTTTAACCGTTACACCTTTTATCCGAGACTCTTTTGAGAATTATCAAAAGAGCGCCTGCGGCATCACTCTGGATATCGGGCGGCAAAGAATTAACCAGGAGGAGCTCATTTCTCTTATTGACTTTGTCAAAGAGAAAAAGATGATCGAATCCTTTAACGAAATGCGTAAAGGAAAGATCGTTAACGCCAGCGAGCATCGCTCTGCCCTTCACACCTCTTTGCGCGACCCTTCTCCGGATGCCCCTCATGCCGCAGAAGTTCACCAGACACTCGAAGCTTTCTGTAAGTTTGCTGAAGATGTCCGCAACTGGAAATGGCGCGGCTGTTCAGGCGACCGAATCACCGATGTCATCAATATCGGAATCGGCGGCTCCGACATGGGTCCGAAATGCGTTTACAACGCACTTCGTCCCAATAAACCGGAAATCAAACTTCACTTTCTCGCTTCTGCCGACGGCGTGATCTTTGATCGAATCACTTCCGTTTTGGATCCTTTTTCCACGCTGATTGTCATCTCTTCCAAGAGCTTTAAGACTCAGGAAACGAGAGCCAATACCATGGAAATTTTGGATTGGCTGAAGAAAGCCGGTATTCCTGAAAAAGACTTCAAACATCACGTGGTTGTCGTCTCCGCAAAACCGGATGCCGCTGAACAGTTCGGACTTCCGAAAGAAAACTTCTTCCCTATCTGGGATTGGGTCGGCGGCCGCTTCTCTGTTTGGGGTGCGATCGGTTTACCCGTTGCGATCGCTTTAGGTGCAGATACATTCAAAAGATTCCTGGCCGGCGCCCATGCAATGGACCAGCACGCTTCGATCGCTCCGCTGCAGAACAATCTGCCGGCGCTCATGGCGATGTTTGCTTACTGGAATTCGGAAAAACTCGACGTTTCCTCTTACTGTTTCCTTCCCTATGACGAACGCCTTCGTGTCATGGTGGACTGGCTCCAGCAGCTGGAAATGGAGAGCTTAGGTAAGAGTACGGCTGCCGATGGAACGCCGGTGATCGGGAAAACCTCTCTGGCGGTTTGGGGCGGACACGGGAACGAATCTCAGCATTCTTTCTACCAGTTCTTGCGCGAAGGTACGGCAAAGAACGCTATTGACGTTTTCTGGTGCGAGAAACCGGGCCACGCGCACAAAGAACTGCACCGCGTCTTAATGGCCAACGCCAAAGCTCAGACGGAAGCTCTCGTGACCAGAGATCCGAAGAGCAAGTACTTCAATGTGGTTTCTACCGTTTCCATTGAAGAACTCACGCCTGAAACATTAGGCGCTTTAATGGCGATGTATGAGCATAAGACCACAATGCTCGGAACGCTTTTCGGCATTAACGCCTTTGACCAGCCCGGCGTTGAACTCGGTAAGAAACTGGCCAACGAAGCCTATAAGAAAATTTCTTAGTCGATACTCTGATTAAGCGGAAGGCCGAACCTTTGATGGATTCGGCCTTTTGTTTATTCCACAAAAACGGATGCCTCTAAAGGGAGAAATAGTATTGCTTCAGACGGGAGGAAATAAGTTCCCTGCGTTTTTGAAGAAATTCTTCGTAGTTGCTTTCATCCATTTCTACCGTTTCAAAAGGAATACAGTTTTCCTCTAAATTCTTTTTGAAATCTGCAATATCCGTAATTCCTCCGTAGAAGCACTGTCCTCCTTCGCATTGAACATTAAGGACATAGCCAAGATAGTCATCCGGCGCTTTCTTTCCAATCTTTATATTAATTTCAGACTGAACGTAAGCGTAATTCGCCACTTGGTTATATTGCCCTTTTCCTAAGCCACCCTGTTTTAGATATTCTTTAGGAAAGACGTGATGAACGTCCCCTCTTTGTTCAATCAAATCCTTTACGAGAATATCTTTGGAAAGAAAGCCTCGGGCTCCGTTCTTACATTGAGCTGCTAAGAAGAGGTTAAAGACAGGGTTGTTTGCGTACGAAGACCTGAGTTTCTGAGGCAGAGCAACACTCCAGAATGACTCGGAGAGATTAACTTCTTCCTCGTCTGCTAGAACCTCTTCAATGGGACAGTCCTCAACGGCTTTAATGTCAGAGTCGAAGCGCGTTTCTGCACTTCCGCTATATCGGCTGGTAAGGATCGACAGGACTAACCAGCGGCGGACGAATTTTTCGATCTTCTCCGGAGGCGCAATTTCAAGTACAGTGCGTAAGCAAAATTTAGCGCGTTGTCTGAAGTTATCAGTTTGGAATGGCAAAAGCCTGCAGAGCTAATAATCATGAGGAAGCGTTTGAAATTCGTTTCATTAACGAAATCCAAAACCGCAGCCTTTAAGATCTTATAAGTGTTCTCTTCAATGCTTTGCTCAAACTCTCTGGTTTCGAAGTTTCGTCCGGAAAGCAGGCTCACCAAGTCACCTAATTTTCCACGGCTGAAACCATAGAGGAATGCAACGCGAATAATATCTGTGTAATCAGGATCGTAAATATCCTCATTCTCATTTTTTAGCCAAGCAATTGCCGGAAAATATTCGGAGTCAACAAATTCCTTATCGTTAGCCTTGAGGGACGAGAAGAATTCCAGTTTGACTGAAAGATGGCTGAAATGATCAATACATTTTCTGAGAAGGTTTCCGCCGTAAGTTTCATTGGCTGCTATTTTTGACATCACAAAGTCTGCCTGACTTAGCGGTACTCCCTGGCTGTTGATTCTGATAAAAATCGAGGTTACGGCGTCGATATCTAAAGATCCGTTTAGCTGAATGACACCAACTTGTCTGTTTTTGATCGCTTTCAGCTCCTCCAAGACATCTTCTATCTCATCCTGATCCAAATCAGGGTTTGATGAGCAATACTCCTCTCTAACCTCTCTTAGCCTCTTTTGTCCGCTTAAAAACGGCGCTATATCCGAGATCCAAGTGACATCCTTCTGAATTGCAGGATTGCTTACCTCAAATTTCCGTTCTTTTGGATTGAAAGCGATCTTGATATGGACGTCCTCATATTCTGTATTCTTGACAGCTTTACCAAGAATTGCCGCCGTCAACGCCGTAATTCTCTGCTGCCCATCTATCAGGATCTTCTTGCCGCTGGAACTCTTGCCGTCCTTTGATTTCATATCTGGATTCTGCCAGGTAACGATATAGCCGACCGGATAGCCTCTATAAAGACTGTCAATGAGGTCTCTAACCTTTGATGCGTTCCAAACGAAGGGTCTTTGGATTTCCGGTATCGCTATCTCTTTATTTTCTACGTAGGTAAGTAGCGCGGAAATCAAAAATGATTGACTGAGTATTGCTGTTCAATATCCATAATTTTCCTTGGTACAGAGCTCCATCCTAAAAACTGAAAGAAATCAAAACGAAAGCTCACATTATCTTTTTTACCTATTCTAAGTTTACAATTTTTTACAAGGACCGACGGAAGAAGAATGCCGCAAACGGCAGCGTAACAACAGCGGTGACAAGCATCGGAATAATCTGTCCCCAAAGTTCGGAGATAGATAAGTTTTCCAGATACACGCCGTGAACGTACTCCAGAGCAAATCTCAAGGGATCAACATAGGTCAGAATCTGCAGAATCTCCGGCATGTTGTAAACCGGAGTGACCAAACCGGAAAGAATCACCATCGGAACAATCAGCACAAACGAGAAAATCATCGCCTGCTGCATGGTCTGAGAAATTGAAGAGATCGCCAAGCCTGTTCCCACCGTTGATAACGTAAAGATAAAAATACCGAAATACAGCGGCAGCAGCATCCCGCGCATCGGAATATCAAACCAGAAGACCGCAAAAAGAACCACGATAAAGGTCTGCGCGATACCGATCACAATCGGAGGCGTTGCTTTCGCCAAAAGAATCTCAAACGGTCTGTAGGGCGAAACCAGCAACTGGTCAAACGTTCCGTGCTCTCGCTCTCGAGCGACCGACAAGGCCGACAGCATAAGCACCTGAATAAAACTTAAGGTACCAATGAGCGCTGTCACAATGTTCCACTGGGTCTGCAGATTCGGGTTGTACCAGGCCCGCGTCTCGATATCAATGCCTTCGGGAACACCGACATAACGGTGATTAAATTCTTGAATGATCGTAGAAAGTTCAGCTGCCGCCAGCCCTGCTGTCGTAGAGTTCCTGCCGTCAGTAATAATCTGCACCGGACCTTGTTTGCCCTGTGCGAGCTTGGAATCAAAATCCGACTGAATATGAACGATGGCAAGCGAATCACGAGGATTCAGTTCGTCCTTCATCTGAGAAGCATTGTCCAAATATCGGCGTATGTAAAAAGTCGGAGAAGCGCCGATTTGCGATACAAGCTGCTGCGAAAACCTTCCGTGAGACTCATTCAAAACGGCAATCGGAGCATGGTTTAAATCGAAGGTTGCGGTGTAGCCGAACAGAAAAATCTGAATGATCAGCGGCACGACCAAAATAAATCGAGAAGCAGGATCGATAAAGTACGTGAGAAATTCCTTCACGAACAGATTACTGAACCATCTTAGCCATTCACCAAAAGTCATTTCTTCTCCAACGTCTTCTTAAGTGTTCTTGTCACAAAGAAGAAAAACATAAAGGCGTAAGCAGCAAGAATCGCCGTGTCTTTGATCACCGTTTGCGCGTCCGTTCCCGAAAGGAATGAAGCTCGAATCAGTTCCATGAAGTAAGTCGGCGGAAGTACGTAAGAAACCGCCGCGATGGCTTCCGGTACGTTTCGCAAGTCAAAGACGAAGCCGCTCAGCATCACGCACGGCAGGAAACTGATCAGAATCACAAGCTGGGAAGCCAGGAACTGATTCTTTGTCAGCCCCGAAATCCAAAGCCCTGCCCCTAGTGCCGTTAAAAGATAAATGCACGAAGATCCGATAATGACAGCCAATGAGCCCTGGATCGGTACCTCAAAAATGAATCGTGCCGCAAAAAGACAAAGGAACAAGCCGCCCATACCGACAATGAAATATGGAATGACCTTAGAGAGCAGAATCTCGGAAGGCTTAACCGGCGTCGAAAACAGCATCTCCATAGTACCGCGCTCCCACTCTCGAGCAATCACAAGCGCAGTAAGGAATGCACCAACAATTGTAATCACAACGACCACAAGCCCGGGCACGAAGTACCAGGTCGAAGAATTTGCGGCGTTAAACCAAAGACGAACAACCGGTACGGCGCCCTTATCCGATGAATAGCCTAATTTACCGAGACTGATTTGGACCGACTGCTGGATGTAGCGTTCAAGCGATGAGGCGCTCACGGTGTCCACACCGTGCACGATGAGCTGAAGCTTGCCTTTGCCGACTTGAAATTGTCCTGCAAAGTTGCTCGGAATCACAACGATACCCTTGACGGTCTTCTTTCTCATCAGCCCTTCGGCTTCTTTGATGTTGCCGCAGTTAATCGGTGTGAGGTACGGCGACCCCTTAAATCCTTGCTCAATAGCGTAAGAAACATTGCCCGGCGCCTGGTTGATCACTGCGATCGGCGTATTGCCTAAGTCCAAAGACAGGCCGCTGCCGAAAATAAAGATCAAAACCAGCGGAAGCACTAGCCCCACGGCAAAAGAGCTCGGGTCTCGAACGAGCTGGCACCACTCTTTAATCGTCAGAGCGCGTAGACGGCGAAGAAAATCGGACTTAATCATCTGCAATCCCTGCCTTTTTACCGTAAGCCCTCACAATCTTGATGAAGGCTTCGTTCATACTCGTCGTCTCCGGCAGCCCGGCGGCTTCTTTAACCTCTTTAGGGCTTCCGATCGCAAGCATATGGCCGCGATCCTGAATGGCAATGCGCGTGCAGTACTCTGCTTCTTCCATGAAGTGGGTCGTCACAATAATGGCTTTGCCCTCGTCGGCAAGTTTGTTAATGCTTCGCCAGAACACTCTTCGCGCAAGCGGGTCAATCGAACTTGTCGGCTCATCAAGGAACAAAATACCCGGATCATGCATCAGAGCGGCAGCCATCGAAAGACGCTTTTTATAGCCGTCGTTCAAGCCGCCTGCTTTCTTGCCGAGCAAACCTGTCAGACCGAAACGCCTGACAACCGCATCCATAGCCGTCTTTAACTTGTCTCCGAATAATCCGTACGCACCGCCGTAAAACTTCAAATTAAATCCCACAGAGAAAATGCTGTACAAGGAGAAAAACTGAGCCACATAACCAACCGTTCGTCGCGCCGAAGCTCGAGCCGTTCGAAGGTCATACCCTGCCACTTCAACCTTTCCGGAAGTCGCCGGAATCAGACCGCAAAGAATGCGGAATGTGGTGGTTTTGCCGGCACCGTTCGGCCCCAGCAATCCGAAGATTTCTCCGCGTGTGACGCTAAACGATGTGTCATCGACCGCTGTAAAGTCCCCGAATTTCTTAACCAGGTTCTCAACCACAATCACAGGTTTGCTGTCATCACCTTTCGTATTCCGGACTTCGACGTTTTCCCCGAAATCTTTCTGTGGTTTATCCGCCGCAATCAGAAGAGACATAAAAGCGTCTTCCAGTCTCGGAGGCAGCGGGCTTAGAGACGGAACACCGAGTTCCTTTGCTGCTTCTTTCAGATCGGCATCTTTCGACAACAGCACTCGGACCCCGTCTCCTGACGGCGTGGAATCAAGAACAAGAGAAGCTTGGGAAGCGGCGTCGAGCATTTGGCGCGCCGTTCTGCCCTCGGATTGAGCAAAATAAACTCGATCTTTATAAGGCTCCGTCAGCATCTCGGGCGTACCCTTTGCCAAAATCACGCTTTTATTGATGATGTAGACGTCATGACACATGGCCGCTTCTTCCAGATAAGCAGTGCTCACGAGAACACTCATACTTTTCTGAGCGACCGCAGTTTTAAGAATCTTCCAGAGTTCCTGACGAGAAACCGGGTCAACACCTGCCGTCGGTTCATCCAAAATCAATAAATCCGGGTCGTGAATCAGGGCGCAGGCCAGTGCGAGCTTTTGTTTCATACCGCCGGAGAGCCGTCCGGCCAACCGGTCGGTAAATGGTGCAAGCCCGGTCATCGCGAAGAGCTGATCATATTTTTCTTTTCGCTCGTCCTCAGGAACCCCCTGAAGGTTGGCAAAAAGGTCCATATTCTCTTCAATGCTCAAGTCCTGATAAAGCCCGAACCGCTGCGGCATATAAGCGATTCGCTCTTGAATCGCTTCTGAATCCGTCACGGTGTTCATACCGAACACTTCCAACTCGCCGGGGGTCGGAGTCACAAGCCGCCAGTCCAATCGCATAAACGTCGTCTTACCGGCGCCGTCCGGACCGACCAAAGCAACGAGCCCTCCCTTCGGTACCGTTAAATCAATACCGTTGAGCGCAATCGAATCAAGTGCCGGATTCTTCTTATTAACAAAAACTTTTTTAAGCGATTTTGCGAAGACGGCCGGAACGTTGTTGTTCTCTGCCATCAGCCGTCCTTATTTAAAGCCCACGGTTGCCGGCATACCCAGTCTCAAACGATTGTCTTTGTCGTCAACCAAAATTCTGACTTCGTAAACAAGGTTAGTGCGCAAATCCGGCGTCTGAACGGTCTTAGGCGTGAATTCGGCTACAGAAGAAATGAAGCCGACATGACCGGGAATTTTGTCATTCGGATAGGCGTCAATCGTCACGTAGGCTTCCTGACCCGGTTTGATCTTGCCGAGATTGACTTCGTTGACGTAGGCCCTAACCCATTTAGGCGAGTTAATCGCCAAAGCCAAAACCGGCACCTGAGCGTTTGCCATGTCGCCGGGCTGCAGAAGTCTGGAACGAACCGTTGTATCGAGCGGGGCATAAAGCGTACTCTGCTTTAATTTCAACTCCAGCTGATCGACCTGAGCTTTGGTCTGCTGCCATTGCGCATAGCCTCTGGCGACGTCTTCGGCTCGCGGACCGATCTTAGCTAATTCCAAAGACTTCTCTGCGGAAAGCAGTTCGTTCTTAGCAACTTGCAGCTGGCTGCTCTGTGTATCCAAGGCCTGTTTGCTCACGCCCTGCCCTCGGGTAGATTTATAAATGCCGTCCACGCGTTCAAAATCTTTCTGGGCCAGATGCAAACGAGACTGCGCTACTAACACAGCGGCTTCAGCCTTGGCAATATCTTCAGGACGAGTACCGTTCTTCAATGCTAAATAGGTCTGATAAGCAGCTTGTTCGGCTGCTTTAGCCTGTTCAATTTCAATCTTAAGCGTGTCGGTTTCCTGTTCGGCAACCGGTTCTCCCGCCTTAACGACGTCGCCTTCTTCGACCAAAATCGACTTAATACGTTCCGGCCAAAGGAAAGCCAGATTTACTTGGCGGATATCGACATTGCCGTAAAGCTCTAAATTCTTGGGTGTGGACTCATATCGGTAGTACATCCAGCCGCCTGTTGCCGCAGCAATAGCAAGAACGGATACGGCGATCACAGCTTTTAACTTCATTTTTATCTCTTTCTGTTTTTTCAGAGGCCTCAGTCGGCCTTCTGACTCATCCCATGGCGGCTTTTAACCGGCCACCCCTCAATTTGTTTCTTAATTGGTTTCCTCACTAGACCTTTGGAGCGAACATTCTATAGGTCCTTCTCCATAGTTTGCCCATCCTGAGAACCCTGCTCGGCGGGGATAGTAGCAATCTCCTGCCCTTCCCACAAATGACCAAAAATCTCCCAGAAATCTTCGATTTCCTGCTCCGAGATTTCTTTGTCGCCGTAAACCAGCGTTCTGAATTTCTCTCCGCGCCAGGTCTTCAGCGGGCCGATTTCTTTGAATCCGTTGCGATGGTAAAAACACAAGCGTTTAACACGTGCCGCTCTGTCCTTGCAGCCGGGATAAATGCCCTCGCAGTCTAAGAAGACGGTCGCACCACGGGCATTTTTAATGACGGCAGACAAGATGTCGCTGCCGATGCCTTTTCCTCGTTTATCTTCATCGACCGCAAGATAAAAGAGGTAGTAATACTTGTCTTTTCTGAGCGTGCAGAAAAAAGCAACCACGTCTTCTTCATCGCTCAGCGCAAAGATTTCGACGCCGTCGGAAACGGAGTTAAAGAAAGGTTCGAGAGAAACTCGCTCAAAGAGCGGAAAAGACTTTATATAGATCCGCTGAACTTTCGCTTTCAGAGGACTGTCTTCAGTAACTTTCTCAATCTTGAGCTCAGCCATTGGTTAGCATCCTTATTTTTTCTATGCTCTCAATCTTATGTCACGGAAGTGTCATAAAGGCTGTAGTCTGCCCAACTAGAGGAGGAACAAATTCTGCGTCATGCAGAATCCTGATGAGTATGCGGCACCCCTCCGTAAAAGTGCGTGTGCCAGTGCTCATGCATTTCGGGCTTGGCAATCGATTCAATTCTGCAGTGTCGGATCGTCGCGAATTTAGTACACGTTGAGGACAGCATCTCGGGATCGTGGCTAATGATGATTTTGGCGGCATCGATCTTATTAATCTCTTCGATCAGTCTTTGCTTACTGTCAATGTCGAGTCCGTTCGTGGGTTCATCTAAGAGCAGCACCTGCGGTTTCATAGAAAGAACGCATGCAAGCGTGACAAGTTTTTTTTGTCCGCCCGATAATTCGTAGCTCAACGCATCTTTAAGTTCAAGGATGCCCAACGTTGACAAAGCCTCTTCGGAGACTTTTCTCGCTTCCTCTTCGCTTAAACCTTGGTTGAGCGGGCCGAAAGCTACGTCATCTATGACCTGTGGAAAAAATAACTGATCGTCAGCATGCTGGAGCACAAAGCCGACTTTGAGCCGCAGCGCTTTGAAGCCGGCTTCATCTGATACGGCTTTGTCCTCGAGATAAATATCCGAAGCCTGAGGTTTTAAAAGCCCCGTAATCACTCTGAACAGAGAGGTTTTGCCGGTTCCGTTGGGACTCCACAAAGCTTGGCTTTCTCCTGCTTGGAGACTGATTTCCGCATTCTCAAAAATCTTCTTTCCGTTCGGATAGGTCAGATTTAAATTTTTAATTTCCAGAAGACTCACTTCTTATCTCCAGCCAAGATAGGCAAACACTACCGAAGCACAGCAAAAGAACATTAAGAGGAACGTATCTTTATGTCTCCAAACTTCATGGTTCAGAGTTCGTATACGGCCGTCAAAACCCCTTAATTTCATCGCATCGTCCAGGACTCGGCTTCGCCGGACAGCTCGAACGAACAAAAGCGCAATAACCGCTGCCACGGTTTGATATCAAATCCGCGAAGCTTTGCCGCCTCTTTCATCCGACGGTATTCGCTTTCAAAAATATCGATGCCTCTCGCACAGAAAAGCAAGATAACTATGAGGCTCTCCGAAAACTTGAGAGATTTAAGACCTCCAGCCAGCCGTGAGAAAGACAGCGAACTCACCAATGCATAGAAGACAAAGAACAAAGCATTGGCTTTAATCGTCACCAAAGATGAGAGGTAAACGCCCTCATAAGAAAAGATCCCGCCGGATCCGATCGAAGTTCCGGGCGTCGTCCAGGGAGTGAGCAGCCAAATGAAAAGAATAAAAAGATTGATTTGAAGCCAACGCTTAATAAGATGTTTAGCGTCTGTTGGGAAGAGAAAAATGATCAAAAAGGAAAAGAACAGCGCGCAGAGCGCTGCCGTGATATTCGGCAGCACTGAAACGACCACTCCGAAGACAAGCGCAGATGCGATCCTCGAAGCCGCTGAAAAATCCTTTTTTAATGTCATTTATTTTTTTGTCTGCGGGTCGAAATCCCGGCAA
>OGOD01001375.1_pt1 | contig 15387 bp, 16 predicted proteins | sample 1573631 | NCBI WGS metagenome assembly OGOD01 (sample SAMEA2581895, study PRJEB24529) | metagenome | biome: Human gut stool | place: China | collected 2011
TGTACTCCTTGGAAACGTCTGCCACGCGGATGAGGGAATCAGTGCTTGTCGCCACGACGCATCCTCCTTTCGAGTGCTTCGATTGCTTTGCCGGCAGGGTAGGTGATGCAGAAATACATCAGCGCTGCCAGCACGTAAGGTGCGAGGGAAATGTAGGTGGACGTTGCCACGGTCTTCGCGGCAAACATCAGCTCGACCATGCCGAGCGTGGAGCAGATGGACGATTCCTTGACCATGGTGACAACCTCGTTGCCGAGCGCGGGCAGGACATTCTTGATGGCCTGCGGCAGCACGACGAGCGTCATGGACTGGGAGGCGGAAAGGCCCAGCGAGCGCGCGGCCTCGGTCTGGCCCGCGTCAACGGCAAGAATGCCCGCGCGGAAGATCTCGGCGACATAGGCCGAGCTGTTGAGCGCCAGCGCCACGACGCCGGGAATGAAGCGGGAAATGTCGATAAAGCCGAAGAGGTACAGGCGCGGGATGGAGATCGCGCCAAAGAGACCGAAGTAAATGATCGAAAGCTGCACGAGCAGCGGCGTAGAGCGGAAGATGGCAATGTATGCGCCGGAGATGCCGCGCACGAACTTGTTCTTGCTCAGGCGCATGAACGCGAGCAGCAGCGCCGGAATGACCGCCAGCGCGACCGACACGACCGCGAGCAGCAGCGTGTAGCCCAGCGCCTGCAGGAAGTACACGCCGTACTTCGGCAGGAAGGAAAAGTTGACGAACGACGCCGGGGACATCCCGACGAAAAGGTTGCTCCACCATGTGGCAAAATCCATGGGAGGGATCTCCTTTCAAAAGTGTGATGGGAAACGCGTTTTTCATAGAGATGCCAATGAGCAAAGCCATGGGGCTTTGCTCATTGGCTATGAGAGATAGTGAGAAGAGAGCGTAATTAGTGGGAGTGCTTAGGCCGCAGGAGCGTCCGCGGTGACCTCGACGGCCACACCGCTCAGCGCATCGGCGTCGGCGATGAACTCATCGATCTTGTTCTCGGAGGTCATCTTGGCGATCGCCGCGTTGATGCCGGGCAGCAGACCCTTGGGGTCGCCCTTGGCAACGGCGATGCAGTAGGGCTGGGCTTCGCCGAGCTCGGAGGAGGCGCTGGCGATGGCCAGATCGGGGTTGGCATCGACATATTCCTGCGCGACAGCACCGTCGAGCACGACCGCGTCGACCTTGCCGTAGACGAGCTCGTTGACGAGGTCAGTCACAAGGGACAGGGAGACGAGATTCGCGCCTTCCATCTGGTCGGTGACGATGGCTTCCTTGGTGGTGGCGGTCTGCGCGCCAACGCTCTTGCCGGCAAAGTCGGCGAGGGTAGCGTACTGGTCAGCGGCGTCAGCCTTGACAAGGATCATCGGGGGGATATCGGTGTAGTAGGGATCGGAGAAGTCGGCGGAGTTGAGACGCTCCTCCGTGGCTTCCATGGCCGCCATGACGATGTCATAGTCGCCCTTGGCGAGAGAGGTGAGCAGATAGTCAAAGCCCATGTTCTCGACCTGAAGCTCCATGCCCATCTCGTCGGCAATGTACTGCGCGGCGGAAATGTCGATACCGGCAAACTGCATCTCGCCGCTGTCATCGGCATACATGAACTCGAACGGGGCATAGTCGGCAGAGGTGCCGAGCACCAGCGTGCCGCCGGTCTGCTCGGTGTTGTCGGTGTTGGTGTCATCGGTGGTGCTGCTGTCGTCGGCCTTGCTGCCGCAGGCAACCAGCGAAAGGCTCATCATCAGAGCCAGCATCAGTGCGGTAAACTTTTTCATGGTTGATAGCTCCTTTTGTAATTTCTTTCCATCTTGCATATTGTTTTATCGTCGAGCGAATTTTCATTCGTTTCATAAACGATAATGAGAGTATAGATGTTTATTTATTCGTTGTCAATGGTTTTTGATTCAAAAAAGAGGAGAAAAAACGGCCGTTTTCTGTGCAAATCGTACAGAAAACGGAAAAACAGCACAAAAAATCTAAAAAATATACATTTATGCACGCATATATGCACTTTCTTACGATAAAGCGACGGCTGCGGATGTATAAAATCGGCAGGAGCTTCATGCTCCTGCCGAGAGGGATGTTCAGCTCTTTGCGGCCGGCGCTTTGGCGCGCTTTGGCTTGCGCACATAGGCGAAATAGTAGCCGATCGCGCAGAGGGGGCTCGCCGCGAGCACATCGAGGGCGGAATGCTGCTTCATAAAGACCGTGGAGATGCTGATGAGAAACGCCGCGATACCGGACGCGATGCGCCAGCCCTTCGAGGAGAAAAGAGGGGTGTGCCAGAAGGCAAAAAACGCCGCCAGCGAGCCGATGACGTGCAGCGAGGGGCAGACGTTGGTGTTGGTGTCGAATACGTAAAAGCCTGCGATGAAGCGCGTGAGCACGTTGTCGCGCGGGAAGGTCTCTGGCCGCAGCATCTGGCAGGTGGGGAAGAGAAAGTAGATGAGCAGCGTGACGGAGTAGGTGATCATCACAAAGTGCATCATGCGGCGGAAGCCCGGCACGTCAAAAAAGAGCGTGTAGGCCACCGCGCCGATGAGGTAGACAAACCAGAAGAGGTACGGGATGAGAAACCACTCGTTGAAGGGAATGAGATCGTCGAGCGCGCAGTGCATCTCGATGTAATGCGTTACGGGGTAGAAGCGCTCGACATATGAAAAACCGAGCCCGAAGACGGGCCAGAAGAGCAGCAGCCATACGTGGGAAAATTCTGGTGTGCTCAGCTTGCTGAAGCGGAACTTGCGGTAGTCGACATAGGGCCTGATCATGCGAGCTCTCCCTCCTCCGCTTCGCTCATTTCCGAGAGGATGCTCGCCGCCGCGTCGTGCGGCACAGCGGTATCCAGCGCGTCTCCCATCTTTTCGAGCGTGTTTTCGTCGCTGAGGAGCTTTAAGCTCACGCGCGCGATTTCGGCGGGCGTCTTGCCCGTGGCCGCGCCGCCCGTGCGCAGGAAAAAGTCCTTGTTGTACTCCTCGCAGCCTGCGACCGCGTCGATGAACACCATCGGCAGGCGCATTGAGGCCGCCTCGGTCACGCTGATACCGCCGGGCTTGGTGAGGTAGAGATCCGCCGAGTCCATCAGCAGGGCCATATCCTTGACATAGGAGAGAATGTGCACGTTCTTCGCGCCGTAAAATCTGCGGGAGAGGCGGTCGTAGAGCCGCTCATTCGTGCCGCAGACGATCGTGAGGTCCTGGTTATCGGGCAAATTCCGTCCGATGCGGCGGGCAATGCTCATAATGGGGCCGCAGCCCATGCTGCCGCACATCATCACAAGGTGCTTATGGTCGGCGGGAATGCCGAAGGCGCGCTTGGCCTCCTCCTTGCGGACGCGGGACTGGAACATCTGGCGCACGGGAATGCCGCAGGCGCGCATTCGCTCGGGCGTGATGCCGCCGCCGAGAAAGTCTGAGCCCAGCGAGGACGCAGGGATGAAGTAGCGGTCGAGCGAGCTGTCCTTCACGCTGGGCGAGCAGGTGTAGTCCGTTGCGATGAAGCAGGTCTTGAGGTTGGGCAGGTGCGTCTTCACGACCTCGCTGACCATGAGGGCGGAGAAGGGATGCGTGCAGATGACCGTATCGTAGCCGCTGCCGGCAATAAAGCCGCAGAGCTTTTCCACGCCCTGCGTGAGATAGCGGTAGAGCGCGGAGCCCTCGTGAAACTGCGTGGGATGCTCCTCCGCCGCGCGGTAGCCCACGCGGAACAGCCCCGGCGCGTGGCGGTAGATGCGCACGTGCCAGTTGGAGATGAAGCGCGAGACCTCGGGCGAGATGAAGCGCAGGGCATCCTCGGTGTCGCAGGGGATATGCTGAAGGCGGCACTCCTCCGCGAGCGCCGAGGCGCAGGAGTTGTGCCCCTCGCCGGTGTTGCAGCTTAAAATCAAAACTTTCATGAAAAGATCCGATCCTTTACTGTTATTTGTTTTCTTTTGCGCTCCGGCGCTGCTGCGCGGCAAGCAGCCTTTGCAGCCGCGGGCGGTTGTAGCGCTGGATGATGAGAAACGGCAGGTTGCCGAACAGGATATAGATGGCAGTGACGATCGCGCCGCCCGTTCCGGGCCATAGGCGCAGGGCGTAAAAGCCGAGCAGGATGAGCACAAAGTGCGTGAACTCGGCCACGCAGGTCTCCTGGAGCATCCGCGGAAGCTGCGCGCGGAAGTCCGCGTTCAGTTTTTTGGCGGGGATGAGCTTGGGAACGATCCGGCTCATGTCGGGCACTTTGTCCTGCCAGTCGTGCACACGCAGAAAGCGGTAAAGCTTCGCCTCCCAGGGGGCGCAGCGGTAGGGGAACCGGTCGGCATGAAACCAGCTTTTCGGCAGGAGCCTGCCGATGAAAAACGACAAGACGGCCAGGACCCCGTAGTAAATGCAGCAGCGCAGAAAGCCCACGATCCTACCTCCTTTTTTCGTAAGGAAAGCCCGACGCAGGACAGTGCGCCGGGAAAATGCCGCGTCAAGCGGCCGTTAAGATTCAGTATAGCATAGAAAAGCGAATAAATGGTGAAGCCAAGCTCAATTTTTGTTGAAACTTTGCAGGACAATGGCAGGTCATCCCTGCTCGGGCAGCGAGACGGCGAAGCGGCAGCCGCCCAGGGGCGGATCCTCGACCCGTACCTCGCCGCCGTGCATGGCAACGATCTTGCGCACGAGGGCGAGACCGAGACCGTTGCCCTCGGATTCATGCGAGCTGTCCCCCTGATAGAATTTGTTAAAAATGCGGGACTTATCCTCGTCGGGGTTGCTTTTGCCCTCGTTGTCTCATCCGGGATAGAGGGGCCCTCGTCGTCGATGGTGAAGAGAATGCTCCCGTTCTCGCGCAGCATCCGCATCCGGATGAGTCCGCCGCGCGGACCGAACTTGATGGCATTGTCGATGAGATTCGACCACACGTGCTGCAGGAGCCCCGCATAGCCCGTGTATTCGATCTCGTCGAGATCGACGTCGAAGTCGACGTCCTTTTCCGTCCACCTGCGCTCAAGGGCAAGGATGCTCTGGCGCACCTGCTCATCGAGGCGGAAGCGCTCGCGCCGGGGGCGGATGGATTGACTGTCGAGCTTGCTCAGCAGCAGGATATTGCCCGCCAGCGCGGAGAGGCGGCGCGTGTTGAAGAGGATCTTGTCGACATATTCCGCCTGTTCCTCGCTTGACTGCTGGTGCTCCTGCAAAAGTGAGGCGTAGCCCTCGATAGCGCTGATGGGCGTTTTGAATTCGTGCGAGACATTGGAGATGAAGTCGGTTTGGAGCGTCTCGGTCGCGCCGAGCTCGCGCACCATGAGGTCAAAATTGTCGTAAATGTCGCGGATATCGCGAAAGAGGCTCCTTGTTTCCACCTTGACCTGAAAGTTGCCGCCTGCGACCTCCTTCATCGCGCGCGACAGGCGCGAGATGGGGGCAAAAAACGCAACGGAAAAGCCCGCCGCCGTAGCGCTGCCGAGCAGCAGCGTGAAGATGAGCAGCCAGACGAAGGTCGGCACGTTGATGCCCAGGTGCTCAAGGCCCCAGGTCGCAAGCGTAGCCAGCAGCGCCACGCTGATAAAGCCCGCCATGCAGATAAAGAAGAACTGCACGCGGATATCGAGCCATTTATTCCTGCGCTTGCTCATGCCTTCACCACCTTGTAGCCGACGCCGCGCATTGTGACGATCCTGAAGTCCGGGTTATCGCGGAAGCGCTCGCGCAGCCTTCCGATGTGCACGTCGACGGTGTGGGTATCGGTGCTGGAGTCGTAGCCCCAGATGTCATCCATGAGCTGCTGGCGCGTGAAGATGCGGCCGGGAAATGATGCCATCTTGTAAAGCAGCATGAATTCCTTCTGCGGCAGTACCGTGCTCTCGCCGTTCACCGTGACGCACAGCGAGTCGCATTCAAGCACCGTGCCGCCGATGCTCTGGCGGCGCTCGCTCGCCATCTGCGCGCGGCGCAGCAGCGCGCTCACGCGCAGGACCATCTCATTGATGTTGATGGGCTTGACCATGTAGTCATCGCTGCCGGAGAGAAAGCCGAGGCGCATATCGTCAAAGGCGTCGCGCGCGGTGATCATCAGAATGGGAATGGACGAACCGCTCTCGCGGATCGAGCGCACGAGCTCGAAGCCGTCCATCTTCGGCATCATGATATCGGAAATAATGAGGTCGAAATAGGTCTGATCGAGCGCGGCAAGGGCCTCCTCCCCGTTGGAGACGCCGAGGACCGTATAGCCGTTCTTTGTGAGCACGTGGGCAAAGAGCTGACGCAGCTCGCGGTCATCCTCGGCAATGAGAATTTTGAACATGGCACCCTCCGATCATCGTTCGCGCCGCACCGCGGCGGATGGAATGAGTCTTGCCCGGACAGTATAGCATATCCCGGCAAAAAGTGCACGGAAATTGCAGGAAATTTTGTACCGCAGCGGAACTGCGCAAAAAAAGAGCCGTCCTTTCGGACGACTCTTTCGGTACGATCGTGATTTAACCGCCGAGGTAGGCCTTGCGCACAGCGTCGCTGGCCATGAGCTCCTTGCCGGTGCCGGAGAGGGTGATGCGGCCCGTTTCCAGCACGTAGGCGCGGTCGGCGACGGAAAGCGCGGCCTGCGCATTCTGCTCGACGAGCAGGATCGTCGTGCCTGCGGCGTGCAGCTCGCGGACGATGTCGAAGATCTGCTCGACCAGGATGGGCGCAAGACCCATGGAAGGCTCGTCGAGCATCAAAAGCTTGGGGCGCGACATGAGCGCGCGGCCCATGGCGAGCATCTGCTGTTCGCCGCCGGAAAGCGTACCGGCGATCTGGCGGCGGCGCTCCTTCAGGCGCGGGAAGCGCTCGTAGACGTCCGCAATGCCCGCTTCAATGGTGGAATTCGGCTGGGTGTAAGCGCCCATTTCGAGGTTATCCTCGACCGTCATCTGCAAAAAGACGTGACGGCCTTCCGGAACCTGCGCAAGACCGTGCTCCACGATCTTGTGCGCGGGGACGCCCTTTAAGTCCTTGCCTTCAAAGACAATGCTGCCGTGCTTGGGGTGCAGCAGGCCGGAGACCGTGTTCAGGACGGTCGATTTGCCCGCGCCGTTCGCGCCGATCAGCGTGACGACCTCGCCCTCGTTGACCTCGAAGGAAACGCCCTTGACGGCGTGGATGCTGCCATAGTAAACGTGAAGATCGTTCACCTGTAAGATCTGACTCATCGTTAGGCCTCCTTCTGCTTGCCGAGGTAAGCTTCAATGACCTCGGGGTTATTCTGAATGTCCTCGGGCGTGCCCTTGGCGATGACGCGGCCGAAGTTCAAAACGGCGATGCCCTCGCAGATGTTCATGACGAGGTTCATGTCGTGCTCGATGAGCAGCACCGCGATCTTAAAGGTGTCGCGGATGGAGCGGATGTTTTCCATCAGCTCGGCCGTTTCGCTCGGGTTCATGCCGGCGGCGGGCTCGTCGAGGAGCAGCAGGCTGGGGTTTGTGGCCAGTGCACGCAGGATTTCCAATCTGCGCTGCGCGCCGTAAGGCAGCGAGCTTGCCTTGGCGCCCGCAAGATCTTCCATGTGGAAGATGGACAGAAGCTCCATCGCGCGCTCGTGGACAACGCGCTCCTCTTGCCAGAAGCGGGGCAGGCGCCGGATGCCCTCGGGCCTCGTGTAGTGCATCTGTGTGTCCATGGCGACGGTGATGTTCTCTTCCACGCTCAACTCGCCGAAGAGACGGATGTTCTGGAAGGTACGGGCGATGCCCGCGCGGTTGACCTGCGCGGTGTTGAGCCCGTGGATGTCCTTGCCGTTTAAGAGGATGGTGCCGTGGGTGGGCTGATAGACCTTGGTCAAAAGGTTGAAGACCGTCGTCTTACCGGCGCCGTTGGGCCCGATGAGGCCGGTAATCTCCGTGCGGCCGATGGTCACGTTGAAGTTATCGACTGCCTTCAGGCCGCCGAAGGTGATGCCGAGGTCGATGCATTCGAGCACGGGGGACTTGTCCGCGTCTCGCTCGGGCAGGAGCGCCGGCTCGCGGGAGACGGGAACGAGTTTGGTTTTCTGAGTCATGGTCAATTCTCCTCCTTTTCAGCGACCGCGCGGCGGTGCGGCAGCAGCTTTTGGAAAAATGCCTTGGCCTGCGGATTGTTGGTCGCGAGCATGACGAAGATCAGCACGATCGCATAGATGAGCATACGGTAGTCGTGGAGCGGGCGCAGCGCCTCGGGCAGGATGGTGAGCGCGGCGGCGGCGACGAGCGAGCCCCAGATGTTGCCGAGCCCGCCGAGCACCACGAACACCAGCACGAGGATGGAGAGGTTGAAGTTGAACTTTGTGGCCTGGAGAGAAGAGTAGTTCAGACCGTAGAGTGCGCCTGCCGCGCCTGCGAGGGCGGCGGAGGTGACGAAGGCCATGAGCTTATATTTCGTCAGGTTCAGGCCGATGGCTTGCGCGGCGATGTGGTTGTCGCGAATGGCCATGATCGCGCGGCCTGCGCGCGAGCGCGTCAGATTCAGCACCACGATGAGCGTGATCATCACGAGCACGAAGCCTGCGGTGAACGTTGCGATGGTGGCGGTGCCGGTCGCGCCCTGCGCGCCCTTGATGATGGCGGTGCCGGAGGCGCTGAGGCCGAGGTCATCGACCGTCTTGCTGCCGGCGGGGTTGAAGATGAAGTGCAGGCCGTTTTCGTCGCAGCCGATGATCAGGCAGTTGATGAGCTCCTTGATGATCTCGCCGAAGGCGAGCGTCACGATGGCGAGGTAGTCGCCCTGCAAGCGGAGCACCGGCGTGCCGATGAGAAGACCGACGATGGCGGCAAAGATCGCACCGACGATCATCGCGACGGCGAGACGCACCGGAGCGCTCGGGATCGCACCCATGAGGCTCTGCGAGACCACGATGCCGGAAAATGCGCCGACGCTCATAAAGCCCGCGTGACCGAGGCTCAGCTCACCGAGGATACCGACCGTGAGGTTCAGCGACACGGCCATGGACATATAGCAGCAGATGGGGACGAGCAGACCAACGGCGGAGCGCTTGAGCGAGCCGTTGTTCTGCAGGATCGTCGTGATGATGAAGACGAGGATCACGCCGAGGTAGGTCGCAAAATCGACCTTAGTAGTCTTTTTGAGAGACTTGAATTTGCTCATTTTCTGTGTCATTCCGGTCACCTTACACTTTCTCCGGCACATACTTGCCGAGAAGTCCTGCGGGTTTGACGAGCAGCACGACGATCAGCACGGCGAACACGATGGAGTTGGCGAGATTCGTCGAGATATACGCCTTGGCCATGGCCTCGATGATGCCGAGGAGCAGGCCGCCGAGGAATGCGCCGGGGATGGAGCCGATGCCGCCGAACACCGCCGCGGTGAAGGCCTTGATGCCGGGCATGGAGCCGGTCGTCGGCATGAGCGACGTATTGAACGAGCAGAGCAGCACGCCGGCGATGGCGGCGAGCGCCGAGCCGATGGCGAACGTTGCGGAAATGGTGGCGTTGACGTTGATGCCCATGAGCTGGGCCGCCGCCTTATCCTCCGAGCAGGCACGCATGGCCTTGCCCATCTTGCTCTTGCTGACAAAGAGCGTCAGCGCGATCATGATGACGATACAGACGGAGATCGTGAGAAGGGAGATATAGGAAACGGTCAGCTTGCCGCCGAAGATCTTCACAGCGCCCGTGACCACGGGGGGATAGGAGCGCGCGGCGGCCTTCCAGATGAGCAGCGCGGAGTTCTGGAGGAAATAGCTCACGCCGATGGCGGTGATGAGCACCGCAAGGCTCGGCGCGGAGCGCAGGGGCTTGTAGGCAAGGCGCTCGATGACGATGCCGAGGACGGTGCACACGACAACGGCCATCAGCACCGCCACGATGCTGGGAAGGCCCAGATAGAACATCGCGCAGAAGGAAACGTAGCCGCCGATCATGATGACGTCGCCGTGGGCAAAGTTCAGCATCTTGGCAATGCCGTAAACCATCGTATAGCCGAGGGCGATGATCGCGTACACGCTGCCGAGGCTGATGCCGCTGATGAGATAGGATAAAAATTCCATTAGGATGGCACCTCTCTTTTCTCTTTCGGAATTATGGTTCGTCTGTGGCAGAAACAAGGGCAGAGAGGAAGGACGCTGCCTTCGTTTCCGCCATAGAAGCAGGGCGTAGGCCGCCGGGAGCGTATGCTCCCGACGACCCGCCGCTGAGAAAGGCTTTTAGGGGTCTTTCGTGCGTTTGGGGGAATCAGCCCTCGACGTACTGGCCGTCCTTGACGACGTAGGCGGTCGGGGCCTTGGAGACCTGACCCTCGGCATTCCAGGTCATGTCGGTACCGGTGAGACCGGTGAACTTGAGGGAGGTCATGGCGCTGACGAGAGCGTCGCAGATCTCTTCATTGCTCATATCGGCGGTGCAGCCGGCCTGTTCGAGCGCGGCCTTGACGATGTACACACCGTCATAGGCGTCGGCGGCGAACTGGTTGGGCTTGGTGCCGTAGGCGGCGACGTAAGCGTCGACGAAGCTCTTGCTGGATTCAACGGTGGCGCAGAACGGGGTCATCAGCACGAGGCCCTCGGCGAGAGTGGTGTCAAAGCCGGGCATATCGAGGATGCCGTCCATGCCGTCCACACCGAAGAAGGTGGGGGCATAGCCCATGGCCTTGGCCTGCGCGAAGATCACGGAAGCGGGCTGATAGTAGATGGGGAGGAAGACGAGGTCGGCGCCGGCAGTCTGCGCGGCGGCGAGCTGGACGGAGAAGTCAGAGGAGGTATCGAGTGTAAAGGTGCCCTGATAGACGATGGAGAGGCCCTTGTCGCCCGCTTCCTTCACGAAAGCATCGCGGATGCCCTGAGAGTAGGCGTCGTCGTTGCGGTAGATGACGGCGATCTTGGCATCGGCGAAGTTCTCGGCCATGTAGTCGGCAGCGCCAACGCCCTGGTTGGGGTCGGTGAAGCAGACCTGGAACACATTGTCCTTGCCCGCGGTCACGTCAGTGGAGGAAGCGGAGGGGGTCAGCATGAAGGTGCGGTCGGTGTAGCAGGCATCGGCAACGGCGATGGAAGCGCCGGTGGTCGTGGGGCCGACGAGAACCTGCATGCCATTGTCCATCATATTGTTGTAGGCGTTGACGGCCTTTTCACCGTCGCCCTCATCGTCCTGAGAGAGGAACTCAAACTTGATCTTGCTGTCGCTCGCGTTGATTTCATTGACGGCGAGCTCCACGCCCTGCTTGACGGCCATACCGTAGATCGCGTTGTCGCCGGTCAGCGGGCCGGAGGTGCCGAGCTTGAAGGTCTGGACCTCAGCGTTATCGGTGCCGTCGGTGTTGGCATCGGTGTTCGCATCGTCGCCCTTGGAGCCGCAGGCGGCCATCGAGAGCGTCATGGCTGCTGCCATGAACATACACATGAGCTTCTTTTTCATCTTAAAAATCTCCTTTGATAAAAAATGACAAATTTTATTATACAAAAAAGCGGATCCGCCATTCCCGGCGGAACCGCTTTGCTGTATCGCATTCAGGGGCTTTCAGCAATCGCGTTTCGTTCGGGAAACATCCGCAAGGACTACCAGAAGTACCAGTACCAGCAGGGAAATGCCGATAATGGACAGGGAGAGAATGCGGGAAATAATAATGGACGCCATGATCATGGCGCCCAGAACGATGCAGTTGAAGCCGAAGGACTGAGAGAGGCAGGAGGAAGCGGCCTCTGCGCACATGGCAGAAGCGGCGGCGTTATTCTGATTTGCATAAGCAAAACGGAACATAGCATTAGATCCTTTCATGTATCCCTCATGTTTGATGGGCTAATTTTAGCGCGTGGAGCGCCGGAAGTCAATAGCGCATATTATCCAAAGAAAAAGCGATGAAAAGGGGATGAATATGTAATATCGACAATATCGGGCGGTTTGGCCCTATTCCGGGAGGGAAAACGGGCAGCTTCGGCCGAAACAAGGCGAAATTCCGCCGCCGTGCGCCCGGGAGAAGCGTGCGCCGCATATATGCCGCATATATAATGAGAGGCAGGAGAAACACGAAGAGATTTTAGCACTCGCGGCGGAAGAGTGCCAAAAATTAAGAGTTTGGTAACAAATAGCGGGAAATACCTGTTATACTTGGAGTCAAATCACATTCAGAGAGGGATGCTTTTATGGCTAAAAAACAGTTTAAGGCAGAATCGAAGCGTTTGCTCGATCTGATGATCAACTCGATTTACACGCACAAGGAGATCTTCCTGCGCGAGATCATTTCCAACGCCAGCGACGCCATCGACAAGCTCTGCTACGTCGCGCTGACGGACGACAAGGTCGGCATGAGCCGCAGCGATTTTGCCATCACGGTTTCGCCCGACAAGGAAAACCGCACGCTGACGGTGTCGGATAACGGCATCGGCATGAGCCGCGAAGAGCTTGAAAACAACCTCGGCGTGATCGCCTCCTCCGGTTCTTACAAGTTCCGTCAGGAGACGGAGGAAAAAGACAAAAAGGAGGCCGATATCGACATCATCGGCCAGTTCGGTGGGGGCTTCTACTCCGCGTTCATGGTCGCCGACAGCATCACCGTGCGCACGAAGAAGTACGGTTCGGAGCAGGCCTACGAATGGCAGTCCTCCGGCGCGGACGGCTACACCGTGACGGAATGCGGCAAGGAAAGCGTCGGCACCGACGTCATCATGCACATCAAGCCCGACACGGATGAGGAAAGGTACAGCGAATATCTCGAATCCTACCGTCTGCACGCGCTGATCAAGAAGTATTCCGACTACATCCGCTACCCCATCCATATGATGATGCCCGAGCAGAAGGTCAAGGAGGGCAGCGACCCGGAGAAGCCCGAGTACGAGACCGTAGAGGAAATGAAGACTGTCAACTCCATGGTCCCGCTCTGGCAGCGCAAGAAGAGCGACGTCACGGACGAGGAGTACAACAAGTTCTACTCCGAGCTGACGCACGAATTCGACAAGCCCCAGCGCACGATCACCGTCTCCGCCGAGGGCAACGTGACCTACAAGGCGCTGCTGTTCGTGCCGTCGTCCCGCCCGTTCAACTTCTACACCGAAGGGTACGAGAAGGGCTTGCAGCTCTACAGCGCGGGCGTGCTCATCATGGATAAGTGCGACACGCTGCTGCCGGATTACCTGCGCTTTGTGCGCGGTGTGGTCGATTCGCCCGACCTGAGCCTGAATATTTCCCGCGAGCTGCTGCAGCACGACCGCCAGCTCAGGGTCATCGGCCAGAATCTTGAAAAGAAGGTCCGCGCGGACCTTGAAAAGTTCCTCAAGGACGACCGCGAGGGCTACGAGAAGTTCTACGCGAACTTCGGCCGTCAGCTCGGCTACGGCATTGTGAGCGACGGCGGCGAGAGCCGTAAGGATTCGCTCAAGGACCTGCTGATGTTCTACTCCTCCACGGAGAAGAAGCTCACGACGCTCAAGGAGTATGTCTCCCGCATGAAGGAGGACCAGAAGTGCATCTACTACGCCGCCGGCGAGAGCGTGGCGGCGGTGGACAAGCTGCCGCAGACCGAGCTGCTGAAGGACAAGAACTACGAGATCCTCTATCTCACGGGCGAGACGGACGAATTTACGCTCCAGGCGTTGATGAACTACGACGAAAAGCCCTTCCGCTCCATCGTGGACGGCGACCTTGAGCTTGGCGGCGAGGAGGAGCACAAGGACGACGGCGAGAGCAGCGCGCTGCTCGACTTCGTCAAGGAGACGCTCGCGGGCAAGGTCAAGGAGGTCAAGGTCTCGCACCGCCTGAAGACCCATCCCGTCTGCCTGACGGCGGGCGAGGGCTTCAGCTTCGAGATGGAAAAGTACTTCAAGAACTTTGAAATGCCCGAGCCGGTCAAGGCCGAGCGCATCCTCGAGTTGAACGTGGAGCACCCGGCGGTCAAGGCCATGGCCGCGGCGATGGAGACGGATCGCGACAAGGCCGCGCTCTACGCCAGGATCCTCTACGATCAGGCGAACCTCATCGCGGGGCTGCCGCTCGAGGACCCCAGCGCATACACCGACATGGTCGCGCAGCTGATGCAGTGACCCAAAATTCGATCAAAAAGGCGCAGGGCCGAAGCCCTGCGCCTTTTTCACCTCTGCCGGTCCCGCGGCCTATACTGGCATACGGGCGGTGCTCCGCCTGACAGACGGAAAAGGTGATCGAAATGCTCCAAACACTCACTTACGCCGCGCTCGGCACGGCGTTTCTCTTTCTGATGACCACGCTGGGCGCGGCGACGGTGTTTTTCCTCGGGCGGGAGAGCGGCGAGCGCACGCAGCGCGTGCTGCTGGGCTTTGCCGCGGGGGTGATGACGGCGGCGAGCGTGTGGAGCCTGCTGCTGCCCGCGCTCGCACAGACGGCGGAGGATGGCCGGCTGCCGCCTCTCCTGCCAGCGGCAGCCGGGATGCTCGGCGGGGCGGCGTTCCTGCTGGGGCTGGATGCGCTGTGCGCGCGGCGCGAGGGAACGCACGGCAGCACCCTGCTGCTCGCGGCCATCACGCTGCACAATATCCCAGAGGGCATGGCCGTCGGCCTTGCGTTTGCGCTGGCGGCGGACGGCGAGGGCCTTGCGGCCGCGTTTGCGCTGGCGTTCGGCATCGGCGTGCAGAATTTTCCCGAGGGCGCGGCGGTGGCGCTGCCGCTGGTGCAGGCGGGGCGGACGCGAAAGCGCGCGTTCCTCGCGGGGGCGCTCTCCGGCGCGGTGGAGCCGCTGTTCGGCCTGGCGGTGGTACCGGCGGCGGGCGTGCGGGCGCTGATGCCGTGGCTTCTGAGCTTTGCGGCCGGGGCGATGCTGTGCGTGACGGCGGGGGAGCTGCTGCCGCGCGCGGGCGGACGCGGCGGGACCTGCGGCTTTTTGGTCGGATTTTTGCTGATGATGGCGCTCGACGTGGCGCTGGGATAAAAAAATCCTCTCCGGTTGCCATCAGACATACAACAAACCCCTTACAGCTCACAAAGCTGTAAAGGTCGACGACCGTTGGCCTTTGCAATACAACAAAGGGGCGAAAAGGAGCGGAATCATGAAAGCAGAAGAGCAGAGACAGATGAGCCAGATCGAGCAGTGCGAGTACCTCGCGCGGATGCGGCTGGAAAACCCGATGGAGAAATACGAGCGCGAGCGCGATGCGCGCGTGTACCGCTTTTCGAGCATCGACGAGGCCGTGGGCGTGCTGAGCGTCGTGCGGCGCGCGTGGTAAGGAGGCGGCGATGAACAAAACGGCCAATTTCGACCTCCCGCAGTGGGAGAAGAGCGACTTCATCCAAATGGACGACTTCAACGCCGCGTTCGGCACGCTGGACGGCGCGCTGAAAACGCAGGCCGACGCCCTCGCGGGCAAGGCGGGCGGGGAGGACCTCGCCGCCGTGCGGCAGGGGTTGCAGGGGCAGATCCCGTTGTGGGCGGGCGGCGGCATCGGCATGACCGGGACGGCGGCGGCCGACGCCTTCAAGATGATCTGCCTCGG
>OGOD01001390.1_pt1 | contig 15203 bp, 8 predicted proteins | sample 1573631 | NCBI WGS metagenome assembly OGOD01 (sample SAMEA2581895, study PRJEB24529) | metagenome | biome: Human gut stool | place: China | collected 2011
AGATCGTAACAGTATGTAAGGCATATTCATCCGCTGTTGGAGCAGGTGAATTTGTAAGTGAGATTCTTGATGAGGAAGAAGCAGACAAACTTCGTAAACATGGTGGTGACGGCGGAGAGTATGGAGCAACAACAGGTCGTCCTCGTCGTATGGGATGGTTTGATGCAGTTGCAACGCGTTACGGATGTGAGATTCAGGGTGCAACTGAGGTTGTACTTACAGTGCTTGATTGTCTCGGTTATCTCAAGGAGATTCCGGTATGTGTAGGTTATGAGATTGATGGAGAAGTCGTAAAAGACTTCCCTGTTACGGCAAAGCTTGCAAAAGCAAAGCCTGTTTACAAAGTTCTTCCGGGATGGAATTGTGACATAAGCGGAATTAAAGAATATGATAAACTTCCAAAAGAATGTAGGGATTACATTGAGTTTATTGAAAAAGAAATCGGAGTTCCTATTAAGATGGTATCAAATGGACCAAAGAGACATGATATTATTCATAGAGCTTAAAAATATATAAATCAAGAAAATATACGGGTTAGTTGGTTTTCAGATACGGCATAATGCTTTTGAAAAACGATTAGCCCGTATAGTGTTAAGTGGAAAGGAAATTATGAATTACGGCAAAAAAGAGATAGACAGCAAAATAGATAAAATTAATTCATCTAATAAAAAAGTATTCAACAAAATAAAGCTTAATGTAAAGATTTTTGCTGTTATCATTGTGTTTACCTTGATTTTGTGTGCGGTATTTTCGGGAGTCGGGATAGTAAGAGGACTTACGGACAGTGCACCTGATATAAATGAAGAAAATATAATGCCTGATGGATATCCTTCCATTATATATGAAGAATATTTAGCCCTGATAATCCATAAAACCAGTTATAAAAACAAGAAATATATCTTTTTTCTTTTGACGATATGAAAGTGAAAATCCTTATTTCTCTATCATATTGTTTGCAGAGTGTTTTGAAGAACCTTTTTCTGTATTCATTGTTTTAGCACTATCATTAATATAAAAACGTAGCGATATGAATATAGAGAAACAATTAGAAACAGCTATTAAAACCAACCATTTGGTGTTGGTGGTGTTCTATGCCGATTGGTCCCCTCATTATGAGTGGATAGGGCCTGTGCTTCGAACTTACGAAAAGAGAACTGTGGAATTGATTAGAGTGAATGCAGAAGAGAATAGAGCAATTGCTGATGCTCATAATGTAGAAACAGTACCGGCTTTCCTTCTATTGCATAAGAGTCATGAACTTTGGAGGCAGGTAGGAGAGCTTACGGTAGAAGAATTAAAAGAGGTATTGGATGATTTTCAATAAGATGAGAGATTGTAATTTCATCTGTCGGTTTATTAAAAAAGTGCTATCACGTGAGTTAAACTTACTGAATAATAGCACTTTTTCTTATATATAACATAATTATTATCCTTCTGATACTTCATCATCAACAATATCATTCAAATCAAAAAACAACAAACGAGTAGAAGAATTTTCATCTTCAGGTGTCAGCGGGACAAAACCATTCTTTATATAAAATGGAACAGCTTCGGAATAGGCATCTACGGTAAGAAAGCGGCACCCTGTTTTATTATTTATAACAAAATAGCTCTGAATAAAAGCTAAAAGGAATGAGCCCATGCCTGTACCCTTCACTAAACGATCTACTCCTAAACGACAAATCTTCGCTGCCGGATAACTTCTTAATCGCTTTTCATTTACAAAACGATGCTTTCGGAAATGATTAAATTCAGTTTTATCTTTAAAATCAGTTAATGAGATTCTATCATTAGCCAGACTGAAATAGGCAGCAACCCGATTATTATCTTTCTTGTCTTCAACAACATAGCTTACTGCGAGTAATGCTTTCCGATATAATAATGACTCATTTAAAATAAAATCGTTCAGATCTGTGTCACCACAGTCGAACGATTTCACTGATTCTTTCATTTTCAAGCGGCGCACTATATATGTCTCTTGAAATATTTCTTCTGTTAAAATCATACTTATCAATCTTTGAAAACGTTCATTACGGCTTTGTAACGTTTCAATCTGATTGCTTTTTGTTCCGGTGTCTCTCTACGTTTTTCTTTCATTCGCGCTTCAAATTTCCGGGCATCCTCCCCAAACAAAATTGGGGTTTCTTTTATTGGCTTTGCCACTTTGCTTTCTCCTTTCATTGTTAATTCAACATACAAAGGTAGCACTATTTCTTTGTTATGGCAAGCCCAAAGAGTCTTTTCTTCAAGCTTGCTGTTCAATTTGCTTTTAAAAAAGTGTCCTTTCAGGATTAGAACTTCTTTAATTCTTCTTGTAAGATGACCGGTTCGTTAGTGGTGATGAAATCTACCTTTTGCTCGATCAGCCATTTCATATCTTCTACTTCGTCTACTGTCCATACGTTAACTTTCAAGCCGAGGTCGTGCGCTTCTTTGATCCATTCGGGGCGTTTCTTAATCACTCCCATGTGATAGTCCAGACCGGCAGCACCCAGTTCTTTCAGCTCTTTGGGAGACAATTCTCCGTTAAGGTAATATACCGGAGTACCGGCAGGAGCCAGACGGATAAACTCTTTCATGGCATGTAGAGAGAACGTGATATATTCCATACGGTTTTCCAGTCCCATTTTCTTTACCATGGCAACGATTCCTTGTACTGCTTTAGTCTCGCGTTTCTTGTTGCTATGTGCTTTCAGTTCGAGAATCAATTGGGTTTTACAGTTTTTTCCGGTTTCCAGATACTGTTCCAGGCTGGGTAAGTTTTCTCCGTTGGATAATTTAAGTCCGGTCAGCGCATCACCTTTGGAATATTCCATCGGCCTCATCTTATATACAGGATCATGGTTAACCACCAGCTTGTTATCCTTCGCGATCCATACGTCAAATTCTGAACCGTAACAACCGATGGAGTCTGCTTTTAGAAGTGATGAAATACTGTTCTGCGATGATCCCGGAGTTTTCCAGAAACCGCGGTGAGCTATCACTTTTGTCTGTGCCTGCATACAACAAGCAGCCATTAGAAGGGCAGAAGCCATCATCATTTTTTTTAAATTCATTTGTTTGATCTTTTAAAAGTTTGATAGATTTAATTGGGTTTGGCCTCAAAATTATAAAAAAGAAAACGCAAATCAGCCGATAATATGCTAATCTGCGTTAATCCTTGGGATTTTAGAATAGAAATGCTACAAAAGAATAACAGAATTTGCTGTTTCCGTTATTTTTTATCAGTTAAGTATAGGCCTCTTCATGTATTCCTTTCACAGCACGTCCGCTAGGCTCATTCAGATTCCTGAAAGCGATATCCCATGCCAGTGCTTCTGCTGTGGAGCAGGCTACACTCGGAACACTGGGGACGGTGCGTGCTGCGCTTTCACTGGGGAAATGCTCTTCGAAAATGCTACGATAGTAGTACTCTTCTTTGTTTTGTGGCGTATTGATCGGGAAACGTTCGGCAGCATGCTCCATTTGCTCATCGCTCACGGCAGCTGCTGTGATCTCTCTCAATGTGTCAATCCATGAATATCCTACACCGTCACTGAACTGCTCTTTCTGTCTCCAAGCCACACTTTCCGGTAACATATCGGCAAAGGCTTCGCGAACAATTCGTTTCTCGATGTTTTTTCCGGGGCACATTTTAGCTTTCGGGTTCAGGTTCATTGCCACGTCGAGAAATTCTTTATCAAGGAAAGGGACGCGTCCTTCTACTCCCCATGCTGACAAACTTTTATTGGCACGGAGACAATCGTACATGTGCAACTTTGAAAGTTTACGTACTGTTTCTTCGTGAAATGCCTGTGGAGTAGGGGCCTTGTGGAAATACAGATACCCCCCGAAAACTTCATCGGCACCTTCACCGCTCAACACCATTTTGATCCCCATTGATTTGATGACACGCGCCAATAAATACATGGGAGTGGAAGCGCGTACGGTAGTTACATCATACGTCTCGATGAAATAAATTACGTCGCGAACAGCATCCAGACCTTCCTGAACGGTGTAGTTGATCTCATGATGGACGGTACCGATATATTCGGCTACCTCACGCGCTTTAATCAAATCGGGTGCGCCCTTTAGACCGATGGCGAAAGAGTGGAGTTGAGGCCACCACGCATCGCTTGCACCGTCTGTTTCTATACGTTTTGCCGCATATTTTTTGGCAATGGCAGAGATAACGGAACTATCCAACCCGCCCGAAAGCAACACTCCATACGGTACGTCACTCATTAACTGGCGGTGCACAGCCTCTTCCAATGCCACTTTCACATCCTCGGTTTGTGCATCATTCTCTTTGACGGTTTCATATTCTGTCCAGTCGCGCGAATACCAACGTTTCATTTTTCTCTCTTTACTATAGAAATAATGTCCGGGAAGGAATACTTCATATTCGTCACAAAATCCTTCGAGAGCTTTCAACTCGCTGCCGAAGTAGATTTTTCCCTCTTTATCTTTTCCTATATATAAAGGAATAACCCCTATCGGATCGCGGGCAATTAGAAATTCATCCTTTTCCTCATCATAAAGCACGAAAGCGAAGATACCGCTGATATCTTCCAAAAAATGGATGCCTTTATCTTTGTAAAGGGCAAGAATTACCTCACAGTCACTTCCGGTCTGAAAGTTATATTTTCCCGCATATTTAGCGCGAATATCACGGTGATTGTAAATCTCACCGTTGACGGCGAGCACCTGTTTATGATCGGGAGAGTATAACGGCTGCCCGCCACTCTGCGGGTCGACAATAGAAAGACGTTCGTGTGCCAGGATGGCACTTCCGCCTACATAGATTCCGCTCCAGTCCGGTCCGCGATGACGGATCTTCTGGGCCATTTTCAGTGCTTTATCTCTTAGTTCTTTCGTTTGAACTTTGATGTTGAGTATACCTGCTATTCCACACATAACTTTAATTTTTAGAGGGGGTAATGTAATCTGTTGATTGTTTATTCGCTATTTCTAAGAAGCTGATTAGCTATTCTTAATTCGTTCCATAATTGTTATCGTTTAGTTCCACAACTGTTTCCCTTTAGTTCCATATCTGTTATCCTTTAGTTCCACAGATATGGAACGAACCGGTAATAGCAATCGAGCTTCTTGTTGTACACTGTTGCAAAACTTATTGTATTAGATAAGCATCTATTTCCGCAGCAGCCTTTCGTCCTCCCGCCATGGCACGTACCACCAGGCTGGCGCCAGTCTCGGCATCACCGGCTAGGAATACATTCTTTGCAAATTTCGGTTGTTCCGGTTTCAGGAATCCCATTGCCAATAATACCATATCAGCTTCGATGACTTCCTTCTTCCCTGTTGGTTTCATCGTGGGACGTCCGCCATCTGCTGCCGGAATCCATTCCACTTCTTCCACTTCTACACCTGTCACTTTTCCATTCTTTCCGAGGAACTGATTGGAAGCCAGGCACCAGCGGCGTGTACAACCTTCTTCATGGCTGGAAGTCGTTTTGAAGACTGCAGGCCATTGTGGCCAAGGAGTAGCCGGATTGTAGCCGACAGGAGGTTTCGGCATGATTTCGATTTGAGTGACACTGACGGCTCCCTGTCTCACACTGGTTCCGATGCAGTCGGAACCGGTATCTCCGCCACCTATCACAAGTACTTTTTTGCCTTTGGCATTCACCAATTTATCTTTTGGGAAAGTCTGTCCTGCCAGAATCCTGTTCTGCTGTGCCAGCATTTCAAGTGCGAAATGGATGCCTTTCAGTTCACGTCCCGGAATACTCAAATCACGTGCAGTCGGCGTTCCGGTACAGATGCAGTAAGCGTCGAATCCTTCCGGTAAATGATTGATGTCTATTTCTACTCCCATCTCAAACAGTATTCCTTCTGCAGCCAATATCTTCATCCGTCGGTCAATTACATTCTTATCCAGTTTGAAATTAGGAATACCGAACCGTAATAACCCTCCGGGCGCTTCATCCTTATCGAATAAAGTAACGCTATATCCTTTTAAATTCAGCTGATTAGCCACCACCAATCCGGCAGGACCCGCACCAATCACCGCCACTTTCTTTCCGTTTCTTCTCGGCGTCTTTACCTGTATATATCCTTCACGAAAAGCCGCTTCCACGATAGCTGCTTCATTCTCGCGAATAGTCACCGGCTGATCGCAGGAAAGTTTCAACACACACGATTTCTCGCAAAGAGCAGGACAAATACGTCCCGTAAATTCCGGAAAATCGCAAGTAGACGACAATACTTCGTATGCCTCCTTCCATTTTCCCTTGTATAATGCATCCTGCCATTCCGGTTGTTTATTTCCTATCGGGCATGCCCAATGACAGAAAGGTACGCCGCAATCCATACAGCGTGACGCCTGCAATTTACGGCTGTTTGTATTCAAAGTCTGTTCTACCTGACTATAGTCAGCGATTCGCTCGTTTACAGGGCGGTATCCCGCCTCTTGTCGAGGTATATTTAGAAATGCTTTAGGATCTCCCATCTTGTTATTTACTATTTGACGATTTACTATTTACTATTTTTAGACTATCTTGTCATTTGCTATTTGACTATTTACAGACTATACATTCAAATAGTAAATTGTAAATAGTCAAATTGTAAATCTAATAGTCTCTTTGCATGTCTGCAATTTTTTGTTGTAATTTTCTCATCTGTTCCTCCTGCAATACTTTTTTGTATTCGATGGGTACTACTTGGATGAACTGGTCTGCATAATGATTCCAGTTGTCAAGCATGGTACGGGCTAGTTTTGAGCCTGTGTACAGATAATGTTGGCGGATTAGTTCGTGTAGCTCCTTCCGGTAGCTGGCTTCTTCGATGAGTGACAGTTCCACCATTTCCATGTTGCAGAAATAATCGAAGTTGCCATCCTTGTTCCATACGTAAGCCACACCGCCACTCATACCGGCTGCAAAGTTACGTCCGGTTTGTCCGAGGACTACCACACGACCTCCTGTCATGTATTCGCAACAATGGTCGCCCACACCTTCCACTACGGCGACTGCACCGGAGTTACGAACTGCGAAACGTTCTCCTACACGACCGTTGATATATACTTCACCGCTTGTTGCTCCATAAAGCAAGGTATTACCGGCAATTGTATTCTTTTCGGCTTCGAAGTTGCTGCGGATAGGAGGCAATACGGAGATGCGTCCGCCGCTCAATCCTTTACCCAGATAATCGTTTGCTTCACCTTCCAGTTTAAAGTTAACTCCCGGTACGAGGAAAGCCCCGAAAGACTGACCTGCCGAGCCTTTGAACTTCACATTCAACGTATGTTCCGGCAATCCTTTGGCACCGTATTTCTTGGCAATCACTCCGGATAGCATCGCACCTATTGCACGGTCTGTATTGGCAATCGTATATTCTAAAGAAATCTCTTTCTCATGTTCAATAGCTTCCTGTGCCGCATCAATGAGGGTTACATCCTTTACAGTAGAAACACCGTGATCCTGATCGATGACATGGCGGATAGCCGCGTTGTTATCAATGCGTGCCAGCAATTTGGTGAAGTCGATTAACGCATGTTTCGGATTCGGGTCGTTGGCAACGGACTTGCGTTCGATCAAGTCTGTGCGTCCGATAATATCATCCATTCTGGTGAATCCCATTTCGGCCAAATGCTCGCGGACCTCCTGTGCCAGGAATGTGAAGAAATTTACCAAATATTCACTACGCCCATGAAAGCGTTTACGTAATTCCTCATTCTGTGTGGCAACTCCCACCGGACAAGTATTCTGATGGCATTTGCGCATCATTACACACCCTAATACAATCAATGCCGAGGTGGCGAAGCCATATTCTTCGGCACCCATTAGCGCCATTAAGATGATGTCACGTCCGGTTTTCAGTTGTCCGTCGGCTTGCAGAACTACTTGCCCACGAAGTCCGTTCAAAACCAATGTTTGCTGTGTCTCGCTCAATCCCAATTCCGGTGAGATGCCCGCATAACGGATAGAAGAAGCCGGAGAAGCACCTGTTCCCCCTTCAGCACCGGAGATGACAATCAGGTCCGCCTTTGCTTTTGCCACCCCGGCGGCAATTGTACCGACGCCGCTTTCTGCTACCAGTTTCACACTGATTTTGGCCTGTGGATTTACATTTTTTAGATCGAAGATTAATTGTGCCAAATCCTCAATCGAATAAATATCATGATGAGGTGGGGGAGAAATCAGTGAAATTCCCGGAATGGAATGGCGTGTTTTTGCAATCACATCATTCACTTTAAATCCCGGAAGTTGTCCGCCTTCACCCGGCTTTGCCCCTTGTGCTATCTTAATCTGAATTTCATCCGCATTAACCAGATATTCTGCCGTTACACCGAAACGACCGGAAGCTACCTGCTTGATTGCACTTCGTAAGGAACTGCCATCGGGCAGCGGTTGGAAACGGGCAGCGTCCTCGCCACCTTCACCGGTATTGCTGCGTCCGTGAATTTTATTCATGGCAATAGCCATTGCCTCATGAGCCTCTTTGCTGATAGAACCAAAAGACATGGCCCCCGTGACGAAACGATGCAGAATGTTTTCCACCGGTTCTACCTGATCGATCGAAATCGGATTACGACGGAATCCCAGAAAGTCACGAAGGAAAATAGGCTTCTCTTTTTCGTCTACCAGATGAGTATATTCTTTAAACTTCTTATAACTCCCCATCCGTGTAGCCAATTGCAGCGTACTGATTGTTTCCGGATTCCATGCATGCTCTTCTCCGTCTTTACGGAAAGCATACAAACCGGTAAGAAGTTGAGAATGGAGAGTTGAGAGTTGAGAGTTGCCATGCGGAGCCTCACTCTCCACTCTCAACTCTCCACTCTCAACTTCTCCCACTCCTTCCTTGTGGAAAGCAATGGCATCTCTGGCTATTTCTTCCAAGCGAATACCTCCGATGGGTGAACCGAGTCCACCGAAATAGGCCTTACTCAATTCTTCGCTCAAACCGACGGCTTCGAAGATTTTTGCACCACGATAAGAGCGGATGGTAGAGATCCCCATTTTACTCATGATTTTAAACAAGCCTTTACAGATGGATTTGATATAATTCTTTTCAGCAGTGGCATAATCCAACTGAATATCCCTGTCTTTAACCAAGCGGTCGAGAACGGCGAATGCCATGTAAGGATTCAGGGCACTTGCTCCGAAACCCAGTAATAACGCAGCGTGCATTACCTCACGTATTTCACCGCTTTCTACAATCAATGCTGTTTGTACACGTTTACCAACTGAAATCAGATGGTGATGAACGGCGCTTACCGCCAGCAATGAAGGAATAGCGGCATGGGTAATATCCACGTCACGGTCGGTCAGGACAATGTAGTTTACGCCTTCCGTCACAGATTCTTCCGCCATTTTACAGAGGCTGTTCAGTGCCTCCTGCAATCCGGCTTTCCCTTTCGCTGCTTCAAATAACATGGGCAGTTTGACCGTTTTGAAGCCTTTATAGCGGATATTACAAAGAATATCCAGTTGTGTGTTGCTCAAAATCGGATGATTCAGGCGGACCATTTTGCAATGACTCTCGCTGGGTGTCAGAATATTCATGCCGACTGCCCCGATGTATTCTGTTAATGACATTACCAGTTCTTCGCGGAGCGGGTCGATGGGAGGATTGGTCACTTGTGCAAATTGCTGCCGGAAATAGTTGTAAAGCAATTGCGGCTTATCCGAAAGTACAGCTAACGGAGTATCATTACCCATTGAATGGATCGGTTCTGCTCCGGTGCTTGCCATCGGCATAATCAGTTTTTCAATATCCTCTTTGGAGTAGCCGAAAGTGCGAAGCATACAGTCGTAGTTTTCTACATGATGAGGTACTTTGCGTCCGCTCTTCAGTTCATCCAGTTCGATTCGGTTCGTAGACAACCAGGTGCGGTAAGGTTTGGCTTCAGCCAACTGTTTTTTCAGTTCGCCATCATAATAAATTTCACCTTTTTCTGTATCTACCAGCAAAATCTTACCGGGCTGTAAGCGACCTTTTTCTTTGATATCTCCCGGTTCGAAATCCATCACACCGACTTCCGAAGCCACTACCATCATATCGTTTTTAGTAATCAGATAACGGGCAGGGCGCAGACCGTTGCGGTCGAGCATACCTCCGGCAAATCGTCCGTCACTGAAGAGAAGTGCAGCCGGTCCGTCCCACGGTTCCATCAGGATAGAGTGGTATTCGTAGAATGATTTCAGATCCTCGCTGATGGGATTCTTTTCGTTGAAAGATTCCGGCACGAGCATAGCCATGGCGTGTGGCAGGCTCAATCCCGACATCACCAGGAACTCCAGTACATTGTCCAGGGAAGCACTGTCGCTCATGCCCGGTTGTATAATCGGGCGAAGTTCTTTTATGTCACCCAAGGTAGGAGTGGAGAGTACGCTTTCGCGGGCTTCCATCCATCCGCAGTTACCACGGATCGTGTTGATTTCACCGTTGTGTGCCAGAAGGCGGAATGGTTGTGCCAATCCCCATGTAGGGAATGTATTGGTACTGAAACGGGAGTGCACCAGTGCCAGTCCGCTGGTAAAATAGCTATTCGTCAGGTCCGGATAGTAGTTGCGCAGTTGCAACGACGAAAGCATACCTTTATATATAATGTTTTTTGTAGAAAGCGAAACAACATAAAAATCGTCCTTTGTCGGAATGGATGACAGTCTGACCTTATTCTCGATTCTTTTCCGGATCAGATATAACTTCCGGTCGGCCGTTTCCGTTTCTGTAAATCCGGTGATAAACACCTGCTTGATGTCAGGTTCGTTTGCCAGAGCAGATTCTCCTAGAATTTCAGGGCAGGTGGGTACATTGCGCAGATGCATCAATGTGAGTCCTTCTTTTTCAATTTCTTCAATAATGATACTTAAAATGGCTGCCTGGTCTTTCTCATTTTTCGGCAAAAATAGCAATCCTGTGCCGTACCGTCCTTTTTCGGGTACAGGAATACCTTGCAATAAAATAAACTCATGCGGAATTTGCAGCATGATACCTGCACCGTCGCCGGTTTTGTTATCCGCACCTTCGGCGCCGCGGTGGCGCATGTTCTCTAATACCTTTAAAGCCGACTCAACAATGTCGTGTGACTTTTCTCCATGAATGTTTACCAGCATACCAACACCGCAGGCATCGTGTTCGTATGCCGCATTGTACAAGCCCATCTGTTTGGGCTGTCGTTGGTAAGGGGATCCTTCTGTTACGTTGTTAAAAAGTTCTTGTTTCTTCATTCTTACTAGCTTTATTGTATGATAATACCTAATTGAAGTGTCAATTTGTTCGGCAAAGTTAGTAGTTTAATTTCAAAATGATAGTAAAATACAAGTTTTCTGTAACGCGAAATTAAAAGAAGAGCCTGTCTTCTTCTAATTTGTAATTAAAAGAAGGAGATTTACTTTTAATTTGTTAGCTCTTTTGGGTTAATGGTGAGTTAATTGTAATTTGTTTCTTTTTGAGCTAAAAATAATATATTATTTAACTTTTTGATGTGTTTACAACTTTTTTATGCGTTTCTGTCAAATAAATATGCTTTTTGTTGTCTTTATGTTATTTGTAATGTGTATATTTGCAGTCGAAATAAAAATATCATAATATGTGTGGAATAGTAGGCTATATTGGTAAACGAAAAGCCTACCCTATCCTTATAAAAGGGCTGAAGCGACTGGAGTATCGTGGATATGATAGCGCGGGGGTAGCAATCATCAGTGATGACCGACAGTTAAATGTGTATAAGACGAAAGGAAAAGTCTCCGATCTTGAAAATTTCGTCACACAAAAAGATATTTCCGGTACAATCGGAATTGCCCATACTCGTTGGGCTACTCACGGGGAACCTTGTTCCGCTAACGCTCACCCTCATTACTCTTCTTCCGAAAAGCTCGCTCTCATTCATAACGGTATTATTGAAAACTACGCCGTTCTCAAAGAAAAACTTCAAGCCAAAGGCTATATTTTTAAAAGTAGTACAGATACCGAAGTCCTTGTTCAATTAATAGAATACATGAAAGTCACTAATCAAGTCAGTTTGTTGACAGCCGTTCAATTGGCGTTGGGAGAAGTGATTGGTGCCTATGCGATTGCGATTCTTGATAAAGAGCATCCCGATGAGATTATTGCTGCCCGTAAGAGTAGCCCGCTGGTAGTGGGGATTGGAGCGGACGAGTTCTTCCTTGCTTCGGATGCCACTCCGATTGTAGAATATACAGATAAGGTGGTTTATCTGGAAGACGGAGAAATTGCTGTTCTCCATTTGGGAAAAGAATTGAAGGTGGTCAACTTGAGTAATGTTGAAATGACACCTGAAATTAAAAAGGTGGAGCTTAATCTCGGCCAGCTGGAAAAAGGGGGATATCCGCATTTTATGTTGAAAGAGATTTTCGAACAGCCCGATTGTATTCATGATTGTATGCGCGGACGTATCAATGTGGAAGCAGACAATGTGGTACTTTCCGCTGTGATCGATCATCGGGAAAAGCTACTGAATGCCAAGCGGTTTATTATCGTTGCCTGCGGAACTTCCTGGCATGCCGGACTGATTGGTAAGCATCTGATTGAAAGTTTCTGCCGCATACCGGTGGAAGTGGAGTATGCTTCCGAATTCCGTTACCGTGATCCGGTGATTGACGGACAGGATGTAGTGATAGCAATCTCCCAAAGCGGTGAGACTGCGGATACTTTGGCTGCTGTGGAATTGGCAAAAAGCCGCGGAGCATTTATATATGGTATTTGCAATGCTATCGGGTCTTCTATTCCCCGTGCTACTCACACCGGTTCGTATATCCACGTAGGTCCGGAAATCGGAGTCGCTTCCACCAAAGCGTTTACCGGACAGGTCACTGTGTTGGCAATGCTGGCATTGACGCTTGCCAAAGCGAAAGGAACAATTGACGAACGGCATTATCTTTCAATTGTACAGGAATTAAATCATATTCCGGAGAAGATGAAAGAAGTGCTGAAACTGAATGATACCCTGGCGGAGTTATCGAAAACTTTCACGTATGCGCATAACTTTATTTACCTGGGACGCGGATATAGTTATCCTGTTGCCTTGGAAGGTGCATTGAAATTGAAAGAAATATCGTATATTCACGCCGAAGGTTATCCGGCTGCCGAGATGAAGCACGGGCCGATTGCCTTGATTGACGCGGAAATGCCGGTAGTGGTGATTGCTACGCAGAATGGACTGTACGAAAAAGTGCTAAGTAATATTCAGGAGATCAAGGCGAGGAAGGGAAAAGTGATTGCGTTCGTTACGAAGGGAGATACGGTTATCAGCAAGATTGCCGATTGTAGTATCGAACTTCCTGAAACAATAGAGTGTCTCGATCCGTTAATTACTACGGTACCTCTCCAACTTCTTGCTTATCACATTGCGGTATGTAAGGGGATGGATGTAGACCAGCCGAGAAATCTGGCGAAGTCGGTAACGGTAGAGTAATGTGATTTACAATTAGACAATTTACTATTTACTATTTACGATTGAAGAATCAATGATAGATAGTAAGTTGTTTGATTGGCAGGTGGTAATTTAAATCGTAAATAGTAAATCGTCAAATCGTAAATAGTATAGATGGAACAATTGAAACATGAATGTGGCGTTGCCATGATACGCTTGCTTAAACCGTTGGAGTATTACGAGAAAAAGTACGGAACATGGATGTACGGTCTTAATAAGCTCTACCTGTTGATGGAGAAACAACATAACCGTGGACAGGAAGGTGCGGGACTGGCATGTGTGAAACTGGAAGCAAATCCGGGTGAAGAATATATGTTTCGTGAACGTGCTTTAGGCTCCGGAGCTATTACGGAGATTTTTGAAAATGTTCAAAACAATTTTAAGGAGCTCACTCCCGAACAGTTGCATGATGCTGCGTATGCCAAACGAGTCCTGCCTTTTGCCGGGGAAGTATATATGGGGCATCTTCGTTATTCCACTACGGGAAAATCCGGAATCTCATACGTGCATCCATTCTTAAGAAGAAATAACTGGCGTGCCAAGAATCTCGCTCTTTGCGGAAACTTCAATATGACGAATGTAGACGAAATATTTGCCCGTATCACTGCCATTGGTCAGCATCCGCGTAAATATGCCGATACATATATCATGTTGGAACAGGTGGGACACCGTCTTGACCGTGAAGTGGAGCGTGTATTCAATCTTGCCGAAGCCGAAGGGCTTACGGGCATGGGCATCACGCATTATATAGAAGAACATATTGATTTGGCAAACGTACTGCGTACTTCCAGTCGCGAATGGGATGGGGGATATGTTATTTGCGGATTGACCGGAAGCGGTGAATCTTTCGCTATCCGTGACCCGTGGGGCATCCGGCCTGCATTTTGGTATCAGGATGACGAAATAGCTGTTCTTGCTTCCGAACGTCCGGTTATCCAGACAGCTTTGAATGTTCCGTTTGAGGAAATCAAGGAACTGCAACCGGGGCAGGCATTGCTGATTAGCAAAGAAGGTAAGATACGTACTTCGCAAATCAATAAGCCACGCGAAAATCAGGCTTGTTCTTTCGAACGTATCTATTTTTCCCGTGGCAGTGACGTCGATATTTATAAAGAAAGGAAACGGCTGGGCGAAAAGTTGGTTCCGAAAATACTGAAAGCAATCAATAATGACATCGATCATACGGTCTTCTCTTTTATTCCAAACACTGCGGAGGTTGCTTTCTACGGAATGTTGCAGGGACTGGATGATTACTTGAATGAGGAGAAAGTGCAGCAGATCGCTGCATTGGGGCATAACCCGAATATGGAGGAATTGGAAGTTATTCTTTCCCGTCGTATTCGTAGCGAAAAGGTGGCAATCAAGGATATTAAGCTCCGTACGTTCATCGCCGAAGGAAACAGTCGTAATGATTTGGCTGCCCATGTGTATGATATTACATACGGAAGTCTTGTACCCGGTGTTGATAATCTGGTGATTATCGACGACAGCATTGTGCGCGGTACTACGCTGAAACAAAGTATTATCGGTATTCTCGACCGTCTCGGTCCGAAGAAGATTGTCATCGTATCTTCTTCTCCACAGGTGCGTTATCCTGACTATTACGGTATTGATATGGCAAAAATGAGCGAGTTTATCGCCTTCAGGGCTGCTGTCGAACTTTTAAAGGAACGGGATATGAAAGATGTGATTGCGGCCGCCTATCGTAAATCGAAAGAGCAGGTAGGACTGCCGAAAGAGCAGATGGTAAACTATGTGAAAGACATTTATGCTCCGTTCACTGATGAGGAAATCTCTGCCA
>OGOD01001403.1_pt1 | contig 15124 bp, 10 predicted proteins | sample 1573631 | NCBI WGS metagenome assembly OGOD01 (sample SAMEA2581895, study PRJEB24529) | metagenome | biome: Human gut stool | place: China | collected 2011
GCGTCGTTTCCTTGGTGAGCGGCAAGGAGATATTATAGAATTGGAGACTGGAAAGAAAATCGGTACACACCGGGGGTACTGGTTTCATACCATCGGACAGCGCAAAGGATTGGGATTGAGTGGTGGTCCTTGGTTTGTCATTCGGAAAGATGTTGAGGCAAATGTTCTTTATGTCTCACGGGGATATGACACCCAATGGCAGTACGGGCGTGAATTTAAGATTCATGATTTTCATTTCATTACAGAAAATCCCTGGTTACATAATCAGGAAGTCGATGTAACTTTTAAAATCCGCCATACACCGGAATTTATGAAAGGAAAACTGATACGGGAAGGGGAGATCTATCGTATTGTATCTTCTGAAAATTTGCAGGGCATTGATCCCGGACAATTCGGTGTCGTATATGATGAAGCTTCCCGAATATGTATCGGCAGTGGAGAGATTGGTATTTGAATAGTCTTTTTATATATAGTATTCCACTAAATCCACAATTCCTGCCTTCATAGCATATTTTGTCGCTTCGTGCACATTATTCACTCCTAATTTACGAAATATGTTTTTGCGGTGGCTGTTTACCGTATGAAAGCTAAGATTCTTCTCCGCCGCAATTTCTTTCGTAGTCTTTCCCAGAGCAATTTCTTTCAGTACACTTCGTTCGGCAGGTGTCAGTAAATCATCTTTCAGCGTGTGGCGTACGGGAGATGCATTGCTGCCGGACAGCAATAGATTACTGACATGATTACAGATAAAACGTTCTTTTCGCGAAGCGCATTGCAATGCCGATAGTATTTCTTCTTTTGAATTATCCTTTAGCACTACTCCGAAAGCCATACTGCTGAATAATACCTGCCGGAGAAAATTGATACTTAACTCATCGGAGAACAGAATCCAGTCGGCCTCTTTAAACCGCTCCTGCAGGACGATCAGTTCGTCCGCTCCGGCAAAATCGAATAAGGTATAATCCAGAATAACCACTGCTTGCGGATACAGGCGCAGCTGCTGAATCAGTTCGGCCTTGTTGTCAGCTTCTAAAAGAACGGATACATCCTTTTGCCGGCTTAGCAGAAACATCATTCCTGCCTTGCTGATATCCTGATTATCTGCGATGATATATTCCCTCATAATGATCAATTAAAAAAACTCCGCTACAAATGTACGCATTTTGCGCGATTTGTAGCGGAGTTATTCTTATATTCTTCTGTTCGGATTACCAGGCACGTCCTTTGAAGATGTTTGACTGATCCAGTGGGACGATGTTACCGTTCAATGTCAGGTTGTTGTTATTGAAGTTCGGGCTGATAGATACCGAAGCATTGTTGTTACCGCTGCTCATATTAATAAATACCTGAGCTGAGATACCGATGCCCTGTACACTGAATGAACAGTTTACATTTCCTTTCTTATCGATATTCATCTTCATGTCCGAAGAGTTACCGTCTACAGTCACACCACCGATACCGTTAGGGCCGGGATAAGGAGTGTTGAACGCTGTCTGTACAGTGGCTCTGTTTCCGTTCATCAGGACGAAGTTAGTGTTGGAAGTCACGAAGGAACTCATACCGTTACGGAAGATCACCTGATTGGCTTCCAGAACAAACTGTTTGTTCTTCAAAGCCTGTACAGCCTGCTGGTAGGCTGCCATGTCCTGTACCTGTTCTTCTGCGCGAAGTTTTGCTCTTTCTGCGTCTCTTTCTGCTTTTCTGTCTGCGCGGCGGATGGCTGCGTTACTTTCCTGTGCATACATCATTGTGCTCGCACTTACTAAAACTAATGCTAATAATGCAATAAACTTTTTCATAACTTTTTTTTGTTTAGGTTTAATACGTTGTTCGTTTATTGCAAAAACAAAGTGTATGCCAGATTGTTCACGAACGTCTTGCAATTTTATATCCGATGGCTGCCACAGTGATACTCATTAAGGGGCTGATAATGTTGAAAAAACAATAAGGTAGATACACAAGTGTGGGTACACTCAAGATAGTAGCTTGTGTCATTCCGCAACTATTCCACGGAATCAATACGGATGTAACGGTTACTGCATCTTCCGTCGTACGGCTTAGTAAGCAACTTTCATACCCTTTCTTGGCATAAATATCACGAAACATATTTCCCGTCAGAATGATACTTATGTATTGGTCGGCAGTTGTCAGATTAAGAAACAGGCCGGAGCAGACTGTCGCTCCAACCACGCTGACTGTTTTCTTCATGAAGCGGACGAAGATGGAAGTGATACTTCCCAGCATACCGCTTGCTGTCATTGCCCCGCCAAAACACATGGCACACAGAATCAGCCAAATCGTATTCATCATTCCCGCCATCCCACGTGTGGCGATTAAATCTGTCAGAACGGCATTGTCTGTATGTAAATTTGTCGCTCCATAGACGGTCATCATCAGTCCTTTGAACAAAGAATCGAATCCGGAAACGGCAACTCCGGAAATCTCTTGCAACAACTCCGGCTGAAATATCAAAGCAAAGACACCAGCCAGCAGAGTGGATAGGAACAGCGTAACGATAGAGGGTACTTTCCGTGCTATCAGTATTCCGGTTACAACAGGGACTATTAACAACCACGGAGTGATATGAAACTTTTCGTTCAAAGCGGTTGCCACCTCCGCAATATGTTGTGTATTGCTGGCATCATGAGAAAGTCCTGCCACTGTGAAAATAATCAGCGTGATGATAAGAGACGGTACCGTAGTAATCATCATGTAACGAATGTGACGGAACAGGGGAGTGTCTGTGATGGAAGACGCCAGGATAGTGGTTTCGGATAAAGGAGATATTTTATCCCCGAAGTATGCCCCCGAAATGATAGCTCCGGCAATCCATCCATCTTCAAAGCCTTGCGCCTTTCCGATACCCATCAATGCAATACCGATAGTGGCAATAGTGGTCCACGAACTTCCGGTCATTACAGAAATCAACGCGCAGATGATGCAGGTCGATGCCAAGAAGAAACTGGGATGGATAATTTGCATCCCGTAATAGATTAAAGTCGGTACTACTCCGCTAATCATCCAAATGCCACTCAACGCACCGATTATCAACAGAATGATGATGGCTGTTGCCACTCCGGCAATATTGTTGGTGATGGCGAGCTCGTAATCTTTCCAGGGAATCTTATAAAACACCATACCGATCAGGATACAAATGGCTGTAGTGGTAAGCAATGACACTTGACTTCCGCCGCTTAGGGCATCACTGCCAAAGGTACGGATAGTGGCAAACAATAATAACACCAGTACAACAATCGGTATCAACGATACGAGGGGAGAGGGAGCTTTTTTCATCTTGATTCTTATAACCTTTTATTTATTTTCCGGCTACTGCTTGTTGATAGCCGCGCAAAGATACAACAAAAAAGAATGAAATCTTTTGCTTCAAAACATCAGGTAATAAAAATTATTAGATGTTTATATTTGATTGGAATATGTAGGAGACGGCTCAACTGGCAAAAGTCTTGCGCCTGATCCACCAGTAACGGATGAAAAGCACCCCTGTCAGGATGAGGGCGATGGATAATCCGGTATAGAAAACAGAAATGAACGTTTCGGGCAGGAGGTGGAAGCTACGGATGGTGATTCCTAGGGAAATCATGAATATCATTGTAATCCAGCTTTTCACATCGAAAAAGGAGAACGGACAATTCCGGCGTTCTTTCTTTTGCTCGATTCGCTGGGTATGTTTATAGTAGAGCCTTCTGAAAACCAATACGAAGAATAATAAGAAAACCACGGTGGCTTCTCCTATTTTGAACATCCAATCTTGGGAAGTGTTTAACCAGGTCACAATTCCTATTCGCAGAATATTGGCACCAGCTATAATCCAGACGGCACCGGCTGTGATAAGTAAGATTTGTCTGTTAACTCCGTATTTCATTGGCGTTTTTTTATAATAAACGGTTTGAGTGTTCGTTTTGTTGACTCATTTCTTGTAGAAAATCGTAATGAATAAAGAAATCCCGGTTAAAACAACTCCGGTACTGATAATTCCGTGCCAGCCATACAGTTGCCAAAAGCTGCCTGCCAGAAATGTTCCCATAGAACCACCGATAAAGTAAGTAGTCATGAAAACTGTATTAATACGGTTCGAAGCACGCGGATTCAGTTCGAAGATACTTGTCTGGTTACTTAGCTGGATGCACTGCATTCCTATGTCAATGATGATGATACCGGCGATGATACCGACAAAGGTGTTTTCACCGACGAAGAACAACAACCAGGCAAAGAGAATCAAACCGCAGCCGATAAAGTTAAAGCGGCGTACACCTACCCGTTTTACGTATCTTCCTACAAAAGAAGCAGTCAGTGCCCCGGCTACGCCGCAGAGTCCCAGCATACCGATTACATCGCTGTTGGCGAAGAACGGAGCTTGTCCCATTTTAAAAGCCAGACAGGACCACATGGCGAGGAGGGAACCGAAGTTCAGTGCTGCCCGGATGGAATAAATGCGTAGTTGCGGATATTCTTTCACTAAGGCTAACAGAGATTTCATCAGATCGCTATATTTTCCCTGGAAGTTGGTCTGAATATCGGGAAGGACTTTTAATACAACAATCGCGCAGATAAACATCATGCCTGCAGCGATGTGATACATTTCCCGCCAGCCAATCAGTTCACCGATAAATCCGCTGACGACACGTGAAGCCAGAATACCGGTCAATAGTCCTGATAAGACAATTCCTACGTTTCTGCCTTTGTGTTCCGGACGGGAAAACTGGGCGGCTATGGGAATGAATATTTGTGGAATCATGGAACAGACTCCCGTGAGGAATGAAGCGATGAGTATCAGATGGAAACTGCGTGTCAGGGCAATCGTCAAGAGGGAGAAGATTAGGACGGTGAAATTGACAAGGATGATTTTCTTTCGTTGATATAAGTCGCCTAAGGGGGTGATGAACAACAGTCCTGCCGCATAGCCTATTTGTGTGACCATGGCAATCAGGTTAGTTCTGAACTCTGATATGCCAAGTTCATGGCGTATCATATTTAATAGAGGTTGGATATAATAGATGTTGGCTACCGAGACACCTGCCACAATAGCAAGTGTCCAGAGGATGGATGCCGGTAGTCCTCCGTTTTCTTTTAATGACTGTTTCATGCGGCAAAGATAATAAAATAAGATGTTTATTCGATGAAGAAAGTAGTGGAAACTGTGTTGCCTTCTCCGTCTACTGCCGTCAGGGAATGTTTGCCGGGAGCGGGTTGCAGGGAAATTTTGTGGAAATCCTGCGTCTGTGTCTGATAAGTGTCGTCAAGATGCCAAAAGATAGTCGCATTGGGGTTGCTGTGTGCCAGTTCGACCGTGAGAAACCCTTTCCTGCCGTCCAATTGTTTGGGTAACTTGATATGGGCGTTCATCGGAGGGTAGATGAACTGCATGGATTGGAAAGAATCTTCTCCACAGCCGGCTTTGAAAGGTGGCAGTGGTTTATATTCCGGATGGTGCTGCTTATAGTACCACTCCCATACGGGTGGTAGGGCAAACCATGATTTCTGAATGGTAGGTTCGGTATTTGCACAGTTTTCATAGATGCGGTGGCTTTCGTCAGCGGATAGCGTGACGAGATGATGGTAAGGACAAGCCTCTGTCCGTAATCCGGCAGGAAGAATCAATACGGTATCAGTTTCTTCACAGAAACGTCCTTTCAGATGACCGGACTGGCGGCATATTTCTGCATCAACGAAAACGCCTGTGGGACGTTCGAACCACGGTGAAGAAGGGAGGTAACTGAATATATCGAATAATACAGGACCGGCTGTTTGTGCACCAACCAATCCGGGCTTTCCTTCTCCGGTTGCATTGCCTACCCATACGCCTACTGCATAGCGCGGAGTGACCCCCACTGCCCACGCATCACGGAATCCGTAGCTGGTTCCGGTTTTCCATGCGATAGTTTGCATGGATGGAATTGATTTCCAGTCAATCTCTTCGGGACGGTTGACTTCTGTTAAGGCGGAGAGGGTGAGCCAGGCTGCTCCTGCTTTAGCCGAAGTGGTTTCTTCTGAATCCTCTTCTACGGAGAGAGGACTGGAGTTACTTTGTTCTCGTTTTTCCTGCTTGTTATGATTGCTTTTATGATTACGGCTTGTTTGCTTCGTATCATTGTTTATTTGCTCTGTATTTTCTGTTTCCAGTAGTATCTGTGCTTCCTTTCCTTGAGATACGGTCGGGGAGGGGCTATTGCTGGAAAGGCTTCGTCCCATTTGCGCATAGGCATTCGTTACATCCCATAATGTTGCTTCTGCACCTCCTAAAATCAGTGACAAACCATAATGAGAAGCCGCCCGATTGATAGTCTTGAATCCCATCTGTTGCAACAAATGGTGAAACTTGGGTACTCCATATCTTTGTAACATGGTTACAGCCGGGATATTCAACGAACGGGCAAGGGCTTCGGAAGCGGGGACTGCTCCTTCAAACTGCATACTGAAGTTTTGAGGAGTAAAGCCGTTGATATTAATCGGTACATCCGGCAACAGCATTTTTGGTAATAAACTTCCTTCCTGTAGCATGGCATTGTAGAGAAAGGGTTTTAAAATACTACCTGTACTTCTGGGAGCTTGGATCACATCTACCTGGCTTCCTCCTTGTTTACGGTCGAAATGTACATTTCCGCAGTATGCTACTACTTGATTGGTGGGAATGTCGATAACCAGAATTGCTAGGTTGCGGATATCACTTCGATTAAACTCGTTGCTCCACCGTTCTGCCAAACTCTCTATGTGGGTTTGTATCCCTCTGTCAATAGTTGAACGAGTATATAGCCCGTTTCTTTCCTGATAGAAGCGGCTGACTAGGTGGGGAGCTATTTGAGGAAGCGGATGCGGCTCGTCGGGTAACGGTTCGCTGACAGCTAATTCGTAGGTAGACGCATCGATAATCTCTTCTTCAAAAAGTTGCTTTAATAAACGGTCGCGTTTGGAAAGCAGTGTCTTTCGTCCTTTGGATAGATGAATCATGGCGGGGGCATTGGGCAGGACAGCCAGCATAGCCGATTCCGCCCATGATAAATTTTCGGCAGAATGACCGAAGTAACGCCAGGCAGCAGCATCCAATCCTACAACATTTCCTCCGAATGGTGCATGAGAGACATACATGGATAAGATTTCCTCTTTAGAAGCCCGAAATTCCAGACGGGTAGCCCATATCATTTCAACGACTTTCTCTCCGAGAGTTCTGGGCTTGTTCCGGGCGAGACGAATGGTTTGCATGGTAAGAGTACTTCCTCCGCTTACGACACGTTTGTTCTTTAAATTTTGATAGAGTGCCCTTCCGGTAGCTAACGGATTAACTCCCCAGTGGTGATAAAAGTGTTTGTCTTCAAAGGTAATGAGGCATTGCTTGATTTTTTCGGGTGTTGTCTTTCGGGGAGGAAACCGCCATTGACCGTCCGAGGCGATGCGTGCTCCCAATAATTCTTCATTTCGATCAGTCACAACGGTAGAGTAGGGTACATGAAACAGTTGCCGGGGAAGGCAAAAGATGTATCCTATTATCAAAAGAGTAATGCTTATAGTCATTACTTTCTTAGTGACAGATAATCGTTTGAAGAATTTTATAGGATTCATTTAAATATTAAAAGCTAAGAGACATATCTTTGTGACAAATAATTAAGTAAGAAATAATAAGGTACGAAATAATTAGGCACGGATTACGCGGTTTAAGTGAACGAGTAGAACCGTGAAATCCGTGTAATCCGTGCCTAATATTATCGACTGACAGTTGTTCTTCCTGCTTTGCTTCGTGCCTGTACGTTTACATCATACATCGCTTCACATTGAACGGCAGGGAGAATAAAGTTACCGGCATAGGTCGCTTGTAACCTGACAGTGAATACCTTTGTCTCACCGCGGCGCAGATTGAAATAGGTCAACACCCTGTCATCACGTATATCCTGATAGCTGTACTTGCTGACTGATTGACCGGAGCCGTCGGCTGCTACGTTTTCCGTTTTGGGAGCAACCATTCTTTCATTGTATATTTCCCAACCGGACGGTATGATATGCGTCAGTGCCAGATTAGTGTAATCGGAAGTACCGCTGATATTGGATATTGAGGTGATAGCCATAAAGTCAGTTCCCTGTATGATGTCATTGACAGAGAGCGGTGTACCGTTCAGGTTAGCATATCTTATATCCATGCGGAGGTTATCGCTGATAGCCGGTAACGTATCGTTTAATAACTGCGTACGTGTGATAAGGTCTACGCTAAGCGCTCCCTTTCCTTGATTCTTCACAGAAACAGTGCCGGATTTTGGAGTGGTAGCGATCTCTTTTTCAAACACAGCTTTGGCTGATTTTACAGCAGGCTGCTGTTTATCGTTCCATGACCACACAAAATCCAGTGTGCCTGACAGCTTTTCTGCCAGACGTCCCATTGCCATCAGAGCAAAAGCGGTAGATTGTGTACTGAACCAATCCTCTTGTGATAGATTCTTAGAAACGACTTTCGCTTGTTGTAAAGCATCCCGTTCCCGGTTCATCAGGATGAGTGTTTCCAAAATCATTGCTTCGTCACGATCGGAAGAACCGTAAATCTGATTCATGGAAGAGTAGGGGTTCACCGTTGTTTCTACATTATACACAAGTTCTTCAGCCGGTTTCATCTTTCCGGTCAGTGCGTATGCGGCTGCCAGTCTCCATTTGGCCTGAATAGATAATCCGGTCTGTTCTTTCATTCGGTTCATGGCTCCATATTCCGGTACTCCTGCCAATGCAAGGGTATATAAACGGAAGGCTTGTTGCAATTCCGACTGCCATTGCTGCCAACCGCTTGCTTCCTGCGGCATACGCCAGTTTTGTGCGGCTGCACGTTGGAAGCGCTTCCACTTGTTCAGTACGTTCGCATGAACGGCATATCCTTTTTCTTGCGCCAGCGTCAGGAACATTCCTGCATAAGAACTGATCCATTCGTCGGCAACAGCATTCCCCGGCCAATATACAAATCCGCCGTTGGGGAGCTGACGACCATAAATCTGCCGGATAGCTTCCTGTACATTCGTCTTTATCTTTTCGGCTTCCGTCTTATCTATCGTCTTGAATTGAGCGACAAACAGAAGAGGCAGAGCCTTGGAAGTCAACTGCTCCGTGCAATGGTGCTGATAATTGTATAAGAAGTCGAACCGACGGCTGATATCTACCGAAGGTATGCGGGATACTTCCAGCTTGATCTGATTATTTGTGGAAGAACTGCTTAGGTTGTATGACAATTCTTTGCTTTGTCCGGCTTCTATCCATTGACTGTTGCGCAGGGTTACTACCGGATTCGGATTGCGTACGTCTATTTCAATGGTTTCTTTGGTTTGTTGTCCGCCGCCATTTGCTGTCAGGTGGATTGTAGCCTTTCCGGTTTTGCTGCCTGTTTTTAAGGTAAAGAAGACAAGCTGGTCTCCCGGTTGGGTGAATTTGAGCGATTGTTGGTTAGCTCCTACAATCTGTACTCCTCCACCGGATACCTGAAGTGATACGGTCACATTCTTCACTTGATTCTCCATCGCAAAGATATTGACCGGAACGGTAATTTCTTCCTGAATACTAAGCACACGGGGCAAAGTAGACAACATCATCAATGGAGTTCGTACGAAGGCAGTCTTTTCCGCATTGCCATAAGCACCGTCCTGTCCGGCAACCACCATGGCACGTACCGAACCCACATACATCGGAAGTTTCAATGTATGCGTCTGGCTCTTTCCTTTTCCCAGATAGAAAGGACCTATAAACTTGACTACCGGTTTAAAACGGTTTGCTTTAGCATCGGCAGGTTTCAGTGTGGCGTCTCCACCTGTGCTGAAAAGCGAACTGTAGCTTCCGGCAGAAGCTCCCAATACATTATCATACATATCCCATGTCCGGATGCCAAGCGCTTCGCGTGAATAGAAATCATTCCATGGGTCCGGGGTCTTGAAGTTGGTAAGATCCAATAAACCGTCGTCTACAATCGCCAATGTATAAGTCATCGGTTTACCGCTCTTTTCGCTGACGGTCACGTTGAAGTTGGTTTCCGGGCGTAACACTTCCGGCATCTGTATCTGCGGTTGCAATACTGTCTGACTGTTAGTGACAAATACCGGAACAACGCCGTACATACGGATAGGCAGGTCATTGACTGTTTGTGCGTGAGGCTGTAACAGACTGATATGCAAATATACGTTCGGAGTCATCTCCGGCGTAATCTTGAATGTATATTTCGTATCTCCTCCGTTGGAGACTTCTATCCATTCCTGACGCAAAACTGTCGAACCGTTTTCAATGGATACCAGTGCACGTCCTCCCGCTGCCGCAGGAATAATGGCTGTGGCTGTTTCTCCAATTTCGTATGAATCTTTGTTCAGAGAGAAAGCAAGCATCTTGATGCCGCTGGGATCTGTTTTGCTCGAACGTCCGCGCCATTCCGGCCAGTCTATATAAACGGTTCCTCCGGTGGCATGTCCGCTCTCTTTGTCTTTTACGTAAACCAGGTAGCGTCCCCATGATGGATAATCGACGCGGAACTTGAAGGATGCTTTTCCGCCTCTTGTCTGTAAGTTGCCGCTGGCAACAGGTGTGATGGAACTGTTGTTGATGTAAGTGCCAAAAGATTCACCGCTGTTCTCCCACCACCAGCTCCAGCCGATGCGGTATATTTTGTATTCCAGATTAGTACGGTTCACTAACTGTCCCTGCGTGTTTACAGTCACGATGTCGAATACGTGGTCTTTGTCCGTTTCAATATATTTGCCTTTCGGCTGGTTCAAGTTGATACCGACGTAAGATGTAAATGGCGAGAATGGGATTGTTTGGGTGTAGATGCTGGCATCTCCTCCCGGTTCGAATACGCGGGTGGTGAATGTTGCATTTAACATGCCCGGTGCTTCGGTTGCGGTCGGAACTTTCAGTGTGACGCTGGTTTTTCCTTCTGCATCCAGTGTACCGTCGAATACATTAGTTTTGATAGTTGTGAAATCCGTAGCCGGATTATTGAAGATATATTGTCCGTAATTCTTGAACTGTGTATTTACTTTAGATAAAGACATTTCTATTTTAGCTTTCAATCTGGAGGCAGTGGCTCCTGTCAACCAGGTTGAAGTGAGTGGCGCGTAGACATCTTTGTCTGTAGCTTGAAGAATCTTTGGCAATGCCAGATTTATTTTCAAGCGGTTGGGTTTTATGGTTTCGATGCGCAACCCTTTGTGGAAGGTGGTTCCACCTACCTTAATATATGCATTCCAGAGTCCGGTCGGATCTGTTGCCTGTGTCGGAACGTCGAATGTATAGAATCCGTTCATTCCTTGCGTTGAAATCATTTTGGTGTAGAACTGTCCTCTCGGATTGTATATTTCCAGTGCTACGGGATGTTTGTCGGGGATTCTCTTTTCGCGGTCCTCCAATATAAAGGAAATGTGCAATGTGTCTCCCGGTCGCCATACTCCTCTTTCGCCATATATGAATCCTTTCAATCCCTTTTGAATATCCTTGCCTCCCACGTCGAATCTGCTGACGGACTGTTCTTCACCGTCTACGACACGGACATAAGCCTTTTGCTTTTCCGATTCTGCCACGATAATGAAAGGCACGCCCTTCGGAGTGATTTCAACGAACCCGTCTCCATTGGTTTCTCCCTTTCCTATGGGCTGTAATTGGAAATTATATGCTGTTACCTGTGCTTTTCCTATCGGTTTGGTGTCCAAAATATTGCTTACGGCAATCCATAGTTTGTTCAGTGAATTTCGTTTTACAATCATCCCCAGATTGGAAGCAAACACATTACATGCAGCAATTCGGTCTGAATTCATATAATAAGATGGATGGCATGGATTGTCGCGTTCCGTCCATCGGTACACGCTCCAGTCCATTGTTCCTCCGTTGTAATAATAGTAAGCTTCGGGCGTATTCCAGATGGCTTCATCTTCTTCAGACAAGACACTTCCGCTTACTTTGGTCAACCCATCGGATGTGTTACTGTCGGCGAATTTCATATCCTGATTCTTGTTTCCTCCACAAGGATAAGCGGAGTATTCCTGACGGAATGAAAGTATGACACGGTATATGGCACCCGGCTCCTGATGAATCAACCCGGCAAGATCTATTGAGTAATCTCCCCAATGATGAATGTCTTTGGAAGCATCTTTGGCAAGCCACAATGTTTTTTTGTAAACTAGTCTTCCCGAGCGGCGTAGTTCATTGGCCGAGGCGAGCGAATTGGTTTGCATAAACATCAATACATTATTCTCGAAGACGCGGATCACGCTCAAATCCACAGCATATAGATTGACTGCTCTGAAAGGAATAATCAGACTTTTCGAATCGGGCAGGATAGCGGCGGAGGTAGACATTTCTACCTGTGGTTTCAGACTTACTTCACTGAACGAGATCGTATGAGAAGTGCCCAGCGCTTTACCTTGACTGTCTTTGACTCCTTCATGGATATTCAACGTCAGTTTGTTCTGTGTGTTTGCTTCGAAATAGATGAAGACTCTGTTCTCGCTGATTTGGAAGATAGATGAGGAGACTTCCGGAATCTCAATCAGTCCTTTTAAATCCTGGGTAGTGGATAAAGGAGCGGAGAAAACAATCTCAATTCCGTTTTCCGGTTGTTCAATGCGTTCGGCAGACATAAAACGGAAGCAATCTTTAGCCGGTATCAGCACTTCTTCGCTTTGTTTGCGGTCAATGCCGGCTGGGTTACCATTGGCTGTAATGGTCAATGGGTAATCATCAGCTTCTCTGGGTATTTGTCTGATGTTGAACTGATACCGGGTAAGGTTGTCTGTCGCGGTGACTTCTACCGGATAACTCTTCTTGCCATCGCTGGCAGTCAGCATCTTTTCCACTTCCTCTTTTTTCACTACATCGCTGAAGCGTATTTCTCCTTTAATATTTATTTCATCCGGTTGGGTAGCTGTAATTGGCAACGACTCCAACTGCAAAGTGAAGTTACGTTCCTGCACACGGAATGAGAAGTTGAACTCTTTTAGTTTTTTGTCCACTTCGATGAAGTCTCCCAGTTGGAAAGTTCCTTCGTAGAGCGTTCCCGGTTTCAATGTTCCTTCTTCCGGCACAAACTCAATGGTGTTGTTGCTTACCCAGTATGCTTTTCCTTTTAATGAAGGGGAAAAGCTGAACGGATTGTTTTTTAACTCACTGTTCAGATCCACCATGGGTTGGTCATGGGTCAACTCTATGCGTATGGTTGAATTCTGTGAAATAACTCCTCCCGTATACGCATTTACATACGGTGCATAATCGGCAGAAGGAATGATGTCTTTTTGAGTACGTGTGCATGAATATAGGCCCACAGTCATCATGATAAGTAGGAGTAGTCCGGTAGCACTAATGCTACGTGTAGTCTTTGTTAGTCCCATAGCGATGAGTTTTTTATAGTTCAACAAACAAATATACAGTTTTTATGCTAAATCCTTTGTTATTCTGATTATTTTTGCAAGTTCTTAATCAATTTATTTATGGGGAAAAAGAAAGAATACAAAGAGGCCAATCGACGATTTCTGAAAAAACTGTCTTTTCAGGAAGGTGTTTTTGCGTTGCCGTGTGGAATTTATTACAAAGTTTTGGAAACTGGTGAAGGTACGATTTCTCCGGGTGCGCGGAGTATTGTTACCGTGCATTACAAAGGAAGTCTGATTGATGGCCGGGTATTTGATAATTCTTATGAACGTACTTGTCCCGATGCCTTACGTCTTAGTGATGTAATAGAAGGGTGGCAGGTAGCACTTCAGAAAATGCATGTTGGGGATAAATGGATTATCTATATACCTTATGCAATGGGATATGGTATTAAATCTTTTGATTCTATTCCTGCTTACTCGACATTGATATTCGAAGTGGAACTGCTTGGAGTTGCATAGAGTATAAAAATGAGCTATATATAATTAGATGCATGGATATTTTTCTTTTAGCTTCTTTATAAAGGATTTGCTTTTGCAAAGGTAGCTAAAAGTAGAAATATCCGGTAATAAAAATATGCAGCTTTGGAGAAAGTTAGTAATGCTGACCTTTCTTATATTTCCTTTATTTCCTTAGATGAACCATCTTCTGCCAGTTCTTTAATCTCTTTATTCAAAAACACGGAAAGTACAGTTCTTACTACAACAACTCCGCCCAAGATTGCCAGCTCATCCAAAGTAGGATCAACTACAGTTTTCAGAATGTCGGATGCGATTAGAAATTCCAGTCCCAGCAAAAGGTAACTGCCGAAATCTGCTCTAAGTTGCCGGATATTATTAATGGTATAAGTTCCGTTGAACCGTTTTATCTCATTGCGTAGGAAGGCAATGAAGCCGACGAGTACGCCATAAGTCACAATCAGTAAACTGATGACACTGATGATAGTAGCGAGTGTATTTAAGAATGTGAGTAGCATTGTTGTATAATGTTTAGTATCTGTTATATAAACAAGCGAAGTTGTATATTAGTTCTCAAATAGATCTTTCGTTAGGATTGAGTTCTCAATCTAATTTGTGTATCAATAAAATACAAATCTCCATCTATTCCATAAATCATCGCCTGCGTACTCAAAGTTGTTCAGCTTTACAACTATATCTTCATTTCCTGTATAGACTTCATTTTCTCCACCTTTACTTAAAAATTCTATATTCAAATTAGAGGGGGGATCCATAAATCGTCTGAATTGGCAAATGAAATTAACTCTTCAATTTGCCTTCTCTTATAGCTCTCTGTTGGTCCAAACGTTCTTGTTGCTTCCTTTTTTCTTCTAATGAGGCTGGCTGCTTGCTCCATAATGCTATTGACTTGCGAGTACGCTCTATCCATTGCTTGTGAAATTCGTTGATGTATTCCATAATTTTATTGATTATGAGCTTATGCAGATATGGTTATTAGGTTTATATCCAACAAAGTTCAGTTGATAAATTAGCATTGTTGTGTAATAATTTTTTGGTGTTTATGCCAATATCTTTTAATAAATATAGAATGGAAACGCTATTCCAAAAGTTTTTGTTTTTAAGTAAAAATAGGAGAGTGCTGTATTGAACACTCTCCTTATGTATAAAAGTAATAAATTACTTACCCAAAGCCTGAGCTATGTCAACAGCACAAGCTACTGTACAACCTACCATCGGGTTGTTACCAATTCCCAGGAATCCCATCATTTCTACGTGAGCAG
>OGOD01001417.1_pt1 | contig 14994 bp, 15 predicted proteins | sample 1573631 | NCBI WGS metagenome assembly OGOD01 (sample SAMEA2581895, study PRJEB24529) | metagenome | biome: Human gut stool | place: China | collected 2011
ATTCAGACAAGAGAAGAAGTTGGAATGGGAAGCGCTGCCTCAAGCTGGATTCCGGACGAAAAGAACGGAAGCAGACAGATTAAATGAAGTGAACAAAATCCGAGTTCAGGAACTCAACCTTCCGCCTCTACAGAACCTCACTAAACGACAGTCGCAGATTATTGATGCAAAGCTTGCGGGGATTCCTTTGCCCACAGAACTAATGAATAGGGCTTACGCAGAGGCCAAGAGACAAGCTAAGAACGACCCCAAAAATCCTGCCGTCAAAAAGAAAGCCGTCAACCTCATTGCCATGCACATGGTGTTTGGAGAAAAGTAAATGCCGAATTCTTTCATCACAGACGAACAAGCAATTGAAACTCCGGACGGCTCTATGGAAGTTCCGGGAGAGCCGACAACTCAGTCCGTGGTTGCTCAGGAACCTACCGAAGGGCCGACAGTAGAGGCCGTGAATCCGGTTCCAGTTCCTCCCGCCCAGCCGTTCAACCCTTACGAGATTATCGAGCGCGACGCGTATTCTGCTTCCCAATTTGTTCTCGGAAAGGATCCGGGGCGCACAGCGGAAGTCTTGGATATTTCCCGCCAGCTCGGAATTTCTCCGGCAGAAGTGGATTCTGATTTTGAAGGATCGAAATACCGCCTTGAGAAACTTCGCACGGCCAACACCTTGAAGCAATCCCCCGGACTTTCTGACTACATAACAAATAATCCGGATAAAGCTCCTGTTCTGAAAAACGACCTTAAGCCGTTGACCAAGACGGACATTCTTCTCAACGAGCTTGCGGAAAAGATGGCCGCACGCAATCCTGCAGAGCCTCCGAAGTCTTTGACTTATGCAGATGAAGAAACCGAGTGGAAGCGGGAGGATGAAGACTATGAGCCCGAGGTCAAAACTCTTGACGGCTGGAGAGCCGGATATTTGTCTGGAGAACTGCAGAACGAGCAGGGCCGTATGTATGAGGATCTGCGCTTAGGCAAGATAACGAAAGACGCCGCTTTTGAAAAGCGTTCAAAAGAAATCGATGACACTCTGGCCGCACTGGACGAAAAGTTCAAAGACTCTTGGCTGTCCTATCCGACCATGAAAACGATTGGGCAGATGCTCACCGTCAGCGGAGACACTGCTGCTAAGGGTGCTGCTCTCGGTATGGGAGCAGGCGCCTTGGGTTTGGGTGCCCTTGCATTAGCGGGCGCACCTGTTGCTGTCCCTGCTTCCCTTGGAGCACCGGGCCTCATGACAATGAGCGGCGCTGTCATGGAAACCTCAAAGGAAGTTGAAGGCGGTCTTGCTTACAAGGATATGCGGGAGGCGGGCATTGATGATGACGTTGCCCGAAGATTGTCCGGAACGGTTGGCTTTGTTAATGGCTCCTTGGAAGCCATCGGTGACGCCGTTCTCACGAAATTCGGAGGAAAGCTCTTAGGCATTACCGGCTTTAAGCAGATGTTCGGCCAAAAGGTCAAGGAAAAAACAATCGAGGCGCTCAAAAAGCCTACATTCAGAGCCGCGGCGGTTGATGTGGCCAAGGCTTTCACAACGGGCCTTGCAACCGAGGTAGGCGTTGAAGAGCTTCAGGAAATTTCAAACATTGTTGCCGAAGAGGCCGCCAAGAAACTCACAAAAGACGTGCAGTTTGATTCCATTACTCCTGATGAAGTAATGGATAGGTTGGCCGACATCGGGATTGAGACGATTAAAGGCGTCTGGGCACTGGGTCTTGCAGGCGGCGCAGTAGGTATGACGCGCCACATCTCTAAGATTAAAACCGCCCAAAGAAATCAGGAATTCTTCGAGAACCTTAACCAGATCGCTCCGGAAATAACTGCTCGAGAAACCGCACCCGGAGTTGTCTCCGAGGTCGTTCAGAACCAGGCAGAGAGCGCAGGCAAACCCACGATTTACGTAGATGGGGAAATGTTTGCGCAGACAATGCAAGAGAAAAACGTTCGTCTGGAAGACCTGAAGAAGATCAATCCTGAGCTAGGAAATGCTATTCAAAAAGCCGTGGCTTCGGGCGGAGACGTTGAAATCTCTACCGGAGACTACGCCGCCCATATTGCCGGAACTCCTTTCGGAGAAGCTTTGACTCAGCACCTTAGATTCAATCCGGACGAACTCAGTGCCTACGAAGCGAAAAAGGCACGCAAACTTGTCTCTGACTGGGTTGGCCAGAACGATTGGGATCTTTCAACAGAGGAAGGCAGGGAAGCGGCGACAAAGGAAATCAACCAAGCTGTAAACCAAGTTCAAAAATCTAAGTATGCTCAGGCCTTCGATGACCTGACTAAGAGCATGACTCAAAGCCTTATGGCCAGCGGAATCAGTGGCTATCGAGAGGAGAGAATTGCAAGGCAGTATGCTCGATTGCAGGCGGCCAGTATTGTGCGTTTGGCCAAAGATGCCAATGTCGCTCCGGAACGCATCGCGGAATTTGCGCCGAAGATTCAGTCTTCTGCTGGCATTGAACGAACAGAGCTGGTTCAGAAAAGAGCTGGACAGAAAGAGAATCCAGCAGTTTCCGCTCCAGAAAAAACGGCGGAACAAAAACTGAAAGAGGACAGTGATACTTGGGGAAAGCTTGTTGATGGATTAAAAGAAAAACCCACTCAAAACGTGGTAATGCTCAAGCAAACCCCGCTTGTGATGAAATTGATCGGGGCAAAGTTCTTAACGCTTCGGGCCACCCCTCATATGTTCGATGGTGCCCTGCCAGAAGCAAAAAAATCTAGTCCTTCTCACCATATTCATCCTGAGATTTCGAAACGAGTTTTGAAGCAAATTCCAGAAGCGCTGACAGATCCGATTGCAATTTTCAGAGATGATCGGAGAGAAAATACCTATCTCTTCATGCTTGACCTAAAGGCCGAAAATAATCAAAACGTTGTTGTCGCGGTTAAATTTAATGGCCCCGGAAGGCATGCTGAAATCAATTTGGCAAAAACCTCTTGGGGTCCTGAAAATACGCTGTACTTTCCGTTGCAGGAGCAAAACAACGCTTTGGTTTACGCCAATAGCCAAAAAATAAGTCGTTGGAACAAGAGCTCCGGCATCTATAGCCTTCGGGGTTCCAACGACTCAGGTGTTAGTGTAAAGACCGAGGCCGACCTAGTCAAGCTTCGGAAGCTGTTCCCTGGTTATTACCAAACCGAAAAGATCGAACCGCAGTCTATAAATGTTTCTGCGACGGAAGTTTTTGCCAAGCTTGGCCTAGATCTTCCGGAAGGATTTAAGCCGACCCAAGTCACTCTGATCAGCACAAAACCAGTCACAGAAAACTCAAATATTGAAGAGTTTTCCGGAGCTGTTTTGCCGGACAACGCTCCGAAAGAACTGGTTGACGCTTTGGAAGAAAAGGGCATTCGGGTAGAGCTCAGCAGTAACCGCAAGACTGTGAGGGCTAAGGCCGTCTCTCAGCTGTCCCAAAAGATTCAGGACTCTCTTGTTTACTTCCAGAACGAGACAAACGAGCGCGGCGGCTACAGTCCTAAGCAAAACACAATCCACCTGACTCCGAATGCCGACTTGTCTACCTTTGCCCATGAAATGAGCCACTGGTATCTTGAAAACCTGATGCAGCTGGCAGGCGAGGCGGGTGTCTCCGGACTTATCAAACAGGACGCAGAAACCCTTCTGAAAGACTTCGGCCTCAAGTCGCTGGATGAATGGAAGAGCCTCAGCATCGAAGAGAAGAGAAAGTTTCACGAACGCTTTGCCTATCAGACCGAAATCTATTTGGCCACAGGAAAGCCCCACAATCCTAAGCTGATCACTGTTTTCAAGAATCTCGGTAAATGGATCAGAGACGTTTATCGAGCATGGACGGGCGGAGTGGCGGAACAAAGAGCGGCTCAGTACAAATCTGAGTTTGGAGAGGAACTTCCCCAGCTCTCTGAGGAAGTTCAGCGCGTAATGGATCGAATGCTCAATGCAGAAGCCGACCTCTATCAGGCTGAAGTTTCTGAATCTATGCGCCCGCTCTTTGATGAAAAGCCCAAAGACATGAGCGAAGAAGACTGGATCGCCATGCAGAAGGCGCATGATGAGGCGCTGGCGGACGGCGAAGCCCTGCTAAATGAAGCAAAAGCAAAGGACGAGAAGTGGTACACGAACGCCAGAGCCAAGACTTTGCGGATGATCCAGCGCAAAGCCAAAGAAATCCGCGACAAGGTTAAAGAAGGCGTTACGGCGGAGATCGAGGCTGAGGCCGGAACTCGTGCTTTTGAACTTATCAAGAAGAGTAACGAAACCTTCGGCATCAATTGGAAATTTGATCCGGAAGCGTTGACGGCCGCCAAGATCAGTTCTTCCACGATCAAAAAGCTGAGCGCTCTTGGCCTGACAAAGAAGGGTGGAATGGCGCCGTCTGAAGTAATGGAACTCATGCGAGGTCAGGGCAATGCGTTTGCGACTGTCCAAGATATGGTCCAAGGTCTTCTTGAGGGAGCACGAAAAGACGAGCGCATCGAAGAAGAAACTACTCGAAGATGTATTGAGAAGTATTCCGAAAACTTTACTCAGGCAGGCATTGATGCTCAGATTACCGAGGCCCTGCAGAACGAAGCCCGAGCAAGGTTTGTTGCAACGGAGTTTAAGTACTTGGCAGGAAGCCCTGCAGGAATCAGCCAGAGGATGATCAATGAAGCGGCCAAACGTTCTGCAGAATTGATGCTGGCCAACATGCCCGTTTACAACGTCAATCCCCGGAACTTTGTGGCTATGCAGGCAAGGGCCTCCAGAAAGGCTTATGAAGCATTAGCCAGCGGAGACAAGGGCAGGGCCGCCGCATACAAGAGACAGCAGTTGATGTATCTGCAGGCGGCGCTTCAGGCATTGGATGTCGACAAGCAAGTAGATCGCTTTGAACGCATCCGGAAAAAGACCTTCTCTGCAGATAAGAAACTTGCTAAGACTTATGACCTTGATGTCCTTAATGTACTTCGCGCTGTCTTCAACATTGAAGGACTCGGGAGAACAAAACCCGAAGATGTAGACCTTCTAGCGGTAGAGAAGAGCATCAACGCTTTTAAAGACATGGCGCCTCCCGTGTATGAGATGCTGTCCGGAGTATTCAGTCGATACAAAGGCATTAACGGGGGACAAGGCTACAGCAATCTGACTTATGGCGACTTTCAGTCTTTGGCGGAAGACGTGAGTATGCTCTTTGCTATGTCTCGTCAGTGGAAAGAAACTACTCGTGAGGCAAAAGCAGAAGCTCGGGAACAGGCGGCTAAGGAACTCATAGCTCAAATGAACACGCAGAATCTGACGTATCACTCTGTAGGACAAACAGAAGCGACTACGCCCTTCGAGAAGTTCAGACAAGACGGGCTCTTGAGCCTCGGATCTTCGCTTGTTCGTGTTGAGTCCTGGTGCAACAAAATGGATACAGGCAACCCCAACCATCCGTTCAGATCACACATCTATGATCCGATCGCACAGGCAGCAGCCAAGTTCCGCAACCGCAACAGCGAACTTCAGCAAAAGCTTGCAGAACTGATTAAGCCGCTGCAGAAAGATTGGTTGTCTCGAACGGATATTCACGCTCCGACCCTCAACTACACGTTTAGGACAAAAGCCGAGCTTATCGGCGCTCTTCTTCACACCGGCAATGAATCGAACAAAGAGAAGCTCTTGCTCGGTGGTCGCGGAGAAGGAAACGCTTGGGCCGAGATGGTTGAAGATCAGGAAGGAAATACCAAATTGGATACGAAGCGCTGGGATCAATTCATTGCCCAGTGTTATGCCGACGGCACAATCACAAAAGCGGACATGGATTTCGTACAGCAGGTATGGGATCTTTTGGAGTCGACCAAGGAGGATGCTCAGAAGGCCTACAAAGATCTTTACGGCTACACCTTCAAAGAGATTGAAGCCTCTCCGATTCAAACTCCGTGGGGAGAATATCGAGGCGGTTATGTTCCGGCAACAACGGACAAATATCTTGTGGCTGACAAGGCCACGTTTGATGAAATTGATCGAATTACGGAACAAGATTATCTGAGCGCGATGCCGGTATCCCAGCCGGGATTCACGAAGTCTCGAGCTTCCGGGTATCACGAACCTTTGAGTTTTGATGTTGCGATTATTTCTAATCACATTTCCTCGGTTCTGAAATTCTGTTACATCGCACCGGTAGCGCAGGATGTTGGCAAATTGCTTCTTAACAAAGACTTGTCCGAGAAGCTTAATGCACAGGATCCGACAACTTTGAGAGATATGCTGAGACCGTGGCTCAAGCGTTCCTACTCTCAGCAGGTCAGTGATGGAAGGAGCGGCTGGATCAGCAAGAAACTCAATGAACTCAGAGGTATTGCCGGCATTAACATCATGATGGGCCACATCGTGAACGCTCTGCAACAGTTCACTGGGTTCTCAATTGCGCTCACCAAGGTTTCCGGACGAAACCTCATCGACGCTGCCGGTGTCTTTGCCCGTGATCCGAGAAAGGTAACGGAGCAAATCACTCAGCTTTCTCCATTCATGATGTCTCGCCTCAATGACCGAGCAATGGAGTTTCAGTCTCAGATCTATAAGATTTCCTCCACTCAGGACAATCGTGTTACGAAGCAAAAGGGAATCTTTAATAAGACGGTAGCTGCTAAGGCTAAATACATTCAGCCTGTCCATGACTTCCTGATGCGGAAAGGATACTTCCTGCAGTCTTTCTGTCAGATTCCGATTGATGCGATCACATGGGTCGGAGCTTACAACCAGGCGCTGCAGAAAGGACGGACTACAGAGGAAGCGGTCCTGGATGCAGATTCGGTGATTCGCACTACGATGTCCGACTTCTCTCCGGAAAACGTTGCTAATGTCGAAACAGGAAATGCTTTGTACCGCTCCTTCCTTGTTTTCTACAACTACTTCAATATGCAGTTCAATCTTCTCAATGAGCGCTTCCACGCTGACAGCATGGAGAAGAAACTGATTAAGCGTTACGGCATGTATGCTCGAGACGCTCTATTGATTGTGACGATTCCTTCCGTTGTTGCGAAATTCATTGAGGCGGTGGTCTTCGGAGATCCGGATACAGGAGATGATGACGAATTCGGCATGGACGACATGCTGAGAATGTTGGCCTCGGAATCCTTTAAGAACGCGGTGGCCATGGCTCCTATTGCCGGACAATTTATTAACACTGCCGGCGCCAGCTTAGCCAAAGATCAAAAAGGCGGAGCAGTTTCGGATGTTGCGCGATTCATCTGGGGAACCGATCCTTATGTTGGCAGGATTATGACCGCTCCGGCTTATGGCCTTATCGAAGGAAGCGGCAAGGCGATTCAACAAACCGTTGAGATCCTTAACGATGAGGAAGTCAACGCCCGCTCCTATACCCGCAATATGCTGGATCTTCTCTCTGTGGTGACAGGCCTGCCGCTTGGCTTCCTCAAGAAACCGTTGGGCTACATGGCGGGAGTTGAAGCGGGAGACATCCAGCCCGCGGATGCTGGTGAATTTGTTCAGGGAGTTCTTTCCGGAAAAGCGAAGAAGGACTAAGAACCCGTCCATAAACCTCCTTGCTGTCAAATGAAAATTGATGGCAAGGAGATCGCTAATGTCAATTTCACAAGAACTTCGGAGAGCCGGTCCTTATATCAGTGACGGCTCGACAAAGGCCTTCACATTCAGCTTTAAAGTGATGAAGGAGTCCGACTTGTCCGTTGTCGTTGCTGACAACAAGGACACCTCGGTCTCCGAGACGCTTGCCTCTACAAACTACACGGTTACGCTCAACGATAACCAGGAAAATTCTCCCGGAGGCACGGTCACTTTAAACAATGCGCTTCCGTCCGGAAAAGCGCTGGCGATCCTCTCAAATGCTCCTTTCCTTCAAGAAAAGGTCTTTACCAATGCCGGTGGCTTCTATCCGGAAGTTCTTAATGACGCTCTCGACACTCTGACTATTTACTGCCAGCAGCTGAAGGAAGCCCTCGGACGATGCCTGATTGTTCCGAGCACATCGGAGCACACACCGCAGGAGGTATTGGCAGAAGTCCTTGAGATCGCTTCCACTGCCAATGATTACGCGCAGCAGGCACAAGCCATCTATGACACAGTCAAAGGTGATATTGCGGAGATCAAAGCGCTAAAGGACGAGATTGATGACCTAGTCCTTACCTTCCAAACGATCGAGCAACTTGCGGCCCAGGCGCAGGCCAACGCGCATTCTACGAATGACGACAAGCTGACATGCCAACAGGCCCTCCAGCAGATTCAAGCGATAGCGGCGCAAACCGGATTCTCTACCCGGACAAGCCCGACGGTATCCGAGTCGGAGACTTTCCCGCTTTCTAATCTCACGCCTTCTACCTATGTAAAGGTCGGAGACCTGGTACTTAATTCGACCAACGGCGATCTGTTTCGGATTACCACGGTAACGGCAACAACCGCGACCGTCGGTGCAAAGATTTCAAATCTTCGCGGCCCCCGCGGTGAGCGCGGTTTGCAGGGTAGTCCGGGACCCGCGGGAAGTCCGGGCGAGAGAGGGCCTATGGGTCAAAGCCCTTTTGCCACGTGCTTTGGGCAGTTTGAGGTCAACGAGGAAGGCGTACTCCAACTCGAATATGTCGGCCTGGCGCCGGCTCAGTTTTCTATTAACGACAACGGAATAGTGGAGGCTACATATGCCAACTCTTAGTATTGGCAAAGTCCGTTATGTTTGGAAAGGCACGTGGAGCGCCACGGCTTCCTATGACATTCTTGACCGTGTTCAAGATAGTGACGGTTTTATTTACGAATCCATTAAGGCGGTTCCTGCGGGCACCGTCCTTACCAACACGAGCTATTGGATAAAACTCTCGGTTCAAGGCCCCCGCGGTTTAAAAGGGGATATCGGTAATGACGGGCCAAAAGGCGATACGGGCGAGGCACCGACGGCTATTTTGTACACAGAGCAGAACAATCTTACAGACGCTCAGCGGGCACAAGCTCGAACAAATATCGGATGGGCTGCGGCGTTTGCCGCGTCGTTTGCTTCGGCGATAGCGGCCTGGGTGACCAGCACTTTGGGCTCAAAGATCGAGGCCTATCTCGTGCCAATTCTCAAACAGCTTTGCTTAGATAACGGAGCAACCCAAGCGGAAATCGACGCCCTCGAAGCTGAAGAAACAAGCGAATCTGATTCATAAGGAGCAGTATGACTACATTATCTGAAATCAAAGCTGAGTACCTAACCAAGGCGTTATCCAAACCCGTGGCGAAGTACGGCGTGAAGATGGGCAACGGTCGCATCACGAGCCTATCGGATGCTCAAGGCTTTTGGGTTGAGCCTTGCTCAATCGAGCTTATCGCACTGGTGGATAAGAAGTACCTGAAGGGGAACACGATTCAAGAGGAAATCCCGATTGAACCGCTCAACCGCCCTGAGAGTTTCCAATATGGATATGACCTCTATACCTTCACAACGCCTGACCTGAAAGCTGACAACCTGAAGGTAGAAGTGTTGGAAAAACCGTTAATCGGCAAAGCCAAAGTCAAGTTCAAAGCGGGTCAGCAGTTTGCTGTCAAATCTCAGTTGATTACGGACGAGCTGTATCAGAGCGCTGACGGCAAATACTACATACAGGCTGACCTTCCGGAAAACTCCGACGCATTCTGCAAAGAGCGCTACAGCAACGAGATTAAAGCCGAGCGTAACGCTCGTATCTCGGACACAGACGATTACGTGAAACTCCCTGATATCACCGTGGCTAGGACGGCAGGAGCCAAGCGTTCGGCCCTTGAGGACGCCGACAGAATCTCTCTAGAGACGTACCGACAGGCGCTCAGAAACCTGCCAGAAGTCGAAGGTTTCCCGTTCGTGGCCTGGCCCGTATTTCCGACAGCTCTTGCATACGAGCTACAGCAGAAAGTTGACGCTAGACAAAACATGAGAGGAGGATTCAATGCTTAAACAGTTGATTCAGTTGCTTGTAAATCAGCTCGTTCCTAAACGGGCTGTAAACGGGGGGGTAGTATCTATGGTAAGAGACCAACTGAGCTAGGCATATCTGACTGTTTGACGGGTTCGGTGGTTGTCAAAACATCGACGGCAACAGGGTACTTTGAATACGTCACTCCAGCAGATGGGATAGCCTGGTGTTATGGCACTCAGGCCAATTTTGTGGGAATACGGGCAGAAGGAATTTCTGACTGGCCGACCTTAGTGAGGTATCCCGACAATGGGTACAACATCTCAGCCTATCAATACTTTAAGAAGGGACAGAAGATTCAATACCACTATGGGCTAACAGAGGGAACCATCTACTGTCACTTCTGTCCAATTTAACAACGCCGAGCATTTAGGCTCGGCAAGGAGCTTAAATGCTAAAACAACTTATTCAACGATTGCTGGATAGTCGAACGACACCGGAGGAGGCGGCACACAGTGCAATGCCTTCCGACAAATACACTCGATTAGTTGACAATGGAACAATCGGCTCAGAGTGGACAGACCAAGCCTTTTCTGGAATAGCTGCATACGATGGATATTTGTTTTTCACGGGTACTAGTACAAGTGCAGTGCCAATTATTGGAATAGCTACAGCAGGATACGCGAGCAATCTAACTTTCCCGTGGGAGGGCGCCCGTCTAGCAACGACTATTCCTATTGCAAAAGGGCAAACCTGGACTGTTCAAGGTAGTAGCATGAAGGATGTCATTATTTATCTAAGTAAGACCGTTTCACTCGGGGGGGGGTATAATCGCCTTGTTTGGAGGACTCTGTCATGCTTAAGAGCCTTATCCAACTTTTCGCAGAGAAGTTTCTGCAAAGTAAAAAGTCTTGGGTTTCTGAACAGTGTGCTCCGATTGTCCGCAATGGCACAAACATTCCTTGCACAAGCACCACGGACTTCTTTAGCTATGTTGCACCGAGCAACGGCTGGGCGACTTCTCGGTGCAATTCAAGCACAGTCTCAGCTCTTGAAATTCAAGTCGATAATGGGCAAATGGCACTTGCTTCCGTCCTCAACGGAAACACCGCTGGGTGTGGTCTCTGCTGTTACGTCAAAAAAGGAACCACTATTAAATTCTTATGCCGAGGCGGAAACACATCGGATTATTCCCTTTGGTTCTACAAAGCAAGTTCAGACGCTTAACCTTCTTTCCACAGGAGGCGCATTATGTTAAAGAACACATTGAGCCTCCTTCTCTCAAAGTTCTACAGCAAAAAAGAATCGGAGCTTGTAGGACATCAGGCTATGCCGTCTACCGACAACGTGGCGCTAACTCCGACAACTACCTCTATTGACGGTTGGGGCGCTGTCTGCAATGGAGTTGCCCCAACTGACGGCTTCGCTTGTATAAGGTTTACGGCAGATACAGCCACTTGTATTGCCTCAGCTCAAACCCCAAACGTAAATGTCTTTACAACTCCACAAGTTGTAGGGGACATTCTTTTGTGCGCCTGTCCGATAGCAAAAGGGCAAGTCTTTACGTTATGCGCAAGAGAGGCTAAAAACATTGAATGTTGGTTTACTAAAACTATCGGGAGGGGGGTATCAAGCTCTTAACCAACTTCTTCTGCAAGGAGATGTGCTATGTCGCTTAAGTCGCTTGTACAGCTCTTTGCGGAGAAGTTCTTGCAGGGTAAGAAGGAATGGGTCGGAAGTCAAGGTCTTTTCTCAAACCCAAATCCCGGAACAACGTTCTTTGTTAACCACGCTCAGGCTCAGCTTTATACGCCTCCAAGTGATGGATGGATTACATTCGGCGGAAACCGGCCATCGGTCAATGTCGGCATTACCGGAAAGCTGGGAACGTGTTGCGTTAACTCTCAAGGTTATCTCAGAATTACAACTCCGGTTCGGAAGGGGAATACCGTTAGTCTCTATTGCGAGACGGACGATCAGCAACCGCTTGAGGCAAAATTCGTTCCTAGCGAAGGGGCAACGTAGCACTTCACTTGTAGGAGGTGCATCATGCTGAAGTCGCTCCTCCAGTTATTACTGAATACCCGAACAACAAAAACCGAAGCCGCGCATTTTGCCCAACCTGCCTGGGGAGCCTCTCCAATAGTGATGACAGGAACCGACGTTAATGACGATTGGGGCTCTATCTATCAGGGCGTAATGCCTAACGACGGCGTTCTTGTTGTCTCATTTACCGGAACGAATGAATCCAGCTATGCGGCTGGCCCCGGGGCTCAGTCGCTAGTTCCGTGGGCTAATGGCGGCGGCAAGTTTAGTATGCCCGTTACAAAGGGTAGTTATGTCAGCCTTGGCGGAAACCATGTTAAGGATGTCGAACTACGGCTTTATCCGCTAGCTGCTTCCACCTAACCGCTCCGCCCCTCACTCGAGGGGCTTTTCGTCAGGTGTGCGCATTGAACTCTGGAGCGCTCCTACCATGTCTAAAAAGGAATAGACATGGAAACAGATTTCAGCCTCAGCGAGTTTGCCAGCACGGTAAACCTAATAGTGTTCACGCTCATATTGATATGCGCGGCATCGGGCTCTGCTATGCCGTATGTGAGAGCGGAAAGAGACTGGAATTTTCCGCGCTGGTTCGTTGAATTCATATCCAGTTGCGCGGCTGGCTTCATTGTCTATCTGATCCTCAGCACCTCCAAACTTAATTGGGAATGGATTGGAGCGTGTTCGGGGGTTTCTGCTTACTTCGGCCTGAAAATTATGAACACCCTTTACGGGGTCGTTACAGGCAAATTAAAACTCACCGTTCACAATGGAGCTAATCATGGCAATTAGCATGCGCTCAGTATTTGCAGGGCTGATAAAGCTCATTCTGTTTTTCGCGTTTTACCTGGCTGGCTACCTCACAAATTCTCAGTTGAATCAGTACACCATCGTGTCGCAACAAGACAGGATTAACAGTCTGGAGAACGAAACGGCCCTCCAGCGCCTCCAGATTAACGAGCTAAACCGCCGAGCGACCTCAAACACCGAGAGCATTAAACAGCTTACGAAAATCCAACAAGACCTAGAAACCCTCAAGTCTGAGGTGCAAAGACTGCACGGCCTGAAGGAGACTAAATGAGAAAGCAAGACATTTTGTTGTATCCGCCTGAGTTGGCAACTCAATTCATATCGGAATTCGAGCAGGGCTCTAAAGGGGGACCGGCACTTGAATCCTACAAATGCCCCGCGGGTGTCTGGACCATTGGGTTTGGACATACTAAGAACGTGCATCCTGAAGAACACATCACCAGAGCTGAGGCTTATGACCTTCTGGACAAAGACCTGATTCACACACAAGAGGAGCTGGCAGCGCTCGTTCACGTACCTGTTACCGAGAATCAGTTCATCGCCTTAATGAGCTTTGTATTCAACTTCGGCATTACGAAGTGTCGCAGGTACACATTATTCAAAATGGTGAACGCTGAGAACGAGGACGGAATCCGAGAATGGTGGCCTAAATATTGCAATCCCGGGACCGCTTATGAAAAAGGTTTGCGCCGCCGTCGTTACGCAGAACTAGAACTCTTTTTCAGAAAATGATCCGAGTAATTTTGATTATTGCCGCCGTCATGTTTTCGAGTCTCCTGGGTTATCACTTCGGACAACAGGAAGCCGAGTTGCGCTGGACGCAGGAAAGGGAGCGGCTACTTGCTCACCAGATTGAAACGCTACACAGAAAGGATAAAGAAATTGCTCAATTGGAAAAATCTATCGGTGTGCTTAACGATTCTGCTTTGCGGGTGCGCGAGCGAGACGCCGCGATACAGCGAAAGTTACAGAGGGAGCTTGGAGAGTGTGGTCGATTTAGACGCGCACTTGAGCTCTCTTCAAAAACTCTTGCAGAATGTGCAGAACGCGCAGTCAGCGATAGACGAATCATTGAGAGATGTGCAATCCAACTCAGATAAGCCAGGAGGCAAAAAATGACTGAATTAGAAAAACTCGGCATCCCGAACAGTGAAAGGACTAAATGTGAAGTCTGGACAAGAGTGATGGGTTACCACCGCCCAGTCGATTCATTTAATATCGGCAAGCAAGGCGAGGTGGCAGAGCGGAAATATTTTGACGAGAAGAAGTGTTGTTGTCGCAGATAAATTTGATCTTTCGGCTTTTACGCAACAACCGAAAATTTCCGTTAAAACCCTCAAAAATTTCCGTTTTACATCCATATAACGGAAATTAAACGGAACCGTTAAAGCTATCTGGTTGAATAATATTGAAAATATGGTGCCAGTCCCGGGCACCAGACCTAATTCCTAAGACCTCGTCGATGTACGAGGTTTTTCTTTATCTGCCGGCTGTTCGGAGTGATCATTCCGTTTTGTCCTACGCCTCAGAGTCGATATAACTCCTTTTGAAAATTCCCAGCAGAAATTCAAATTTTCGATTTAAAAAACGAAAAGGCCTGAATCTGCAAAGGCAGAAAATCAGGTCTTTCTTGCGAGGCTTAGCTTGTTGAGTCGTCGCTCGCCGCTATGGTTTGGAGGCTTAAATTAAACGCCTACTGTTCAATCCACTTTCTAATCTCTGCTTGGGATCCCGGCAAACGAAGGCCGACCTTCCAATTCAGATCCGGGAACTCCTTCGTAAGACTTGCATCTGCTTCACTGACGGGGCTGGAATAAGAAGAGCAGAAGGGATAAAGTGTTTTGCCCTTGAGCTGATCATGGTAAGTCGTTAAGAACGAGCGAATGATGGCCGGTTCTTCGTGCCACCAAATCGGAAAACCGATGAACACGGTGTCTAAGGAAGAGATGTCAACGCCGAAGGGTTTGACGCGAGGCAACAGCGAATGATCTTTATGTTCTCTTGTGCAGCGCGCATCGGGATGGGTCCAGTCTATGTCATCTACGGTGTAGGGAGGTTCTGCATGGAGTCTGACGAGTGGGGCACCGGTCGCTTCAGCAACTTCTTTAGCGGCAAGTTCGGTGTTTCCTGACATGGTGAAGTAAAAAATAGCAGCTTTCATGACTGTTCCTCTAAAAATGACGTTAGTAATCTACTATTGGTACCGAACTCCCAAAATTTCCTGCGTCTCGTTCTAGGCGAACCGACTTCACACGGATCAGGCCCAACGCGCAATATTAATAAAAAAAT
>OGOD01001419.1_pt1 | contig 14987 bp, 9 predicted proteins | sample 1573631 | NCBI WGS metagenome assembly OGOD01 (sample SAMEA2581895, study PRJEB24529) | metagenome | biome: Human gut stool | place: China | collected 2011
ATATTTTTCAAGATTACAGAAGTCGATCATACCGCACCCTCCTGAATTCTATTCTCACGCCAGCTTTTTTCAAGCGGCTCATAGCCTCACAGTACTGCTTCAGAGCTTTCATCGCCTTGATATTGGGGCGGGCCTTTCCGTTTTCCCAGCGATTCACGGTCGTAAAAGAAACACCGAGAGCGTTGCCGAATTCTGTTTGATTCATCAGACAAGATAATCTAAAATTCTTAATTTCGGAACTAAACGGCATCTGCAACTCTCCTTTACCAGATGATTGAACTTATTATATCACCGATATAGCGTTTTTACAATGCCAGGTACGCACTTTGGTATAAAACACGCTCGGCGGCCAAAGCTTGACCGATGGGTGCTGCGCTACGCGTTCAAGTATTCGTCCATGATCTCCAGCACGATCCTGTCTCAAACAATTTCTCTTGTTCGTCCGTCATGGTGACACGAAGCTTCTCTTCATTCCTACAGATTAGTTCCTGCTGTTTCTTTCCGTGCAGGGCGAAGTATCACACTTGGTCTGCCTGATATTGCTGTACCAGAATTCTTCAAGGATTCTCATATCGCTATGATGAAAATCAACTCGCTTTGAGTGCCAATCGAAAAATATTCACGATAAAATTATGATGAAAGTCAACAGCGTTTTCCTTGCAGGGCGCAGATACTTTCCCTTACTCCGAGTAAGCTTTCCCTTAAAATACCGTCCGAATTAAGGGAATGCAATGGTCATTACTGGTGTTTCCTTGTCTATGACATCTCACACCTTGCGCTGCTACCCTCCCAAGAACCTCTTGCACACCCCTACCATGATACTTCTTTTCCATTCGGGGAGACGGCGATATCCGTAGCTCCATCGGTCAGAAGACGATGGATCACGTCGTTCTCGATCTTATCCGCGACGATCAGGATATTCACCTTGGCAGGTTTCTGGCCTTCCTTAACGGTATAGATCTCGCCGTCGTAACTATAGCATAGAGTCCCGGAATTATCGGAGGTAAGGAAACGCACGGGGTGGGTGGTATGCGTCGTGATTTGTTTCTCGCTGTTGCCTGCCAAATCCTTCTTGAAGATGTTAAAGCTTCCTTTCTCCTCGCTTAGGTAATAGAAAGACGCCCCATCCGCGGCCCATACAGGATTACGATCCTCACCGCCAAAAGTGGTTACTTTCTGGAAAGAGCGATCTTTTCCAAGCGTACATAACCAGATATCACGGGTGATAGAAGATTGATGATGCTTGCGCCAAGGGTCCTCGTAACCTTTGTAGTCATTGTATAATAATTTACTGCCATCTTTGCTGAGGGCTATATTTTCCATGTATAACGAAGAATATAAATCCGGCCTTCCTCCGTCCGTGCTTATCTCATAGACTTGCATAAAGCGGGTGCCGGGGAATTGGATATCCTTGGCGTCTTGCAATACGTTGGCCAGATACAAGATGTGTCCGTTATCCTTAAAGGTAGTGGGATATTCGTTTGTGGAGTGGGTGGTGAGCCGCTTGGGTTCCCCTCCCTCCTTGTTCATGAGAAATACATCGAAGTTGCCGCTACGGTTGGAGGCGAAGGCTATTCTCTGTCCGTCGGGCGACCAGACCGGACGGGTATCATGCGCCGGATGTGTTGTCAACTGCCGGGCTTTTCCTCCGGAAGAAGGGACCGTGTAGATATCCCCTTGGTAAGAAAACGCGATCGTCTGCCCGTCCGGGGAGATCGCACAGTAACGCATCCATAACGGACTGTCGTCTGCTTGCGCCGCCGCCGATAAAAATAACGCCAGCGCAGGAATCATCAAGTTTTTCATGTGTACTCTATTTTAGATTTACAAATGTAATCGATTTTCGATATTTATTAGGAGAAATAATTGCGTAGATTAAATTTTTAAATATTTTTGCATATGAACTTTAAAACCGCCAAGATGATGACGAAATATAGGGTGTGTATGACTTTTATGTCCATTTTATTATTGCTATTTCATTTTGTGTTTCTGTTTTCTTGTGGAAAGCTACCGGAAAAAACATTTGCTTTTTCTGATAACCTGCGGATTGACTCTTTGGAACATATGGCTATGGATTCGATTTACCGGAATCCTCGATATGCTCATTCCGCATTGGATGAAGCTTTAAGTCTAACTAAAGATAGCGATAAATATTATAAATTACTTGCGGTTAAAAGCCAGATTTATTTTGCAAATAGTGTATATGATTCCGGGTTTGTTTTACATCGGTCAATTATAGATTATTGCGACCGTGTACCGATGTCTCCCAAGATACATGGACTCTTAGGGACGTTGAAAAATACGGTTGGCAATTATTATTCATTTTTGGATAAAACGGATTCGGCCCTCCTTTGCTATTCCGAGGCGTATCAAGAGATCCGGCAGAGTGAGATGGAGCATAAAATCCCGGATATTTATATCAATATAGCGGATATATATACCCGGAAAGGAGCTTACGATCAGCGAGCCCGCTACTTTCGCCAAGCTCTTTTCGTGAGTGATTCATTGGGTATTATGGATCGGATGTCCTTTCCTATTTATTTTGGTTTGGGCGAGACGTATATGGAATTGAGGGACTTTGACTTATCCGATCACTTTTACCGTTTGGCGGAGAAAGAACTGGATTCTCGTAACTTGAGCGAGAAATTCACCTTTTGCAATAGCCGGGGAAATTACTATTATTACAAGGAAGAGTATGCGAAGGCGCTTCCTTGGTTCTTGAAAGCCCGTGAGGTGGTACGTCCTACTCATATGGATTTCTATACTAACGTATGCGAGATCAATTTAGGGGAGATCTATCTATGTCTGAATCAGTTGGATTCCGCTCGTTTTTATCTGGAAAAAGGGTTTAGGTACTTCCATATCTATAATAATAAGACAGCCTTGTACCATTTGACGACCTTGAAGGCTTCGCTAGCTTTAAAAGAGGGGAACTCCGGGCTGGCTTATCAATTGTTGAGGAGTTACACGGATACGGTAGGCATAGATCCCAAGATGGTAGCGATCCGTAATAAGAACTTGCAGAATTACTTCGCTACCACGGGCGATTTTAGACGTGCCTATGAGTACCAAACGAAGAATAGCGTCATTGAGAACAATATTCGTAGCGAACGAACCCAGATGCGTGTCGCCGAGATCGATATGCGTTATAGCCAAGATACGACTTTACTCAAGCGGGAGGCTATTATTAAACAACAGGCCGGCCGGATGGAATACTTGGAAATGAGCCGTTGGGTTTGGATCTTGCTTTTTGTGATCTTGTCCATCGTCAGCGGCATGGCTTATTACTTTATGAAACGTAAACGGCATGCCCAATGGTTAAGCCATGTCGATCAGGTGACGAAACTGAAGATGGAGAGTATTCGCAACCGTGTATCCCCTCATTTTATATTCAATATATTGAACCGGGAGATTAGCTCGGAGGAAGAAGGAAGTTCCCGCCGTACGCAACTTTCCGGATTGGTGGAGTTGTTACGTAGTAGTTTGGAGATCACGGAAAAGCTTAGTATCACGTTGGAGGAAGAATTACGCTTTGTCCGGACTTACTTGAATTTGCAGGCGCAAGGATTAGGGCCGGACTTCCGTCTGGAATGGAATCTCGATCCCTCCCTTGACACGGGCGCAATCTATCTCCCGGCCATGCTGATCCAGATACCCGTAGAGAATGCCGTGAAACATGGCTTGTGTGCGATCGAGGGCGAGAAGCGATTATCTGTTTTCGTGGAGCGCGACGGGAAAGGCATCCATATCCGTATAGAGGATAATGGACCCGGGTATCGTCTGTTTACGAATGCGGGACATACGAACGGTACGGGGATGGGAACGAAAGTCCTTTACCGTACGATCCTATTGTTGAATAGGAGAAATAAAGAGAAGATCACCTATTCGGTCCAAAGCAAGGAGAAGGGGATGGGGAGCGGAACAATCGTCAGTTTCTTTATTCCGTTGGATTTTAATTACGCTTTCTAGGTATCGTGAATGTACGAAAGTAATCCGGGCTGTTTCCTCCGGATAGTGGATGGAAGCGGCCCGGATCGAATTGAATCGAATCGGTTGATTCGGGTTATAGTCGCTCAATGTCTTCAACAGAAAGTCCGGAGCATTGGGCGATAAGTTCGGAGTCAAGTCCTTGCTCCTTCATCTTTTGGGCTATCTGGAGTTTTTCCTCTTGACGGCCTTTCTCGATCCCTTTCTCGATCCCTTTCTGCATCCCTTTTTGCATTCCTTCCTGCATTCCTTTTTCAATCCCTTCCGTTTGTGCGTAATCGATGGTCGCATACCAATCCCGATAATTCTTTAGGTTTTCCTCGTAGATCGCACGTTCTTTTTCGCTGAGTGAGTTGACGTTCGCCACGTCCAGCAAGCGAAGGAAGGTCTCCTGTTCCTCCTTGAAGGGAGATTGTTCAAATAGGTTCATATTCTTCAATGTATAAATCCAACGTTCGAAGGAGCTCTTGCACTCCTCCTTGCTTAAACTGAATAACGGGAACGATATGTAGATCTGCTTCATCTTGATCTCATTGAACACCTTTCCCGTCCTCTCGTTAGCGAGGACAACATCCGTACGGAAGTCTGTGAACTCCGGCAACTTGAAATTCAAGAAATAAACTCCGTAGATGGGTAGCAACCGATATTGCCATTGCTTGCCGATTTGTCCTTGCCGGGCCACCATGCGACAAAGATAATAAAAACCTCTGTTAAAGAAATAGTGCTGGGGACAATTCTGCATCTCTAGGATGAACTTGGCCCCGGACACGTCCTCGCAGAGCAGGTCGAATATGATGGTACGGTTCTCGACGGTCTCTGGCTTGATCTCCTTGTCGAGGTAGGTGATGTCCTTGATCTGCCGTTCGCCGGCTAGGGCGGCGTTAAGGAACTTGATGGTAACTTGCTTGTCTTGGAAGACAGCCTTAAATCCAGCATCAGTCATGATGTCTACGTATTGTGCCATAGTTAAATGGTTTTAGGTGATTACTGCTCCAAAGGTAAGGTTTATTTTCGTATCGCGCATCCTGTTTATTGTATATTTCTTAAAAAGCAGATTCATGGTAGTCAGCTTTACTATTTATAGAAAGTACGATTAGTATTAATAGTAGTGCAAAATACTATGGATAGTAATCGGCTCCCATTTTGATCAATTTAAGATACCTTGTTTTTATATTTAGAAGTAAGATTTGCAACTGACCTGAAGTTCTTCCTATTTCGCATGGCATAACTGATATGCCTATCCCCATTGAGATTCTACTACTTCGTAAGCTTATGGCTTGACAAGCCTTGGATTATACGTTTGTGTATTCGCTATGATTGCATGTGAATGTTTGTGTTTTGTATTTATTATGCGGTTATGGATGGATACCATATATTAATGTACATGCGTACATTATATAATAGATAGAAACGGCTAGTCTAAACGATCGATTCTTTTAGTCATTTGCAAAGGTACGCGTTTCTTCGATACTTGCAACCCTTCCGGGCTATTTTTTTACCGCTTATTCTCTTTCTTATCAATAGGATAGGTTATCCTTTACGAAACAAGCGATTCCTTCAACGAACCTCCCGCTCGAGCTTCTAAAAAAACGCAAGATCTAAACGATCGTTTAGACTAGTCGTTTTCGAAAAAAACAAGGGTGCTAAATGACGGGATGGACTTTAATTAACACTATTATTAATATTAAATTTTGAATTTATGAACAAGAAGTTTTCTACTCTTTTGGCAGGTATGGCGCTGTTAAGTGTTATGTCTGTTAATGCACAGACTACACCAAGTCGAGTAGACCCGGAAACTGTATTGGGTCAAGAATGGCGTTTAGGTGGTTTGAAGGAGGGAGCTAATTCTGGTCTTTATCAGTTGAAGGTCATGGATGGCACTACTCCTGCTTATCTTGCGATGGAGCTAAATCGTGGAACAGGTGATTATGAACTACGTGTTTATAGTGCAAGCGAAGCTAAAAATAACTTAGAGGCTACATTGTGGTGTGTTTCTGTCTCTAATTATAATCAAGGTCAAGCTCCTATTTATGACTTCCAGAATAAATTGTCTGGAACTATGTTGGATTTGACAATGGCTGGCCATGAGAAGACTGAGAATGGTACGAATGGTGCTTGGAAACCTGTTTTAGGTGGTGAGATCGCAGGTTGGGCATTCTCTCGCTCATACAAGGATTTGGAAGAAAAGAGACCTTTGTATTCTTATTTCTCAACGGACTCAATTGTTGGTTTGAAAGCGGATCCTACTACCGGAGCTGTTAAGGTTGCCAAGTGGGGTGCTAATCAAATAGATGCCACTTCAAACGCCGCTGATGTGACTAACTTTGCTTTGGTTGGCGCAGCACAAATCGCATTGAGCGAAGATCAAGTAAATACGAAGTTGGGTCTTCTTCAAGATAACAAGGCTGGAGTACAATTGACTTTCACTCCGGACGTGAAAGGTACTAGCTTAAAGAATCCGTTCAATGAGCAGAAGTTTATCGCAGAGGATAAAGATAATAACAAATGGCTTTTCATCAAGCAAAAGGATAAAGACGCTTATTTGAAAGTTGATACGGCTTATACGAATGAGACAGGTACAAAGTTCTTAGCTTACGGTTGGACAGAGAAAGCAAAGGATAAAGCTGATGCTTACAGTTCTATTAGCTCTGAATTACGTGCTCAGCACCAGTTCAAATTTATCTATTCTCCGAGTGGCGATAGCTTGTACATCTATGTGAAAAAAGTTACTTGGAATAATGATGGCAAGTATTGGAATACGCACGTTACGGCTACTCCGGCTAACGAGCATGAATACTGGCGTGTTTCTTTGCAAGACTTGATTAAAGATGAAACTTGTATTTTGACAGTTGATCCAGAGGACCAGAACACTCATATTTCTTTGGGTCTTAGCGGATGTGAGGAAAAGGGTTCATCCAAGACTTCTGTTGACGATGGCGTTTACTTCATCAAGAATAAGAAAGGACAGTATTTAGCTTCTCCGATCTATGAGGATGGTACTATCCGTTGGACAACAGTGAATGGGGATGAGCAGAGTGTCGCTCATATGCCGGCTTACCAATGGGTTGTGTTGAAGAAGAATACGAGCAACGATAAGGTGAAGGCTGTGTCTCCGGTTACTATCTCTAACCGTGAATATGCGGATAATGTTACAAATATAGATCTTGATAATGATGGTCAGCCAGAGCAATATAAAACTGCTGTTTATTCCACTGTTCAGTTAAGAAAAGCGGAGGGTGGCTCTTATATGTTTGTATATGGAGATAAACTTACAGCGGAGTATGGATATGTTGATGTAGACTCTTTGTTCTTCGAGAAAGTTCCGGAAGCTTCTATTTCTGACCCGTACTTAGGTTACAGAAAGTTAGAGAAGGATTCTTTGTTGGTTAACAAATATACGTTTAACTATTGGCATCCTTATGCTACGGATAAATACATCGCTAAATCTACAGACTCTACGTTGACTGTGTTGGATGGAAAAGATGCTTTCGTAATTGATACATTGGTTGAGAGTTGGAGTAATAACTCAAAGGTGTTTGCTACTGTAGATATTCCTTACGGTTATAAGGTTAGCGAGGACGTAGCTAAGAATCGTATTAAGGGCTTGAAGACTCTTGTGAGAACGGCTTATAAAGTTTCTTATAAGGATAACAAGGGTGATCTTAGCCAATGGAAAGTGAATAAGGAAGATAAGTTTAATGTAGGTTCTAGTGCTACTGGCCATCAGCAATCTGATGTGATTTATTATGCGTTCTTCAAGGAAAACAATCATATCGGTGGAAAGCATTATTATGCGATTGTAAAAGCTAATAGTACTGCAACAAAATATGAGTTAGGTTATAAAAAAGCAGGCGTATCCGATTATGACGGTGCCGCTACTTTAAAGGATCAAATATTGAGTGAGACTCGTACTTCCGCTTTCGCTATCGAACCGGACAACACTCCGCTTTACCGTCGTTTCAGTTCTCTTGAACTTGAAGGTAATGAAGGTGACAAGGCCGATACTTTACGTTTTATCGAGAAATACCGTAAAGAATACTTGCAGGTTGAGAATAATAAGAACTTCATGAAAGAAGGTATTGACTTCTTAGGTATTTATACTCCGGATAAGACTGAGGATGGTTTGTCATTCATCGTTGATACCGCATGGGTAAACCGTGGTTCTGGTAATATCAAGCCTCAATATTTGATCTCGATTGATCGTAACGATTTCGAAGGAGTTGAAGGCGTACCTTGTACGGAAGATGACCATCACTTTACCGCAGAAGGTAAACCGACAGATAAATGGCATTGCGTTCACGCAAAACCGGCTGTTCCGGGCTTTGAAAGAGGTAAATATTTGATCAATTTCCATGATTTCGCTAATAAATATGGTTGGTCAACATTATCAAATGGGGAGCAAGATGCTGACTACATGTGGAAGAAATATGATCGTGCAGGTTTCGTGGAAGCTATCCGTGTAGCTGATACTTTGTATATCTTGAGAGATGAGTTCAAGAACTTACCGAACGAGAAGATCAACTTCGCTGATTTGAACAAGGCTGAGGAGGATGCTTGGACTGCGGCTAAGAAGGCTGGAGTATCTGAAGATGAATTTGTTTCACACAAATATATCTTATCTGGTGATAACCATAAGTATGTGACTTGGTCTATGCGTTTCGTAAACAAGGAAGTTGCCGCTAATGAGGTAGAAGCTGATAGAGCATTCTTGTTCGAGTCTATGAAGAGTAAACATGTTCCTGGTTACAATAATTCTGCTATGGGTGACATCGCTCCTACATATGCGGCTTGGTTGAGAATGCAGAATGGTTGTTTAGTTCTGTCTGATGATCGTTCTTCTAATTTCGATGAGATGAATACAGGTGGTGACGATGCTTTGATCTTTAATGTGGAGCAAGGTGATGATATCGCAACAGATAACGAAACAATCGATGCTGTAGAAGGTATCTCTGTAGTAGCCGGTAACGGTACCGTAACCGTTCAAGGCGCAGCTGGTAAGTCTGTAGTTATCACGAATATCTTGGGTAAGGTAATCGCTGAGACCGTTCTTACTTCCGATAACGCTACAATCTCTGTTCCTGCCGGTATCGTAGCAGTGGCTGTTGATGGTGAGGAAGCTGTTAAGGCTATCGTTAAATAAGAATTTAACAAAATAAGATAATCATACAATTCCCGTGCGGGTATCGATCCAAGTAATCCGTGACGGATGAACAGGCGGGAGTTGGATTAATATTAATACTAAAGTAATAAATTAAGAGGTCCGTAAGTACCTCCGTGAGGAGGAAGTACGGATAAAGGAACAAGAGGATGCGTCGATATAATGTACGCATCCTCTTTTGTGTTTATAGCGGGTGTTGAGGATAAATCCTGCTTCTACTTGCAAAAGAGCGAGATAAGCAACGGCACGCTGATCTCGAGGATAATCCCGTGAATAATAGCCACAGGTACGATATTCTTTCCGGAATACCGGCTGATAACGGGAAGACAAACATCCATAGAATTGATTCCCGCCACGGATACCGGAGCGAATTTACCAAAGAAAGAGGCATACAACGGTGCCCCGAATAAAGCTAACATTTCCCGGATGATATTAGCCAATAACGCGATAGCCCCGAGTTGCGAAGCGATTTCTATCCCTGCCGACGCCTCTTTCAGTTGTACGATAAGCAAGGAGGATAAGGAATAATAAGCGAATCCGCTTCCTACAGCCATACAATCATATATATTCCACGAGGTCAATAACAAACTCGCCGCCGCAGAGAATACTAACGTGCCGATGATCGTAAAGGACGGCGGTAACATGTGGGATATGCGGATATCCTTTACCATCTTTCCTAATTCGGCGTTTGCTCCCAGATTCAATCCTACTTGGATAACGAGAGCGTATAGCAAGAATTGCGGTAGTTTTTCGCAATACGTGGAGATAGTCGTGTTGGCGAAGGTTCCGCAAAAGATTCCCGCTGTGAAACATAAGATAACGATTAGGTTATTTTTCATTGAGACCTCCTTTCTTGATAAATAATTTATAAGCGATAAAAGATGCTACCAGACTTCCCAATACTCCGCAAATAGCTAGTATGGCAGCTTGTATTCCAAACTCACCAATATTATTCAGCAAAGATTGGTTGGCTCCTATGGTAATACCAAATATGAACAACATCGTGAAAATCGTATAAGAGATGGAATGTTCCAATCCCTTGAAAGCGGGGACGTGTCGGCATAAATAACCGACGCTTATCCCCAGACCTAATAGACCTAGAATGATAAACATAAGCATATTGTATTTTGAGATGCGCAAGACATCCTTTCCCCGGAAACGAAGCATACGAATACTCCCTCTTTTCCGCAGAAGTTAAACTTGAGTGCAATTAATACCTAGATGTAGGTGTAGAAGAGAACTATAAAAAGAAGTCCTCTCAAGAAGAGTATGAATGGATTTAGACAAAACCGCTGAACCAATGAACATGCACGATCGTGTTACCCGAGAAAGCTCGGGTATACCATCTTTTTGAGTTGTTCAGAAGCTTCTTGTTCATCTTATTTGTATCATTGTTTGATTTCCGGTGCAAAGGTAGTAATAAATTAGAGATTCTAAAACTTTTTCTAGAATCGGATATATAAGGGACTTGACTTGGATTTTGGATCTTTTTATGTACATTTGAGGTCCTACCCGCTATTGGGCCAACTAAAAACGGATAGAACAGATATGATTAAAAGATAAGATTGGTTATGAGGAAAAGAATGATTTTAACAGCATTGGCGGCTGCCGCTATCCCTACGTTGTTGATGGCGGCGGATGAGGCGAGATTAATGCGCTTTCCGGCTACAAATGGTTCAGAGATTGTATTCTCGTACGCTGGCGATTTATATAAGGTCCCGGCTACAGGTGGTGAGGCACAGCGATTGACATCGTATGTGGGGTATGAGATGTTTCCCCGTTTCTCCCCGGATGGTAAGACGATCGCTTTTACGGGACAGTACGACGGTAACACGGAAGTGTACACGATGCCCTCTTCCGGCGGTGAGCCATTGCGTATCACTTACACGGCTACGAATAGCCGTGACGATCTGGGCGATCGCATGGGCCCGAATAATATCGTGATGACTTGGACACCGGACGGTAATGGTATTGTTTACCGCAACCGCATCAGCGATGGGTTCTCCGGTAAGTTATATACGGTAAATAAAGAAGGTGGCCTTTCCGAGGTGGTTCCCTTGCCCGAGGGCGGCTTTTGTAGCTATTCGTCCGACGGAAAACAATTGGCTTACAACCGGGTAATGCGTGAGTTCCGTACATGGAAATACTATAAGGGTGGTATGGCCGATGATATCTGGGTGTATAATCCGGAGAAGAAAAGTGTAGAGAATATCACGAACAATGAGGCGCAAGATATCTTTCCGATGTGGATTGGTGATGAGATCTATTTCCTTTCGGATCGGGATTACACGATGAACTTGTTCGTTTACAATACGAAGACAAAACAAATAAGTAAGGTGACGAACTTCACCGAGTACGACGTGAAATTCCCTAGCAGCTTCGGCAATACGATCGTTTTCGAGAATGGAGGCTATATCTATAAGATGGATGCGGCGTCGAAGAAACCGGAGAAAGTGAACGTAACCCTCGCCTCCGATAATGTCTACGCACGTAGCGAGATCAAGGATGGCTCCAAATATATCACGAGTGCCAGCCTCTCCCCAAAAGGTGAGCGTATGGTGGTGACAGCTCGTGGCGAGGTATTCAATATCCCGGTAGATAAAGGGGTTACGAAAAATATCACCCGTACTCCGGGAGCGCACGAACGTGACGCTCAATGGTCTCCGGACGGAAAACATATAGCCTATATCTCCGACGCTACCGGCGAGACCGAGCTGTATCTCCAAGATTCCGAGGGGGGCGAGCCTACCCAGTTGACCAAGAATAACGATACGTATATCCGTACTTTCCAGTGGAGTCCGGATTCCAAGAAGATTGTCTATACGGATCGTAAGAATCGGATCAATCTTTTGGACGTATCTAACAAACAGCTAACAACTATCTCACAAAGTCTGTTAGGTGAAGCCCGCAACGTAAGTTTCTCTCCGGATAATAATTGGTTGACTTATTCCCGTGTGTCCGATAATAATTTCTCGATCGTCTATGTCTACGATATCGCGGGTAAGAAAGAATATCCCGTGACCGATAAATGGTACGAGTCTTATTCTCCGGTATTCAGTACGGATGGCAAATATCTGGTATTCACTTCCGCCCGTGATTTCAATCCTACGTATAGCCAAACGGAATGGAATCATGTGTATAATAATATGGGTGGCGTATATCTGGCGTTATTGTCTAAGGATACCGCTTCCCCGTTTATGGAAACGGATGCGGAGGTCGCCATTGAATCTACCCCAGCGAAAGCGGATGCCTCTAAAAAGGACGAGACAAAGAATGAGGCTTCTACTCCGGTCGTAAAGATTGATATAGAGGGTATCACGGATCGAATCGTTAAGCTCCCCTTGCCGGGATCGAATTACTACGATCTTTATTCCGATGGAACGAACGTGTATTATTTCACGAAAGGCGGCATGAAGATGTTTGACTTGAAGAAACAGAAAGAGGAAACCGTTAGCGATGCCGCTATGATGGTTGATCCGGCTGGCAAGAAAGCTGTTTTCTTTAAGGACGATCAACTATTCGTAACCGATATACCGAAGGGTAAAGCGAATTTAAGCAAGCCGGTTAATCTGGCGAATATGAAGATCACGGTAGACTATACGAAGGAATGGGCGCAAATCTTCGATGAGGCTTGGCGTGCTTTCCGGGATGGTTTCTATCTGGAGAATATGCATGGCAAGGATTGGAAGGCGATCAAGGAGAAATACGCCGCCCTTCTTCCTTACGTGAAAACACGTTTGGACTTGAATTATATTATTGGCGAGATGATCGGCGAGCTGGGAGTAGGGCATGCTTATGTGAACCCCGGTGAGGTGGAAAGTCCTAAACGGGTATCGATGGGTCTGCTAGGTGCTGAGGTTTCTCGGGATAAGAGTGGTTTCTTCCGCTTGGAAAAGATCCTGCCGGGGGCTTCTTGGAGTAAGGAATTACGTTCTCCATTGACAGAGCCGGGTGTTGAGGCGAAGGCCGGAGAGTATATCGTCGCTATAGACGGAGTACCTACGAATAGCGTGAACGATATGTATAAGTTGTTGATCGGAAAGGCGAACGTTCCGACCGAGTTGTCTTTGAATAGCAAGCCTCAGTTGGCGGGCGCTCGTAAGATCGTAGTCAGTCCGTTGGCGGAAGAGTATTCTTTGTATCATTATAATTGGATCCAAGATAATATCAAGAAGGTGGATAAGGCGACGAACGGTAAGGTCGGTTATATCTATATCCCGGATATGGGGCCGGAAGGCTTGAATGAGTTCTCCCGCTATTTCTATCCGCAATTGGATAAGGAGGGTTTGATTATCGATGATCGTGCGAATGGCGGTGGAAATGTCTCCCCGATGATTCTGGAACGTCTGTCTCGTGAGCCGTATCGTTTGACGATGCGTCGGGGTTCTTCTTTGATCGGGACCGTGCCGGATGCCGTACAGGTCGGCCCGAAAGTTTGCTTGATCAATAAGTATTCCGCTTCCGATGGCGATTTGTTCCCGTGGGGCTTCCGTGCGCTTAGCTTAGGTAAATTGATTGGAACCCGTACTTGGGGAGGTATCATCGGTATTAGCGGCCCGCTTCCTTATATGGACGGTACGGATATCCGTGTGCCTTTCTTCACGAGCTATGATCCGAAGACGGGTAACTGGATTATCGAGAACCATGGTGTGGATCCGGATATCTTGATCGATAACGACCCCATCAAGGAATGGAACGGTGAGGATCAACAGTTAGACCGTGCTATCGAGGAAGTCATGAAACAATTAAAAGAACGCAAACCGCTAGCCCCTGTCCCCGCACCAAGGGACTGGAGCCATAAATAATGAGAGGTTATTTGTAGAGACGGGGCACGCCCCGTCTCTACAAATAAATAAATAGTAAACGGATTAAAAACTAGTAATCTATCTATGGAACGATTCGCAGCCATTGACTTTGAGACCGCTAATGGAAAGCGGAGCAGTATTTGCAGTATAGGTATCGCCATATTGGAGGATGACTGGGTAGTAGATAGCATTTATACCTTGGTACGTCCTACCCCTAATTTCTATACCCGTTGGACTACGGCCATACATGGATTGACTGCTGAGGATACGAATGACGCGTTATGTTTCGAGGAGGCTTGGGAAAGCATCGCCCCGAAACTAAAGGATCTCCCCCTTGTTGCCCATAACAGTCCGTTTGATGAGGGATGCCTGAAAGCCGCCCACGAGGTGTATGACTTAGCCTATCCGAAATATTCCTTCTATTGCACTTGCCGTCTCTCCCGGAAGATGTACCCATTTCTGGTAAATCATCAGTTGCAGACAGTAGCCGCCCACTGCGGTTACGACCTTACCCGACATCATAACGCCATGGCCGACGCTTACGCCTGTGCCCATATCGCCCTTACGATGATGCGGGAAAAAGAGGTCGATACCTTGGAGGCGCTTATGGCTTCCTGCTACTCTAGGTAACTATGGGGTGTTTTTCCCGGCTATTTTATCCACCACGACAGCGATAGCGCCATCTCCCGTCACGTTGCAAGCCGTACCGAAGCTATCTTGCAAAGCGAATATCGTAAGCAATAATGCCGTTCCCGCCTCGTCGAAACCTAGGATAGCGATGATCAGGCCCAATGAGGCGAGCACCGTACCGCCCGGTACGCCGGGAGCGCCGATCACGAAGAAACCAAGCAAGATGATAAATACGAACATCGTCGTGAAGTCCGGCATGCTGCCATATAATATTTGCGAGACGGTCAATACGAAAAACACTTCCGTCAAGATAGAGCCGCATAGATGGATGTTCGCAAACAGGGGGACAGTCACGTCAATTACTTCCTCTCGCAAGATCTTGCTTTTCTTGGCGCAGGTCAAGGCCG
>OGOD01001423.1_pt1 | contig 14965 bp, 10 predicted proteins | sample 1573631 | NCBI WGS metagenome assembly OGOD01 (sample SAMEA2581895, study PRJEB24529) | metagenome | biome: Human gut stool | place: China | collected 2011
TATTTGCAAGTGGAGATATCTTCTTTTCAATCCAATTACTAAATTTTTCCATTGTAACTTCCTCCTTTTTCTTTTATAAATTTTTTTGTAATATTCGGTCCTATATGATATTTCGTCCCCGCCACCGTATTTTTCTTGCGGTTTTAGACAGAATCGCTGAATTTTCCAGTCCTTTTCTTTTCCCTTAATTTTTGTGTACGACAACGTTTGAACGATTCCGTGGCGGTGTCCGCCGGACACAAATGCTACGGACGCATTTGATGTCTCGGCGAACAGCCGCCTTCGGAATTGTCCAAACTTTGGCGGACATAAATCATAGAAAAAGGGAAAAGGAAAGAAAAAAGAACAGGAAAAGAAGAAAAAAGAGAAAGATAAAGGAAATAAGGGAAAAAAGAAATCGGAAAAACAGAGAAAGTTATCATAAGTTTACTACCTTTGTAGCACAAGAAGGATACAAAAGCAAGGACATGAACGATTGTGAAGAGACGAATGGCAAGGCAATAAAAGCGCTCATAGTATTCAGAGAAATAAGTGATACGGACAATCTGTTCGCTCCTATTCTATGCGATGCTATCCGCATGACGGGCATTGACGTACAATGTTCCAAAGAAGCATTTTGGGAATCAGACACGGCGTATGACATCATACACTTCCAATGGCCGGAAGAAGTAGTAGGCTGGAACTGCGAAGACCCCGACGTGATACGCCGGCTCGAGGAGCGCATCCGTTTCTTCCGTTCGCGCGGGGCGCATTTCGTCTACACGCGGCACAATGTGCGCCCGCACTACGCAAACGACATCATCAGCCGCGCCTACGACATCATCGAGACGCAAAGCGACATCGTGGTACACATGGGACATTTCAGCGCGGATGACTTTGCCGCCAGATACCCCCAAAGCCGGAATGTCGTCATTCTCCACCATATCTATGAATATACCTATCAGGAGGATATCAGCGAGGCGCGCGCACGCCAATATCTCAATCTGCCGCAGAACGCGTTCATCGTCACCGCCTTCGGCAAATTCCGCAACCGGGAAGAGATACGCATGGTGCTCGGGGCTTTCCGCACATGGGACGAGGAACGCAAGTTACTATTGGCTCCACGCCTCTACCCTTTTTCGAGACGTAACAACTACGGCAAGAATTTTCTCAAACGATGGATTTCAAGAGCCGGCTACTATCTGCTCATGCCGCTGCTCAACCGGATATATAAACTACAAGGAGGAGCCAGCGACGAGCTGATAGACGAGTGTGATTTGCCTTACTATATGGCAGCCTCAGACGTCATATTCATTCAGCGGAAAGATGTACTAAACTCTGCAAATATTCCTCTCGCTTTTCTCTTTCACAAAATAGCCATAGGGCCTAATGTTGGTAATATCGGTGAATTATTAAAAAGCACAGGCAACCCCACTTTCTCTCCAGACAATAAAACTGATATTGTACGGGCACTGAAAGAAGCCCGACAATTATCTGCTTTTGGAAAGGGAGAAACGAATTACACATACGCTTTGGAAAATATGCGTATAGACAAAGTGGGCAAGCAATATGCCAAACTCTACAAAGAGTTGACAAACAAGTTGTAACACTACCATTAGCAGCTTATCAGATTACAGAAAATATGGAAAATAACAAGATAAAAGTCAGCGTTGTCATTCCCGTTTACAACACCGAAAAATACGTTCGGGAAGCAATAGAAAGTATCATACACCAAAGTCTGAAAGAACTGGAAATAATCATTATCAATGATGGGTCGACAGATGGAAGTCCTGAAATTTTAAAAGAAATAAGTAACACAGACCATCGCATACAAGTTTATACACAAACCAATCAGGGACAATCAACAGCACGCAACTTTGGCATTAGCCATGCTCGCGGCAAATACATTTATTTCATGGACAGCGACGATCTTCTGGAAGAAGATGCCCTGGAAGCCTGTTACCTAAAATGCGAGGAAATGCAACTTGATTTTGTATTTTTCGACGCACAAAGCTTTTATGAAAATAATATTAAAAATGCCCCCTCTTTAAATTATAGACGCACCGGCAAATTGGAGGAAAAAGTTTATAATGGCAGTGAAGCTCTCAAATTGCAATTACAAAACAAAGAATACACACCTTCACCCTGCTTGAACCTAATCCGTAAAGGATTTTTAGAAAAAATCTATTTGCAATTTTATCCCGGCATTGTGCATGAAGATCAATTATTCACCACCTTATTATACCTACAAGCCACAAGAACAGCCTGCATTAAGCGGACATTCTTTCAACGGCGTATGAGACAAAATTCAATTATGACTTGCCAATTCGCCTACCGAAACATTGAAGGATATCTTGTCGTAACACAGGAGATGCTCAAATTCAAAAAACAGACTGCAAAAAATGAAGAAAAGGAAATTATTGACCTATATTTATCGCAGATGCTCAATGCTGTCATGTGGCAAGCACATTCACTCCGATTACCGGAGCGAATCAAACTTGCGTGGTTGTGTATACACAAGTATAAGAAATACGTATCAGCAAGAACAATAGGGGCACTACTTTTCAAATCCCTACTCGTTAATCATTAAAACAAGAACAAACAGCAATGACAAACAATATCAAAAAACAACTCTTTTCAGGAGTATTCTACACTGCGCTAGCCAAATACAGCGGCGTCCTCATCTCTCTTGTTGTGGCAGGAATACTGGCCCGCCTGCTATCGCCGGATGACTTCGGAATCGTAGCCGTCGCCACTGTCATCATCGCCTTCTTCAACCTTCTTACCGACATGGGAGTGTCTCCCGCCATCATACAGCACAAATCGCTCACCAAAGATGATTTGTCGGACATTTTCTCATTCACTATATGGACGGGCATCGGAATCAGCGTCTTATTTTTCGCTTCTTCGTGGATCATTGCCGGTTATTACCAGAGCGATACCCTGCGAACTTTATGCCAACTGCTGTCCGTCAACCTCTTTTTTGCCTCTGCCACCATCGTACCGGGAGCACTATTTTACCGGAACAAAGAATTTAAATTCATAGCCATCCGCAGCTTCGTTATCCAGATTTCCGCAGGAGCCGCCGCCGTGACTGCCGCCCTTTGCGGAGCAGGATTGTACGCATTGATTATCAATCCTATTGCATCCAGCGTATTAATATTCGTTATCTCTTTTCAGCGATACCCCCAACGGCTGCGTTTCACCCTCGGACTAACGGTGCTTCGGAAAATATTTTCCTATTCCGCCTATCAATTCCTGTTCAACGTCATCAACTATTTCAGCCGGAATCTGGATAAACTACTGATTGGCAAATACATGGGTATGTCCGATTTGGGATATTACGAAAAATCATACCGTCTGATGATGCTGCCTTTGCAAAATATCACACAGGTCATCACTCCGGTTATGCACCCCATCTTCAGTGATTTCCAGAATGATAAAGGAAAACTGTTAAGCTCTTACGAACGCATTGTCCGTTTTCTGGCCTTCATCGGCCTGCCGCTTAGCGTATTGCTTTTCTTCACGGCAGAAGAAGTGACAATCATTATTTTCGGTCATCAATGGATGCCGTCCGTACCCGTGTTCCGGATCCTGTCGCTCTCCGTAGGAATTCAGATCATACTTTCCTCGTCCGGTTCCATCTTTCAGGCGGCAGGCGATACACGGAGCTTATTTGTATGCGGAGTGTTTTCGTCTGTGCTCAACGTGACAGGCATACTGCTCGGAATCTTCTATTTCGGAACGCTGACAGCAGTGGCTAGTTGCATTGTGGTGACGTTCACCATCAACTTTATACAGTGTTACTGGCAAATGTACCGGATAACCTTCCGTCGAAGTGCGTGGCCATTCATTCGTCAGCTTATTTCTCCGTTCATCATTAGCATTTTGATAGCATTAGCCCTCATTCCCATGCAGTATGCACTGGAAGGGATGAATATTTTTGTGACAATTATAGCCAAAAGTATCGTTAGTTTTATTATCTTTGGCATTTATATACAAATGACGCATGAGTATGACATTATCGGCAAAGTGCGGTCGTTAAGAATAAAAAATCTATAGCTATGAATATACGAAACATTATCATAACGCTACGTTATAAAATAAGATATGGCAGCACTGTGGAATGGTACAATTTTTGGTACATCGTCTTGCGAAAAAAGGGAAAAATCATGCCGCAAGTAGCTTCCATTGACGAAACGATACGCAAAATTATCGACGACCGTTGTTCTGTCAGCCGATTTGGCGATGGCGAAGTGTTGCTCACCAGTCCGGAAAAGGAAATCCGCTTCCAGAAAGGCGATCCGCTACTAGCCAAGAGACTGACCGAAGTGCTACAAAGCCACGAGGAAGGACATATTGTCTGTATCTCCGACGCATTTCGCGATTTGTATCGCTACAATCGCAAAAGCCGCCGCTTTTGGAGAACTCATTTTTATCTGTACGGTTCGTGGTGGGACCGTCTGCTGGTAGCGGGACGAAAATATTATAATACATTCGTCACGCGTCCTTATATGGATTTTGCCCGCAAAGAAGATTCCGCCCGATGGTTTCGCGACATGAAAGGTATTTGGGAGAACCGGAACATCGTCTTCATCGAAGGAGAGAAAAGCCGGCTCGGAGTGGGCAATGATCTTTTCGACAATGCCCGGAGCATCCGACGTATTCTTTGCCCGCCCAAAGACGCATTCGAACGCATGGAAGACATCAAGCGTGAGGCCTGCAAAGTGGAAAAAGGAGCATTGTTTCTCATCGCCCTCGGTCCCACGGCCACAGTATTAGCATACGATTTGTTTAAAGCTGGTTATCAGGCCATTGATGTCGGTCATGTAGACGTAGAGTATGAATGGTGGCGGATGGGAGCCCATAAAAAAGTGAAACTGGAACGAAAATATGTAAACGAAACCGCTATAGGCAGCGAAGTGGCTGATGCCGGAGAAGAATACCGGAAACAAATCATCGCCCAAATCGTTTGAAAAAGAAAAAAACAGTTTGAGAAAAAGAAAACAGAATAAACAATCATTGAATACAGAAAAAAAACAAATGAAAGCCCTTTTCCTTATATTTCACGGCTTCAATGAGGCTAACGGAATCAGTAAGAAAATACGTTATCAGGTAAAAGCTCTCAAAGAATGTGGAGTGGATGTTCGCTTGTGTCACTACGACGTTACCCCCTATGGTGAACGGCGTTGGATGGTGAATGACGAAGTGATTGCTGATTTTGGCACAGGCTTTGCCGCAAAGGTATGGAGACGTGTCTATTACTCGCCTATCATTGACTATGCCCGCCGTGAAGGAATCGACTTTGTATACATGCGCTCTTTTCACAACGCCAGTCCTTTCACCCTTCGACTGGTGAAGTTATTGAAACGTACAGGCGCAAAAGTAGTGATGGAAATACCCACATATCCTTACGATCAGGAGTATATCACCCGTTCTTCAAAATTTCACCTTGCCATCGACCGTTGTTTCCGCAAGAAACTCGCAAAAAGTCTGGATAATATCATCACCTTCTCCAATGCGAAAAATATCTTTGGCGGACACACCATACGTATCTCAAATGGTATTGATTTTGAAGAGATTCCAATGAGGAAACATCAAAATGACACCACAAAAGAGCTACACCTGATCGGAGTGGCGGAAGTGCACTACTGGCACGGGTTCGACCGTCTCGTACGAGGATTGGCGGACTATTACCGTAACAATCCGGAATATAAAGTCTACTTTCATATTGTAGGTCCACTATCCGGCGAACGGGAACGGGCAGAGATTCTACCTGTCATCCGTGATAATCATCTGGAACCTTATGTTCTTCTGCACGGCCCTTTACACGGCGACGAACTGGATGCCATGTTCGAAAAAGCCGACTTCGCCATCGGTAGTCTGGGACGACATCGTAGCGGAATTACCTCCATTAAAACACTTAAGAATCGAGAATATGCCGCACGAGGGTTTGCCTTCACTTACTCGGAAACAGATGAGGACTTCGATTCTACTCCCTATGTATGGAAAGTACAGCCCGATGAATCTCCGATTGATATTCAAGAATTGATTAAGTTCCGGAATACCTTAAAAATGACACCTGCAGAGATACGCGAATCAGTTCGCCCTCTGTCATGGAAAACTCAAATGCAGAAAGTCATTGACGAGGCAGGAGTCTCCATCTAAATTTTGTATAGGCGTCCCGATTACGAAATATATACCATTATAGCAAAAAAACAAACTAAAAAAACGCTCAATCATGAAAATTGCATATTACTTGCCTTCACTTTATGCACCCGGTGGCTTAGAACGGATCGTCACATTCAAAGCAAACTATCTGGCCGAACATTGTGAAGGTTATGAAGTGTATATCATCACGTCGGAACAACGGGACAGACAAATTCATTTTGCTCTTTCGCCCAAAGTGAAGCATATAGACCTCGGCATATCATTTGATTGGCCGTTCAACCAATCGCCGATCAGCAAATTACTGAAGTACCCCTTCCGTTTTTATAAATTCCGCAAACGTTTCACACGTCTGCTGATGGATATACGGCCGGACATCACACTCTCAACCATACGACGGGAAATGAAGTTTATCCACTCCATCGCCGACGGGAGTAAAAAGGTCGGCGAATTCCATGTAACGCGCCACTCCTACGGTACAAGTAAAGGAGGGTACTTCGGGGGTATCCTACAAAAGAAATGGGAAAAAGAGTTGCTGAAAAATTTAAAGCAATTGGATAAGTTTGTCGTCCTCACGCATGAAGAGACTGCTTTTTGGCCCGAACTAAATAATATCTGTGTAATCCCCAACCCTATCATTACACAAACAGAGCGTTTCTCAACATGCAGCGCACATCAAGTCATTGCTGCAGGAAGATACGTTCCACAAAAAGGATTCGATTTATTGATAGAAGCTTGGAGCATCATCTCTAAAAAATATCCGACATGGACATTGCGCATTTATGGAGATGGAGTGTTAAGAGACTCTTTCCAACAAAGAATTGACGAACTGGCGATGACGGATTCATGCATACTGGAACACACTGTGTCTAATATCGTAGATAAATATTGCGAAAGTTCGATTTTTGTTCTTTCATCCCGCTTTGAGGGATTCGGAATGGTTATTACCGAAGCAATGGCGTGTGGTGTACCACCTGTTTCTTTCGACTGTCCTTGCGGACCGAAAGACATTATCGATGACGGAAAAGACGGTCTGCTGGTTGAAAATGAAAACATAGAAAAATTGGCGGAGAAAATCGCCTATCTGATAGAGAATGAGAACATCCGAATGGATATGGGGCGGCAGGCTCGTATAAACGCCCAACGCTTTCAAATGGAAAATATTGTAAAACAGTGGAAACGATTGTTTGAGGAACTGTCCGCTAATAGTCAACAGTCGCAAAAATCATAAATCAAAAGCTCATGAAATGGTATTCTAAGTATTTACAGGTATATGAGAAACCTTTTGCGGAAGCTCCGCAAACCGTTATTGAGGAAGTACGCCGCAATCTGGCCGGATTGCAGAGTAACGAACCGCTTGTCACTGTATCACTCATCGGCTACAATGAGGAGAAACATCTGCTTGCCTGCCTTTGGTCATTGAGCGAGATGAAATGCAAATATCCCGTAGAAATCATTGGGGTAGACAACCAATCAAAAGACCGCACAGCAGAGATTTACGAAGCCTGCGGAGTGACTTATTTTACAGAAACACAACATAGTTGCGGCTTCGCACGCCTCTGCGGACTGAATCAGGCTCGTGGAAAATATCATATCAACATTGATTCTGACACGATGTATCCGCCAAAGTATGTGGAAACAATGGTAGACGCACTCGAAAAGCCGGGTATAGTGGCGGCCAGTTCGCTTTGGAGTTATATTCCTGACAAAGATCATTCGTGGCTGGGACTGAAAATTTATGAGTCTACACGCGATTTGCATTTATGGTTACAGTCTTTCAAACGTCCCGAATTGAGCGTGCGCGGACTGGTATTTGCTTACCGGACGGAGTATGCACGGAAAACAGGAATCCGCACGGATATTATCCGTGGTGAAGACGGGTATCTGGCTCTGCAACTCAAACAATTCGGGAAAATCGCATTTGTACGGAAAAGACGTGCGCGTGCCGTAACCGGATATGGCACGGTGGGAGCTGATGGAAGTTTGTTTAATAGTTTTAAGGTACGTGTCATCAGCAGGATGAAAGAAATAGGAGGACTTTTCACAAAGAAAAAGGAATATAAGGATGAGGAGAGTAATCTCGTAAAAAAGAAATAAAAATATGCGAATCACAAGAACCATTAATAGTATTATAGTTTTATTCTTGTACATCACAACCATCAGTTGTATAAAGAATAAAAACCTTTATGATGATAGTCTTGCGGAAAAAAAAGTGATTAGTAACCCGGAATTTCTTTATCCATATATAAATGAACCAATCAGCCATACAGCAGAAATCACGATTCATATAAAAGAGGGAGTACGGCAGCTCACTCTGTCGGATGCTGTAATCCCACCACTAAAATATAATAAATCATGGTTATTTATGCTCACCCAGGATGACTGTAGGCATGCAGCCTTTTGCTACACTTGGGCAGCTATTAATGGAAAACCATTGTCAAAAAAATCATTCTACGATCTACCGCATCTACAAACAAACGACCTACCCTCCGATTGCTATTATCTTGGAAAAACTCTGGGAAGTACAGATGGAGCAGAAAATGAAGTACGGTTCTCATTCGCAACAACTCTTGCGCCTGAAGAAAAATGGATGGACAATGTCACAACCATAAATAAAAAAGACAATGGCTTTCATGAACAAAACGGACTAGTATGGGGAAACGTCAAAGAAATGCTAAACTTTGGTATAGGCATTGCCTTCCACGACGTAATGGCAACGGATATAAATAATCCAAACGATATCCTGGCACATTATGAAATAGCACAGAATATCATTCTTAATCGCCTGGGACGAGGATGTAAAATGCTAGCAGAGCCAAACGGAAATAAAAATTATGTGGAAGCAGCTCACAACTACCCTGTTATCAAAACGTTTACACTGCAAACTGGAGGCGAAAGAATACACCCGTTTGAGGAAATGTTAAATTTAGAAAATAAGTTAATTGAGAGAATATTTTTCAATAACCATGATGAGATAAAAGAAAAAATTGTAAACGAATTGTCGTACCCTTGCGAGCAGCGTGAGATAATATATGCCGGTGTACATGGAACAGATACTAGTTGGGCGGAATTTCTGTTATGGCTCAACGATACCTACGGACAAGATGGGGATGATTCTATGTGGATGCCCAATCAAGAGGAATATTATGAATATAATTACTATCAGGTACATGGTACAACGGAAGTGAACTATGAGAATGAGCACACTATCAAACTGACAGTTCATTTACCCGGGCAAGAGTATTTCTATTATCCCTCTGTAACAGTCAATCTATCCGGTATCAAGAAAGAAGATATCAAACAAATATCATCCAATGATGAAGTTACTGGTTTATCCTTTGCAAACTATGAAAACGGTATCATGTTAAATATAGACTGCCGGAAATACCTGGCAGAACACGCCGAGAATTTCGTGAAACGGTATGAAACGAATCCGACAAGTGTTTCTGCCAAAGCGGATGCACTCTATTTTGTAAATATGCTAAAAGACTCGGATAAAAAGACGGAGTTGAAGAAACGAGTTGAATAAATTCAAATACGAGGCTAAAAAGAGATGAATGTAAATTATACAAGAAAAATAAACATATACAGCTATGAACGAAACCATTACCCTCTGCCTTGAAATTATTTTCTGGCTTGCCCTATTCATTGTGTTCTACACCTATCTGGGCTACGGAATTGTGCTTTACGTTCTCGTCAAGTTGAAAGAACTTTTCGTGAAACCTGTGAAGCGTTCGTTGCCGGCATCGGACGCTGGTTTGCCGGAAGTGACTCTCTTCATTACAGCATTCAACGAAGAAGATGTTGTAGACGAAAAGATGGAGAACAGTCTTGAACTGGACTACCCTGCGGACAAACTGCATATCGTATGGGTGACAGACGGAAGCGACGACAGTACAAACGAACGACTGCAAACCCGTTGGCAGGGAAAAGCGACCGTACACTTCCAACCCCTACGACAGGGTAAGACAGCCGCAATGACACGTGGAATGACGCTGGTGGACACTCCGCTCGTCGTCTTTACGGATGCCAACACCATGGTAAACCGGGAGGCAATACGGGAAATCGTACTTGCTTTCCAAGACCCGAAAGTGGGCTGCGTGGCCGGCGAAAAACGGATCGCCGTACAGACCAAAGACGGAGCCGCTGCCGGTGGGGAAGGTATTTACTGGAAATACGAATCAACACTGAAAGCACTTGACGCCCGCCTCTACTCTGCTGTAGGAGCAGCAGGCGAACTATTTGCCGTGCGTCGTGAACTATTCGAAGCAATGGAACCGGATACGTTGCTCGATGATTTTATTCTTTCGCTCCGGATCACCATGAAAGGTTATACCATTGCTTATTGCACCAATGCTTACGCCATCGAAAGCGGTTCGGCAGATATGCGCGAAGAAGAAAAGCGGAAAGTGCGCATCGCTGCCGGAGGATTGCAGTCCATCTGGCGACTTCGTCCGTTACTGAATCCTTTCCGCTACGGGATACTTAGCTTTCAATATACATCTCACCGGGTATTGCGATGGTCTATTACTCCGTTCCTGTTGTTTGCTCTCTTCCCGCTGAATATTGCGATTCTGCTGTTGGGCGGTTCCGCGATATTCTACGGAGTACTGCTTGCCATGCAGGTTCTTTTTTACGGATTGGGATATTGGGGATATTATCTATCCACCAAACAGATAAAAAACAAGTTGCTTTTTATCCCCTACTATTTCCTATTTATGAATGTCAATGTGCTGAAAGGCATCCGTTATCTGAAAAAGAAAAAAGGAAGCGGAGCCTGGGAAAAGGCGAAGCGCGCCGAAAAGTAAAAACAAATGCCGGAATCTTTTGTTATCCTTATAGGAGACATAAGTCTCTATTATCTAATAAAAAACAGACATGGACAGAATATTACATGATGCGAATAACGCACAAAGAATATTGAAACTGACAGCAGACACGATGCTATTAGTTGACAGGCACGGCGTCTGCGTAGACATTGAGCCACATTGTGATCTATGGTTTCTGCAAGAGGATATACTTTTAGGAAAAAATATATTTGAGCTTTTACCAGAATATACGAGAGAGAGGGTGATGCCCATCTTTCAGATTGTACTCGAAGAACAAAGAAGCATCAGCAAGAACTTCAAGTTGGTGCTGAAAGACGAAACTTTTTACTTCAAATGCCTCATGTTCCCTTATGACGGTATGGTGCTTTGTCAATATCGCGACATCACGCAAAGAAGCAACGTAAAAAGACAGTTGGAACAAGCAAATCTCACCCTGCGGGCTATTCAAAAGGTAGCCCAGATAGGACAATGGACGTACAATACGAAACAGAATATTTTTCATTATCTTGGATATACCGGTGTTTTGTGCGAGGAAAATGTGCAAAACCTTGCCATTGAGAAATATGTGGAACTGATTGTAGAAGAAGACCGTCAGAGTTTTATGGAATGGTGTCGGGTGAACGAAAGGGAGCTCAACATGGAGAGCATCAGCTACCGGGTCCGCCTGAACGGAGAAATCTTCTATATGCGTATCCAGACTTATCTGCGTGAACAGCGCTCCGACGGTAGTTTCAACATCGAAGGCTATATCCAGAACATCACAGACATACAGCATCGCAGAAATGACATCAATACACTGACTCATGCCATCAACAACGCCAAAGAAAGTATCTTTGCCGCCAAGCCCGATGGCACGATTATCTTCGCCAACCGTCGTTTCCTATACAATCATGGTATTTCAGAAAACGAAGACATCAGTCAATTAAAGATTTACAATGTCGCCGCAGATATGCCTACACAAGAGGCTTGGAACGAACGTTGCAAAGATGTCATACACGGTGGCAGCAGTAACTTTGTGGCTCATCACCCATCTAAAATCAATAAAGGTATATTGGCTTATGAAGGCACGATGTACAACGTGACCAATGATTCCGGAGAAGAAAGTTACTGGTCGTTTGCCCATGATATTTCCGAGAGGATTCGGTACGAAGCCCAAATCAAACGGCTCAACCAAATCATGGATACAACCATCAACAATCTCCCTGCCGGGATTGTAGTGAAGGAAATCAACAACGACTTCCGATACATTTACCGGAATCGGGAGGCCTACAACCGCGATCTTTATAAGAACGACCCTGTCGGCAAGAATGACTTCGATTTCTACCCGCCTATCGTAGCCGAAAAGAAGAGACAAGAAGATATCCAGGTGGCCACCACCGGAAAAGGTCTGCACTGGACTGCTGAAGGAAAGGACAGAAACGGAAACATGATTATCCTCGACAAACGGAAAATCCGGGTGGACGGTGACGAATGGTCTTCGCCTATCATCGTCAGCATCGAATGGGACATCACGGAGCTGGAAATGATAAAACGGGAACTTCAATCGTCGAAAGAGAAAGCGGAAATGTCTGATAGCCTGAAGTCGGCCTTCCTCGCCAATATGAGTCATGAAATACGTACGCCGCTGAATGCTATCGTAGGTTTCTCGCATCTCATTGCCGAAAGCGACGATGCGGAAGAACGGAAGACGTATTATAACATCGTAAACGCGAACAACGAACGTCTCCTGCAACTTATCAACGAGATTCTCGACCTCTCGAAGATTGAATCGGGAACCATCGAGTTTTCCTTCGGACCGGCTAGTCTCCATAATCTCTGCCGGGAAGTGCACGATGCTCATATATTCCGTACTCCGCAGGGAGTAAGCCTTGTCTATGAATCCTCGGACGAAAGTCTGATGATTGAAACGGACAAGAACCGGGTATTCCAGGTGATTTCAAATCTGATTGGAAATGCTGTCAAGTTTACGAAGGAAGGAAGCATCAGTTATGGTTACAAACTGGCGGACAATCAGATTGTATTCCACGTAACGGATACCGGAACAGGAATTGAACCGGAGAAAGTGGGGCGTGTGTTCGAGCGTTTCGCAAAGCTGAACAATCATGCACAGGGCACTGGGTTGGGATTATCTATCTGTAAGTCTATCGTTGAACGTCTCGGGGGCAAGATTTCCGTCAGCTCCGAATTTGGTAAGGGAACGACGTTTACATTTACTTTACCATACACGATTGCAAATCCTGCAAATGTGGATTCTTCAAAGAAAGAGAATGGTGAAGGGAACATTGCTGGAATAGCATCTGCCGGGAAAACTGCAGATTCGAGTGTTGACAGTTCTGCAAATACACGGCACGCCTGTATTTTGGTTGCCGAAGATACGGACAGTAACTTCGACTTATTGGAGGCTATTCTAGGTAAAGACCATCAGCTTATACGTGCGCATGACGGAATGGAAGCTGTCACGATGTTCGATGAGGTGAAACCGGATCTTATCTTGATGGATATCAAGATGCCGAATCTGGACGGACTGGAAGCTACAAAAATCATCCGTGAACTGTCTGCCACTGTTCCTATTATTGCTCAAAGTGCCTTTGCATACGAACAGGACAGGAAAGCGGCTGAAGAAGCGGGGTGCAATGATTTTATAGCTAAACCAATAGCGGATGATAAATTGAAAGCAATGATTCATAAATGGTTGCTTCCTTCGTAGAGAGCTTAATCCCTCATGATACAACCAGCAAATAATTTAGATTAAATGAAAGCCTTTTACAGACTGTTTTATTACATATCCATCGTGCTGACCAGTATTTTGGCAGGAGTTACCATTGCGGGTGCTTTCGTAGGCAATGCCGCACCGGATAGTTTCAAATTTATGCCTTTCATCGGTTTGATACTACCGATACTTTTATTGGCTAATCTTGCTTCTGCTATCTACTGGACGATTCGTTGGCGGTGCTGGGTTTTCATCCCTCTGATTGCTATATTCAGCAATTGGGGGTATATGAGCTGTGTATTACAATCGCCTTTTTTCAGTCCGGCTTCGTCACCGATGGTTAAAATGAATGTATATACTCCGGGAGTGTTGACGGTTGCTACTTACAACGTCGATGCCTTTAACCACGAGCATACCGGCTACTCATGCAAGGAGATTGCTTCTTACATGAGAAATCTGCAAGCAGATATTCTCTGTTTTCAAGAATTTGGCATTAACGATGAGTTTGGCATCGATAGTATATACGCAGCTCTTTCTAATTGGCCGTATCATTATATTCCTTCTTCGCCCGAAGGGAAGAATCTGTTGCAACTGGCTGTTTTCAGCCGTTATCCTATCAAGGAGGAGCATCTTATCATCTATCCTGATTCGAAAAATTGCAGTCTTGCATGTGATATTGAAATCAATGGTCGCACCATCCGCCTGTTCAACAATCATCTCCAAACAACGGAAGTAAGCCAGAACAAGCGCAAACTGGAAAAGGGACTTCGTACGGATGATTCCCAAAGAGTGGAACATGCTGCCCTGGGACTTATCGACGGCTTACATGAGAATTTCCGGAAACGGGCCGTACAAGCTGATCTTCTCAAGCAACTGATAGCCGCCTCCCCCTATCCTACTCTAGTCTGCGGTGACTTTAACTCTCTGCCGTCTTCGTATGTTTATCATACTATAAAAGGTGATAAGTTGCAGGATGGTTTTCAGAGGAGCGGGCATGGGTATATGTATACTTTCAAGTACTTCAAGCATCTGTTGAGAATCGACTATATTCTCCATTCACCGGAACTGAATAGCACGGATTACTTCTCGCCGGATCTTAATTATAGCGATCATAATCCGGTGGTGATGAGGGTAAAGTTGTAAACTACATATAAAAAATAATCATATTATAATATAAGTAGTAAATCGCTTATTATGGTCCTTACAATCATTATTTAACCTAAACATGGGATTACTTCTATTTTTATTTATCCCTCTATATTCATAATGACCAATTTGT